>OJSQ01003255.1_pt1 | contig 12029 bp, 12 predicted proteins | sample 1599551 | NCBI WGS metagenome assembly OJSQ01 (sample SAMN04168659, study PRJEB22393) | human gut metagenome | biome: human gut microbiome; feature: stool | host: Homo sapiens | collected 2014-05-12
AAAATCGCTATGCCACAGCCTTGGCAGGCCATCGCGCAGCGATTTTGTTCAATTCTCGTTTAAATTAAACCTCAAAAATACCAAATCGTCAAATTCGCATTTCGGTCCAAAAGAGGACAAATCTCCTTCAAATCGGGAAGTTGCTTTAAATTCGATTTTTTCGCCCGTCTTAGGATTTGTTGCGTCACCAACTTCACTGCCACGATTCCATAAATATCCTAAGCAATAGCACCCCATAGGCTCACTAATTGCATCAGGCATATTTATTCCCCTGCGACTGTTGTTAGAAATATAAGTATTCAAGTCTTTCCATTTGAAGTAGGCATTACATGTTTCGTCAATTCTGGCTTCATCAATTTCAATCAGCCCAAATCCATTATATATCGCCATATTACCTGTTAGAGTGTTTTATCTCTACATCACAAGTATACCATATTTTTTCTACTCTGACATGCTTTTGATATTCTAAATTTTTCTTACCTAAATTTTTCTTAATAATTAGTCCCGTACCGTAACTGCATGTCCCAATTTTTCATCTACTTGTCCCAATGTAAAAGACGTTGTAAACTCCCAATGTTTATCATCAATATCGAACACCTTTATTTTCACAATATAATCTTTCTTATCGTCATCGACTCCAAAAAAATGTCCTTTGTATCCAAAAACATCATAAATAGAACCATATATCGGTTTAATTACTATAACTTCATTTTCCTTAATAAACTCTTTTTGTCGTTTCCATGCCCATACATTGTCTCTTGCACCTAATTCAAGAATTTCTCCATTTTTTATATCTTCAACATTTAATACAACCTTTTTAATCACTAGTGTCTGCTTTCCTGTATTCCGAACAAGTAGAAAAAAAGAACAAATCAAATCGTCCCAAACCATATTTGCCTCAAGACGCTTGATTTTTTGACTCCAAAAACTATTCCACATGGAAATTATAATTGCAATACAGGAAAGAATTATCGGCGTAAAAATACCTAAATAATCAATAAATCCCTTCTCCAAATTACTTGCTATTGTTTCTAGCGTGTTTATCATGCACGCTCTCATCTCCTTCTGCCAATCTATTCTTCTATTTAAACTGCCTGCATCAAAAAATTACTGTCTTTATCCATTTCTATTAATATCTTAAATTCTTTTTTTTGTACGTCAAAATAAAAAGTTGCACCATCGTAGTCATGTTCGGGGTGCTGAATAATGAACATCCCCAAGTCTAAAACAGCATTTTTCTCCTTTTTATTCCAACGTTCAAATGGAATTGAAAAATCATTTTTTATTTTCATAAAGCATGCAATAATTTTTTTCAACTGCTCAAAACTCTTCTCAACATTCTCACATGGACTACCTATTTTAAATTCTTTTCCATCTATTTCAAACTGTTTATGTTCCCATACTTCTGCCAAAAAATCAATATCGTTTAGTATTTCATCAAATTCACGTATCTCTTTTATCCCCAACGATAAGCTCTGTTTATTTATTCTCCCCTCTATATTCTTTCCTAATTGCAAGAACAATTCTTCATCCATAGAATAAACTCTTCGAACATTTGTATAAAATATTTTTCCTTTAACACTAACATTCATATTATACGTACACAAAATTTCACCTGTATTATCTAAAGTTTCTACCGGATACCAAATTGAATCATCTTTCATCTTTCCGTAAAGATTCGTGAACCCCTTAATTAGTAATGTACCCATTTCAGCTTTTTTCTTATCTGATACAATTTCAATTTTAACTTGTTCTATGTCTTTTAAATTTCTTAGGCTAATATAATTATTTACAATTTGTCCCCTTCCACTTCCCTGTTTTGAAGAATCGATTTTATACTGTTGCAAAATGGTATATAACTCTGTAACATCCATTTTATGTAATACTATATTCTTAGTTTTTTGTGTATCCCTTTTTACAGACTCTAATATCTTCTTTAACTTAATGGGCATTAAAATATTATAGAAAATTCCTACACTGCTCCCATCATCAGAAACTGAAACGACAAAATACAAAGCCCCATTTTCATTATAGTAATTCCGTAAATCATCTATTTCTGCTGGATATGTTATCCACGCTTTATTTATCAAATTCGGTTTGTTAATTCCTTTGATTTGAACGGGAACTCTTACCTCAAGACTTCCTTTATTTATTTTTTTATCCGAATATACATAAATGAATCCGTCCCAAGAAGGTGATTTATCTTTTTGGTTCAATTCATCATCTAAATATGGATGCTTTGCAATCAACTGTTGCAACGCCGACACAGACAATACTTCTACCTTGTTTGCATGCATATTTACCTTACACCCACTCTTTCTCTTATATAATTTTAATATCTCTGTATTTTATATTATATCATCCACTTCGCTATTAAACAATCTGGCAACCCCGATTGAACAACACTATTATTCTTTTATCTATGGACAGTTTCTGGACAATTCGCCATAACATTTTATAACAATTTGTAATCTCCACGCATTAAAAAAAGCCTGGAAACACGGGCTTTTTAACATGATGTAACACCATATAAATTATTTAGACAGTACCTCATTCCTTTAGATAACTATAAAACAACGAACCCCGTTAACCGAAAGGTTAACGGGGTTTCGCTGTTTACGGACTTCCCCAGAATTTGGATTTATCACCTCAAACTATGTTTTCAGCATAACATACTTTTTCTCCCTCGCGGGATAAAAACTAACGCCAGAACTGCAACAAACATCGTTAAAATTTCCGCTCCTGGAACTGCAAGCCAGATTCCATTCATTCCAAAAAATTGTGGCAGCACTGTCAAAAACAGCAGTAACAACGCGAACGAGCGAAGGAATGTAATTCCTCCTGCAAAATATCCTTTCCCATAAGCCATCATACGTACTGCTGAGAAGATGTTAATTCCGGAAAACAAAAATCCCAAACCATATATCCGCATTCCGGAAACCGCCAGTGTATATACACTGCTATGTTTATCGGCAAAAAAAGATACACACATTGGTGCCAGAAAAAAAGTCAATGCATAAATTACAATCGGGGCAATACTGAAAAAACGATATGCATACCTCTCAAGAGCACGGCATACATCAAGTTTTTTATCTCCATATGCATATCCAAGCGGAGGTGCCATCCCCATAGAAAAACCGGAATAAACCCCAATAAACAAAAATTGCAGATACATAATAATGGAGACAGCAGCTATCCCATCTTCTCCGGCAAACGCCATCGCCGTTCTATTAAAAACAATTGTTGTGATCGCGATTGCCAATTGATTCACAAACTCGGACGTTCCGTTTATCATACAGTTAAATCCTATCTTGAAAGACAGTCCTCGAAATGTAAATTCCAAGGTATGTTTCTTCTTCACAAAATAGTAAAGTCCCATAGAAAAAGAAAGTAGCAGTCCTAAAATCGTAGCAAGTGCAGCTCCCAAAATCCCCGTGTCCATACATCCCACAAAAACATAGTCCAATACAATATTTAGGAGACCTCCTGAAAGCGCTGTCAAAAAGCTGTAAGTGGGTGAGCCGTCCACGCGAATAAAATAAGTAAGCAGCTCTTTTCCAATGACAACAGGAGTACCGACAAGCCACCAAAAAGCATATGTTTTGCAATCACTCATCGTTAATTGTGTCGCGCCCAGCAATTCCAATAGCGCAGGAAGTTTTATCCAGATTAAGGCAGATACACCGCAGCCAACCAACAGTGACAGCAGCATGCTGACAGAAAATGTTCTGTTTGCTTCTTCTTTTCTTTCTCCACCGATATGAAGCGCTGCAAGTGCACTCCCACCTGTTGCAAACGCCAGTGCAATTCCCGTCAATATATTTACAATCGGATACACAATATTGATAGCCGCTAATGCATTTGTCCCCACATAGGACGACACAAAAATTCCATCCACAATGGTATATACCGTATTAAACAATGCCGTCAAATACGTTGGGATAATAAACTTTAATAATTTTCCAAACCGCACTTCCTTCGCCGAATCAAAAATCAATAATTTTTCCATATGTTCTCCCTCCTCAGTGCTATTTTAAACCTTAAAGTAACTTGAAGGTCAACACAAAATATCTTATAATGAAAGAAAAATTATCAGGAGCAATCATCATGAAAAAGCAATTTCATATTGGAGAGATTTCAGAATTTTTCAATCTGCCTGCTTCCACCTTACGTCACTGGGAAAGCACAGGGATTCTGACACCCAAAAAGAATCACGAAAATAACTATCGTGAGTATACGATAGAAGACTTTATGAATCTCTCCGATATTATTTTTTACAAAAGTCTGGGACTCCCGCTCAAACAGATACAAACGATGGAACAGTCCACCCCTGAAGAGCATTCCTTTTTATTACATGAAAAAATTGATGAATTAGTTCAGCAACAGCAAGAACTTCAGCACCGAATGCAAAAACTTCGCAATCATCTAAATGCTATAAATACTTTAAATGAGCTGAAATCCCATCCACTCACAGAAGTCGATATCGATACCGACTGTATTGTCTCTTTTGATTTAGGTGAAATCGAAAAACTCCGACAATATATTGAGAATCCGTATCTGTATTCTCGTGTACAGCATTCAGAACATATTCAGTCAGAGCTTCGGGGATTGACGATTCCGTCTGAACAGCGCTCTTTGTTTCCCGATACTCAGGTACTTTGGGAGAAGAGCAGACACCGTTACATCGCTTGTTTGATGAAAGAAGAAGTCACTGAAGGATTTCCTAATAATTTGTCTCAACTGCTGTCGCAGATTCAAAAGACATACCGCACCGGTTTTATAATCAGCCGATTTTTATTGCGTGCCAAAGAAAATGGAAAGCTTTATGACTTTTACAAAACATTTGTTGAGATTGAGGAGGATTCTTATTTATGTTAACATCACTTGCATTTATTTTTCTCGTAGGTCTTGCTGCCGCAGCTATTTGTCAGCAATTAAAGCTACCCCGTATTATTGGAATGCTCATCACCGGAATCATTCTAGGTCCATATGTTCTTGACTTGCTTGATCCTTCTATTTTGTCCATTTCATCCGAGTTACGGCAAATGGCTCTGATCATCATTCTGTTAAAGGCCGGATTGTCATTAGATCTGTCTGACTTAAAAAAAGTCGGGCGTCCCGCTGTTTTGATGTCATTTGTACCTGCAAGTTTTGAAATACTCGCTTTTTTCCTTTTTGCCCCTCATATTTTGGGGATTAAACCGATTGAGGCAGCTGTCATGGGAGCCGTTCTCGCTGCAGTATCTCCTGCTATTGTCGTGCCACGAATGGTCCGCCTGATGGACCAGAATTACGGTACAGATAAAAGTATTCCGCAGATTATCCTTGCCGGTGCCTCCTGCGATGATATTTTTGTCATCGTGCTGTTTTCCACATTTTCCAATATGGCCCAAGGTGGAAATGCACATCTGATGGATTTTGTCAACATTCCGGTTTCCATCTTGTTCGGCATCGTACTCGGTGGCATTACCGGGTATCTGCTCAGTTTATTTTTCGAGACAGCATATGCACACAAGCATTGTGTCCGAAACAGTATGAAAGTGATTATTGTATTAGGAATTTCTTTTTTGTTAATGGCAATTGAAACGTGGATGAAAGACATTGTATCTATATCCGGTCTTTTAGCTGTTGTAAGCATGGCATGCCTGTTAAAAATTAAAAGCACCACTTTTGTTTCCAAAAGACTTTCTGATAAATTTGGGAAATTGTGGCTCGCCGCAAAAAGTCATTCTGTTTGTTTTGGTCGGAGCTGCTGTAGATATCCGCTATACACTAAACGCAGGCGGCGCTGCCATTCTCATGATACTGGTTGCACTTCTATTTCGTTCTGTCGGAGTTGCGATATGCCTTATCCGGACAAGGCTCACAAAAAAAGAACGGTTATTCTGTATCCTTTCCTATCTTCCAAAGGCTACCGTTCAGGCTTCTATTGGCTCTGTTCCGCTTGCTATGGGACTCCCTTGCGGACAGATTGTCCTTTCCGTTGCAGTTTTAGGAATTTTAATCACTGCCCCGCTTGGTGCCATATTGATCGATGGCACTTACAAAAAACTACTTTGCCAATCAAAAAATAAGAAATAACTGAACGTTTTCATTGATTCTTCAAAAACTGTTCACATTTTTCTTACTTTTCTATCACACTTTTTACACAAAAAGCCAGTATACTAATAACCATAAAAGATATTAATCTTTTTATATCATTTTCTTTTTCATAATTGCCGGTCATAAGACCGGCTTTTCCTCTGTTTATCCCCTTTTTATATACAACATAAATCTTCTTAAGATTAACTTAATAAAATTTCCTTTTCTTTTAGAATCTAATCATATTTTGGACACATTTTTCTTTTATACTAAAGTCAGATAGTTGATAGAACAACTATCTCCCCCCTCATAAAGTAATCATCTTCGGATTTCTGAAGATGTACACTTTACTCTCATTCCTTTAGATAACTATAAAACAACGAAACCCGTTAGCCCTTGTGGTTAGCGGGTTTTCGCTGTGTACGCTTATAGAAAAGAAACTGTGTTTTCTCCAACCTTAAGAAGTGCTTAATAAAATTTCTTTTTCTTTTAGAATCTAATCATATTTTAGACACATTTTTCTTTTATACTTAGAGTCAGATAGTTGATAGAACAACTATCTCCCCCCTCATAAAGTAATCATCTTCAGATTTGAAGATGTACACTTTACTCTCATTCCTTTAGATAACTATAAAACAACGAACCCCGTTAGCCGAAAGGTTAACGGGGTTTCGCTGTTTGTAGAAACTATTTGTACCACCTGTGGACAGTTTTTGAACAGTTTTTCTAAAGAAATCTGCACATTTATATTTTCTTTTCATTTCTTAAATAATCTCTTGATATAAATTCTATAATTTATCCATTTCTGATTTTGCTTTATCGTCTGTGACATGAGTATATAAATCCAATGTAATTGCAATCGAATAATGTCGGAGAAAATCTTGTACCACTTTTGCTTCAATTCCTGCTTCAAAACATCTTGTGGCAAAAGTATGCCGAAGTGCATGAGGATAGAAATGTGGTATCGGTTCAAAACTCGTCTTATTCTTCTTTGCAATACACTCACGCTCTTTATTGATTGCTTTCTCTATCCCGTCCAATATAACTTGAAATCCCTGTTCAGAAATAGGTTTCCCATTCTTTTCTAGAAAAACAAGATGTTCAAATCCCTCTAAGTTTTCCCATTCTTCACACAATTTCTTCTATTCCGACAGGCATACTATTTTTACAAGAGATTTTGAAAGCATTCACATGGTATTAACAACCGCCACGATTTACTATTATGGAATTGATACAAAGACTTATGAGTCGAAAGTTACCATGCTTTTTACTCACAGGCTGATGATTACTTTTATATCGACAACGGAATACAGGACTGTCACATAAAAGCATTTGAAAAAGAACTGGAAAAAGAAGCACTCTACTTAAAACATAACGCCCAATAACAGACAAGAGGACTTATAAGGTTTCTGGCCTTTCAAGTGCTCTGCTGTGTCATGGTGCTGTTGACTGTATCCGTTCCGTCAAAGACTGCCCTACGGCATATCGGCTACGCCTTGTGCCTTGACGGCACTGACCTATCGACAATACGAACACAGTTATAAAAACTCCACTTACATATCCTTCATTATTTGTGCTATATCTATATATTCCCAAAGATTATTAAAAACAGAATAATCCACGAAAAATCTTTTTTCCAAACTTCTTTCCTCAATCCCTTTTAGCCATTCAAGAATGTTCTTTTTTATGTATTCATTCGTTGGATTAGAGACATAAAAATGAGTTCCATTTGCATGAATATCTTGAATGAAATGTTTATATTTACTCTTTGCATAATACACCTTATCTAAAGAACGGTATACATCAAACCATACATCGTTTTTCGAAACAGAAATGCGTATAAAACCAATTATTTGATTATACTGCCACACGCACTCTGGAAAATAACTATCGGATACAAAAAGTTTTGCATCTTCTTCTGTATGTCCACCACTAACAAATAAATTATGAAGAAATGTTTTTCTTTTTTCCCAACGTTTATGAAATTCTTTTTCACTCATAGAATAAATCGGAATTTCAAATAAAGTTTTGTACTTCATATTTTATCCCCATATCTTTTCCATTTCTTTTATTCTTCACAAGAAGAATTGTCACAAATAAATATCTCAAACAAAGTTTCTTCTATTACTCTTACGCATTCATCAGTATTTTTCAAAATATCTTTTCCCCAAAAGCGAATAACCGTCCACCCTAAAAACAATAATTGCTTGTTGACTTTCTCATCACGTTCTCGGTTTCGTGAAATTTTTTTAATCCAGTAATCACTATTCTTAGTTTTTTCTAAACGGGGTTTTAACACTTCCCAATCCTTGCCATGAAAAAACTCGCTATCACAAAATACTGCAACTTTATATTTAGTAAAAACAATGTCTGGTTTCCCCGGTAAATCAACACAATTCTTCCTATACCGCAATCCTTTCTTCCACAATGCTTTACGCAAAGCTACTTCTATCTTGGTATCTTTGCTTTTTATATGTTGCATATTTTTTCTTCTCTGCGCTGCGGTTAAGTTATCTGCCATATTACCACCAAACCAATCTATAACTATTCCATTGCTTCTAATATGCTCGTCGCAATTCTCCTAATTACAGGCACACATACCGAATTACCCGCCTGCTTATATAATCTTGCGTCACTCTGTTTCTTCGGCAACTTATAATCTTTCGGAAATCCCTGCGTATTAAAACATTCTCTTGGCGTCATTTTTCGCAAACCGTTCTTTGTTTTTACAATGCAGACATTATGACCACCCTCCCCTTGATTTGCTGTCAAAGTAGGAACGACACCACTTTTATTCTGTCTTACATATTTTCTCCTCCATTGATAGATTGCTGGATTTTTTAAATCATCATTTTTAGTTGCCTCTACCAAAAGTTCATATATATCGCCCTTATATTTTCCCTCTGTATAATAATATTTTTCATCAACCTTTTTATTAAAATCAATGATATCTTTTACTGTTGTCATTAAAGGTATCGGCAACGGCCAATGGAACTTATTGAAATCCTCGCTATCACGAAATGCAACAATATAAATACGCTCTCTATTTTGTGCCATATTTCCGTAATTCATAGCGTTTAGCACCTGTGATGTATAATGATATCCCAGTAAATCTAACTGTTCGCAAATCACTCTAAATGTATTTCCATTGTCATGCCCTGCTAAATTTTTTACATTTTCGAACAAAGCAACTCTAGGTCTTCTGGCTTCTAACATACGCACCAGTTCAAAAAATAATTCTCCACGACCTTTTTCATCACCAAAGCCCTGTCTATATCCTGCTATCGAAAATGCCTGACATGGAAATCCACCAATTATAACATCTGTTCGTGGCACATCTTCAACTGGAACAATATGAACATCTCTTTGGTCTACTTTCACTGTCGGAAAATTAAGTTCAAAGGTTTCACTCGCATATTTATCAAACTCATTTGCATAGATGGTCTGAAATCCACCCGTCTGTTCAAATCCTAAATCTATTCCACCTACTCCTGCAAAAAATGAAGCAATACTATACATTTTGTTTTCTCTCCTAGTCAATTTGATTATAATTCATATTATCATAGATCGCGGCGCGCCGCAATCTACAAGTTAAAAAAAGCAGAAATAAAACACTCTGCCTTTCGTATTATTTACCCAGTAGTTTTTGGTAGTATTCTGATAGTCTGTTATAAGCCTTACATCTTCGAATATCGAAAATTATATCAGGCTCTAAATTCTGTGCGTCTACAAACAACTGTTGTAAACTCACATGTGGTCTTCTTCCCTGTTCTTTTTGGTCTTGGATTGTTTGAGTTTTATTTGCAGGGTATTTACCAAATTCTTCTGAATTGATTTTCAAGTCATAGATATACAGTAAATTCTTTAGGTTAGAATCGATGATGGGGTAAACGAAAAAGCAGTTTTGACATTCCAGTGAACTGCCCTTTCGTTTACACCATTTTCGATTTGACCTAATTGAACAAAGTGAGCGTCCGGGTAGCTACTACCTATGGACTTTCAATTCTTTGTTCTTACTCATGATTATACAGGATTTCATGTGGATAAGCTACAGAAATCACGTCTTTTCTGATAAATAGGTACAACAACAAAACCTCAAGATTTGAGGCTTCTGAAAACGTATGAAGGAATAAAACTTTAACATCTTTGTGGTTTTAGAAACTGTGGTTTTCCAAGAGAACCGCCACAAGTTTTACATACACAGACATTTATCCCATAAAGTAGGTTTAATACCTCAAGCATTTCCTTATCCCGAAGCTTTGAGAGATACTTTTGGCATCCAAGAAGATTCCGACATAAAGTAAGCTTCTTGCGTTTACTGCGGGAACAAAGAAGTCCGTAATGCCGAATCCTGACAAAACGTTTTGGTGGTACATGCATCAGAAAACGCCGGATAAATTCAATACCGGAAAGAGTCAGTTCCTTCCATTGTCCTTTATTCCGGTAATCCTTTACTGAAAAAGTGACGGTTTTATCGTCCATGCGGATGATGCGGTGATTGCTGATGGCAATCCGATGGGTATACTTTCCAAGATAATCAATCACAGACTGTGCACCGTTAAAAGTTTTCTTGCAATGAGGAATCCATTCTGTATCATAACAGGAATCAATCAGTTCTTTAAATGCATAATGGTTACGATATTTTTCAGCAGTCCCATGAAATTCAAGCTGGTCTGTATTCCAGAGATTTTTCAACTCATCCATATATTTTCCACGAAAGACTTTGGAAATAGCCCATATGGGAAGAAAAAACTCAGTACCGTTGTCTTTCCATTCATTTTTGAAAGTCAGGCCACCGCCGAGCAGTATTGTGTGGATGTGAGGATGAAAGTTCATCTCAGATCCCCATGTATGCAGAATGCAGATATAGCCGACAGCAGCACCAAGGTGTGCCGGATCAGCAGTCAATTCACTGATTGTAGCAGAAGCAGCATGATACAGGGTGTCATATAACAGTTTCTGATTACTGTAAATGACCGGATTCAGAATGTCAGGCACGGTAAATACCAGGTGGAAGTAAGGGGAATCAAGTACATCCTCTCTGCGGGCATCCATCCACATTTCCTTTGGAACAGCCTGACACATCGGGCAACAGCGGTTACGACAGGAATTATAATGAATCTGGACGGCGCCACAGTCCTCACATACACTTACATTCGCACCGTAGGCTCCTGTTTTACAGTTCATGATGTTCCGGGCAACTTTTGCCTGCTCAGGAGAGGGAAAATACTTTTCAAGGTATGCTGGGTAAAAACGCTGAAAAATATCCTGAACGGTTGGTTTATTCATGGTCAGCACCTTCTTTCCTGTCAAAGGGACTTTGGATTCCCATCAGGGATTTGTTGCTGACATGAAGATAAACTTCCGTGGATTTAGGGTCACGATGTCCCAACAGTGCCTGAATATTCTGCCGTTCTACTCCCTGCTCCATCAGATGAGTTGCAAAGCTATGCCGGAGACAGTGTGGGGTTGTTCCTTTTGGAAGATCAGCATCTGATACGGCACGGCGCATCACCTGTTCCAGTGTACTGGCTGTCAGGTAATTACCGGTGAATTTATTAGGAAACAGGATTCCACGTGGACGACCTTTCTCAAACCAGTATTGTGTAAGGATATCCAGACAACGTTTGGAAAGAATGGTATACCGGTCCATCCGGTTCTTCGTATCCCGGACGTGAATCTGCATATTTGAGCGGGAAATATCATCATAATGCAGATGGATGACTTCAGAAACACGCATTCCGGAAGAATACATCGTTGCAAACATAGCTTTGTATTTGATATCGTCAACAGCTTCTAACAGGCGGTCAATTTCATCGTTGGTTAATACGGTAGGAAGCTTGTGTTCCAGAATCATACGTGGAACTGTGATATCATCCCAAAGGATGTGTAAGACATTCCGATAGAAAAAACGGATGGCAGAATTATAAAGATTCAGAGTTGTGGCT
>OJSQ01003277.1_pt1 | contig 11970 bp, 11 predicted proteins | sample 1599551 | NCBI WGS metagenome assembly OJSQ01 (sample SAMN04168659, study PRJEB22393) | human gut metagenome | biome: human gut microbiome; feature: stool | host: Homo sapiens | collected 2014-05-12
CTCTGGGAATTTCTTTGTTCCCTGCTGGAAGAATAAATATCTCTATCATCATCACGGGGACGTCCGCGATTGTTATCTGCCATAGTATACTCCTTTAAGCGATTGATAAATCGCTATAACCTTATAGTGCTATATTATATATGTATATAATGAAATATAATCTATTTTATTTTATTGTATTGTGGTACTTATGTCAACTGTCCATGTCATGGAAAGGCCCGTTTTCCTTAAATTCTTACAGTTTAAATACAAAATCAACTTGATTTTGTAAAAACCATTGATTATCATAAGTATAAATATATTTTATCGGAAAAGAGGCAGCATTTTATGGTTAAAAAGAAGAAAAAGAAAATTGACAAACGAACATGGATGATTCGTATTGTTGCAATGGGTTGCGCATTATTGATGTTAGCTACTGTTATTATTGCCGCTCTTTTCTCATTTTAATAAATTAAAAGGGTCAGTACAATTTTAAGAAAAACAAAAACATAGCATTACGCTATCAATAACAATTATGAATAGGAACATGTACCATGGAATACAGAAGATTTGAAAATACGATTATTGCACGCATTGATAAAGGGGAAGAGATACTGGAACAAGTAAAAATAATTGCGCTAAAAGAAAATATCCGATTGGCAAGTGTTCAGGCATTAGGTGCAGTTGGCAGATTTACCGTAGGCGTATTTCAAACAGACCAAAAAATATATCAGTCCAATGAATTTCAAGGTGATTTTGAAATTGTATCTTTAGTTGGCACAATTAATACGATGAACCATGAATTTTATTGTCATTTACATATGAGTGCGGGAAATGAAAAAGGCGAAGTGTTTGGAGGACATCTGAATCAAGCCATTGTCAGTGCAACTTGTGAGATGGTAATCGCTATTGTAAATGGTAATGTAGACAGATGCTACAGTGATGAGATAGGTTTAAATTTGTTTCGATTTTAACCGTTAAATAGATAGATAGAAAAAGGGAGGACGATTTCCTCCCTTTTTTCTATATTAAGGTATTTCATCTTTATTAGACTGTTTCTCTTCTCCGGTAACATTCAAAGTGATATTTACAAATAAATAGTGATTGTTAAATTGGTATTAAAATGATATTCGGTTTTTAAATGAACTCTAAATTATTTTTAACGTAATATTTACAAACAGGCTGTAAACTAAACTCATCTTAACAAACAGATGAGGAGAAAGAAAAATGAGAAAAACAAAAATCAAAAGAATTGTTACAGCAGTACTTGCTTCTGCTCTCATGGTTTCTACAGCAGCACTATTTGCAGGTTGTGGATCTACTGATACCGGAACATCCGGCGGCAGTACCGCAGAAAGTTCTTTAAGCGGAAAACTTACTTTAAATGGTTCTACATCTATGGCAACCGTTTGCCAAGCTTTGGGTGAAGTGTTCCATGAGCAAAATCCGGGCGTTACAGTAGAGAAAAGCGGAACCGGTTCCGGTGATGCTTCCAAAGCTGTACTTGCCGGTACTGCTTTGATTGGTGACCTTTCCCGCGAATTAAAAGACAGTGAAAATCCGGATCAATTTGAAGTGGTTCAAATTGCAACTGACGGTATTGCAATTGCAGTACATAAAGATAATCCTGTAAGTGATTTAACACAAGAGCAAATTGCAAAAATCTTTACAGGTGAAATTACCAACTGGAGTGAAGTTGGTGGACAAGATCAAGCAATTACCGTATTGGGTCGTGAGGCTTCTTCCGGAACAAGAGATGGTTTTGAGGCTATCTTCGGTGTAGAAGGTGAAGCAAAATATGCAGCAGAGTTGACATCAACAGGTGAAGTATTAAACCGTGTAGCAAGCGACCCTGCAGCAGTTGGTTACATCTCTTTGGCATCAGTATCCCCATCTATCAAAGCTGTAAAAGTTGACGGTGTTGAGGCTACAGATGAAAACATTCTAAATGGTACTTACAAAGTATCCAGACCATTCATTCAAATTTATAAAAAAGGTACTGACAGTGAACTTGTAAAAGCTTGGTTTGATTTTATAAAATCTGACGAAGGCAAACAAGTGATTGAAGATGTTGGACTAATTCCGGCAGAATAATTCAAAGAAACATTCTTTTACTTACTACATTTTCCCTAAAATAGATCAACAAAAATCCCCTTTCCAAGTATGATAATACATTGGAAAGGGGATTTTTGTATGCAAATTATTCTTTTCCGAATAATTTCTGCGCATAATATACAGAACCCATTGCATCTTTGGAATAAAAGTCTGCATGTATCATATCCGCATATTCTTGTGTTAATACAGCGCCTCCTACCATTACTTTGACACAAGGCGCTTTTTCTTTTAATAATCGTATGGTTTCTTCCATATTTACAACAGTGGTTGTCATCAAAGCGCTGAGTCCTACCAGCTGAACATTTTGTTCTATGGCGGTATCTACAACCAAACTTGGGTCGACATCTTTTCCCAGATCAATGACATCGTAGCTGTAGTTTTCCAAAAGTACTTTTACAATATTTTTTCCAATATCGTGAATGTCACCTTTTACGGTTGCCAGAATAATTTTTTCTCCTTTTTCCTGAACGGTACCACTTTTTTCAAAATGTACTTTAATTGCTTCAAAGGCGGCTTTGGCAGCTTCGGCACTCATCAACAATTGAGGAAGGAACAGTGTGCCTTGTTCAAATTCTTTTCCTACAACGTCCAGAGCAGGTACCAACAGTTTATTGATAATTTCCAACGGTTCCATTGTTTTTAATAATTCCTGCGCAGCTGCATGCGCGCTTTCTTTCAGTCCTTTGATAACGGCTTGATCCAGAGGCATGTCGGCGCCGGCAGGAGCAGCCGTTTCTGTTGTTTGTCCAGAATAAACAGAGATATATTCCATGCATTGTTTGTCAACACCGCTTAGCGCACAGTAGGAGTAATATGCTTTCATCATACCTTGTGAACCGGGATTCATAATAGCTGCGCTTAATCCGTTTTGCATAGCCATGGTAAAAAATGCAGCGTTGATGTTTTCGCGTTGGGGCAATCCAAAAGAAATGTTGGAAACACCCAAAGAAGTATAAGCTCCCAGTTCATCGCGAATGAGCTGCAATGCCTTTAATGTTACGGCAGCCGCTTCTTGTTCAGCACTGATGGTCATGGCAAGTACGTCAAATATCAAATCTGTTTTGGGAATACCGTATGTTTCAGCCGTAGCAATGATTTTTTTCGCAACTTCCAAACGTCCTTCTGCGGTAGGAGGGATGCCGTTTTCATCTAAGGTTAAAGCGATTACAACACCACCGTATTTTTTTACAAGCGGAAATACTTCATGCATAGAATGTTCTTTTCCGTTTACAGAGTTAATTAACGGCTTTCCGTTATAAATACGCATGGCTTTTTCCATTGCAATTGGGTCTGTGGTGTCAATTTGTAATGGAAGGTCAATTACACTTTGAATTTCTTTGATTGCATCCTGCATCAATTGTACTTCATCAATTTCAGGTAAGCCCACGTTTACATCTAATACATGCGCGCCGTTTTGCTGTTGGGTAATGCCTTCTTTTAAAATGTAATCCATATCATGATCACGCAATGCTTGCTTAAAACGAGATTTACCCGTTGGATTGATGCGTTCTCCTATGATGATTGGACGGGGACCGAACTGAACGGTATGGGTATAGGAAGAGATGACGGTAAGGTTCTTTTTCTCTATTGGAACAGGCATAATTCCCTTACATACTTTGATGGTTTCCGCAAGATGTGCAGGGGTAGTTCCGCAGCAGCCGCCGATAATCCATGCGCCTTCCATTACAATATCGAGCATTTCTTTCGCAAATTCTTCAGGATTTACATCATATACTGTTTGTCCGTTTACATTTTTGGGCAGACCTGCATTTGGATTTACGATAATAGGAGTGGAGCAGCAGGCTGTCAACTCTTTCATAAACGCTTTCATTTGTGTTGGGCCAAGTCCGCAGTTAAAGCCGATTCCATCTACGCCAAGCCCTTCCAGCAATGCCACAGCCGCAGGAATGTCTCCGCCTGTCAGCAGTTTTGCATTTTCGTCAAATGTCATGGTAACAAATACAGGTAATTTTGTATTTTCTTTTACCGCCAGTACAGCTGCTTTTACTTCATGTGTATCGCTCATGGTTTCAATCAGAGCTACATCAGCTCCTGCTTGCTCGCCTACCATAGCCATTTCTTTAAATGCTTCGTATGCCCCGTCAAATTCCAAATCTCCCAACGGGCGAAGCAATTTACCTGTAGGACCAATATCCATTGCAACCAGTCCATGACCGTTCTCGTTTACTGCTTGTTTTGCAATGGAAACTGCTTTTTCAATCAATTCTTTTGCTGTGTAACCACTGTCTTCCATTTTAATGGAGTTCGCGCCAAATGTATTTGTTTTGACAATATCGCATCCTGCCTTTAAATAGTCGCGATGCACATTTAAAATGAATTCAGGTTTTTCTACATTCCAGACTTCAGGCAATTCTCCTGGGGCAAGTCCATTTTGTTGTAAAATGGAACCCATGCCGCCCTCAAAGAAAATAATACGTTTTCCAAGTTGCTTTAAAATATCCATGGTTATTCTTCCTTTCTAAACGGACAGTTTTTTGCCTGACAAGTCATGCACCTTGCAATATGGCAGGTTGTGGATTCTTCTGTCAATCCAATGACAGCGGTTACGGATTTGCTCGGCGCCAAAATAAGACTGTCCATGACAGTAAGGCCGATGCGTTTTTGGCAGTTTAAGACACCCAGTAAGTCTTTTTGATAGGTAAGCGGAAAATCTCCATAGCCGGGACTGAAACGAGGACGTAAATAAAGTCCTTGTTTACCTGCTTCTTCTTTCATGAAATCCTGCTGCTCATCACAGTATGCCTCAATCACGGTAGCGGCACAAGCTTGCAGAATAACGGCTTTGCTCATATCCAGCTTGTTGTATTTTTGAATCAGCAAGTCTGTTTGTGCGCCAAGTGTAGCAGCAAAAATGGCTGCTTCCTTGCAGCCGTTAATATGCTGAGACAAATTTTTACTTTGAATGGAAATGGAGCCAATGGTTACAATGTGATTTTCACCAAAAGTAACAGGAAAAATTTGATAAATACATTTTGGCGAGATGACTCTCAGTAGTTCGGCAAGACAAGATTCAATGCTGTTTGTAACAATCTCATCGGCAGGTTTTCCGCGGTATCCCAAATAGCGCAGTATTTCTTTGCGACTAATATCCATTACGTAATTCATTCTCCTTAGACCGGAACAGCAGCTGTACGCTTGTCCAAAATTTCAGATAAATTGGATACAATGGTTTCTGCAATGTCCGGTTTATTCATAGTATATAAATGAATGGCTTTTACACCGTTGGCAATCAAATCAATGATTTGTTCTGTGGCATAAGCAATCCCTGCTTGTTTCATTGCAAGCGGGCTGTCGCCAAATTTTTCGACCATAGCACCCAAACGTTCCGGTAAATATGTTCCGGAAATCTGACAAATACGCTTGATTTGGCTGCTGTTGGTTACGGGCATAATTCCCGCAACAATGGGAACATGGATGCCTTTGGCCAAAGTTTTATACAAAAAATTATATAAAATTTGATTATCAAAAAACATTTGTGTGGTTAAAAAATCGCAGCCGCAGTCTACTTTTTGTTTAAGATGGTCAATGTCATCCATTTTACGGCTGCATTCAATATGCCCTTCGGGATAGCAGGCTGCGCCTACGCAAAAATCCCCTTGAGATTTGATATCTTCTATCAATTGATATGCATAGCGGTAATCTTTCACAGCATCTTCTGGATTCATACCTTGAGGGACATCACCCCGCAGGGCTAATATATTGGTAATGCGCTTGTCCTTTAATTGATGCAATGTAGAGGCAATATCAGATTTGGCAGATGCTACGCAAGTAAGATGCGCCAGCGCCGGAATTTGATATTGTGTTTGAATATGGTCTGCAATTTCAATGGTGCGTTTGGAATTGCTGCCGCCTGCACCGTATGTAACGCTGATAAAGTCAGGATTGGTCTTGGCAATTCCTTTGATTACGCTTTTACATTCATCCAATGGGATATGTGGTTTTGGAGGAAAAATTTCGCAGGAAAAAGTGACGGAATTTTGTTCAATCAAATCAATTATTTTCATATGTGGTAAATCCTCTCTGAAGGATATTTTATGGTTACAAACTCATTTTAGAATCGGTAATATTATACCAAAAAAAAAGATGGAATAAAACCCAAATCAATGAGATGTTTGGATTTTTTCCATCTAAAATGTAATTAAGAAATAGGATAGAATGATTTGAGAAAATATAAAGGGGTTATTCTCGTTAAAGTTTTGTAAATGCTTGCGTCAAATCTTCAATAATGTCATCAATATGTTCAATACCAATAGAGAGGCGTACTGTGTTAGGGGAAATACCACAGGCTTTTAATTCCTCTGCATTTAATTGAGAATGGGTCGTGCTTGCAGGATGGATGACCAAAGATTTTGCATCTGCCACATTTGCAAGAAGAGAGAAAATTTCAAGAGAGTCAATAAAGCGTTTTGCCTCTTGTTCTCCTCCTTTGATTTCAAATGTGAAGATAGAGCCGGCGCCTTTTGGGAAGTATTTCTGATATAAGTCATAATATTTGCTGTCAGGCAAGGATGGATGGTTAACGCGTTCTACTTGGGGATGTTGTTTCAAAAACTCAACTACTTTCAGCGCATTTTCCGTATGGCGTTCTACACGAAGGGAAAGCGTTTCCAATCCTTGAATGAATAGGAAAGAGTGGAATGGACTCAAGGTTGCACCGGTATCCCGAAGCAAATTGGTGCGGATACGGGTAATATAAGCTGCCGCACCTATATCTTTTGCAAAATTAATGCCGTGGTAACTGTCGCAAGGTTGGGACAGTCCCGGGAATTTATCTGAATTCCAATCAAACTTGCCGGCATCTACAATCACACCGCCCAATGCGGCTCCGTGACCGCCAATAAATTTTGTTGCGGAATGTACCACAATGTCAGCGCCGTGTTCAATGGGACGGAATAGGTAAGGGGTTGCAAATGTATTATCAATAACCAGAGGAATGCCATGTTTATGGGCAATATCCGCTACTGCTTTTACATCAATAATGCTGGAATTTGGATTGCCCAAAGATTCAATAAAAATCAATTTTGTGTTTTCCTGAATAGCGTCTTCAAAATTTTGTAAAGTATCAGGGTCAACAAAGGTTGTGGTGATATTGTCCTCAGGTAATGTATGGGCAAATAAATTATAGGTGCCTCCATATAGAGTAGAAGCTGCCACAATATGGTCGCCTGCGCGGGTAATATTTTTTACTGCGTATGTTATGGCCGCAGAACCGGAAGCAGTTGCCAGTGCGGCAATACCGCCTTCCAAAGCGGCAATACGCTTTTCAAATACATCTGTAGTAGGATTCATCAATCGACTGTAAATATTGCCGCCTTCACTTAACCCAAATCGACCTGCAGCTTGGTCACAGTCTTTAAATACATATGAAGTGGTTTGATAGATTGGAACCGCACGGGCGTCTGTTGCGGAATCAGGGGTTTCTTGACCAATATGCAATTGTTGTGTTTCAAATCTCCAATTTTTGTTGCTCATAATAATATACTCACTTTCTATTTATCTTGGTTTTTAGTATGAAATATGAGCGTCACATTCGGTCTACTGCGCTGCAGCAGCGAAACCGTATCGTAATAGTTTTGAGTGGCATAACTGCGCCTCCAGTTAATTTGTATAATTCATATAGAATTAGTAATGTTTTTGTTAATGTTATTCTACTCCGTTCATTTACAGATGTCAATAGGAAACTTCAAATATTTTGCAGGTAAATTTCCAATAATAGCTTGTTATCAGTTTTATTGATAACCTGTAATAGCCACAGACAATAAAGCCCTGAATTAACATATAATTCAGGTATATATCTTGTATTTTTTTGATGAAAAATAAAAAAAGACGCTTCAAACAGAAGCGTCTTTGGCATAAATCATGCAGTTAAGATAACATTTTTTTCATATCTTGGTCATAACACGGGGCAATTTCTTCATCTCCGTATTCCGCATGATATTTTTCCACTAAATCAGCAAGTGTAATATTGTCCACTACATTTTGAACAGCCTCGTGTATTTGGCGCCACACATCTAATGTAATGCAAGCGTTAGAGCGAGGGCAGGTATTTGTCTCATAGTCTAAACAAGGAACGGGAGAAAGGGTACCCTCCATTACATTTAAAATCATGCCGACGGTATAATCTTTGGGTTCTCTGGAAAGACGGTAGCCGCCGTTTGCTCCTCTGGCACTTTTTACAAAACCGGCCTTACAAAGCTGGTTGATAATTTGTTCCAGGTATTTATCAGATATTTCTTGCCTTGTTGAAATATTTTTTATGCTGATATAATTATCCTTACCGTTTACGGCAAGATCCAACATAAGGCGAAGAGCATATCTACCTTTGGTAGAAATTCTCATATGTACTCCTTCCTAATCAAGTGACAATGATTGAAGTTGACCTTTATATAATAATATATCGTTTATAAAATAGATTGATTCAACTTGATATTATACAATAATTCTTCTATTTCGTCCATAGTAAAAATAGGCATTATTCGGGAATCCAAAATTTATTTGACGATTCTCGTTGATTTCCTACAGAACTGCAGGAAAAACTTTATACACAATTGCACCGTATTTGCCTTGCCTTTCTGCAATACATTATGTTATGCTAAAAGTACATCTTATCTGGAAGATGATTCTGAAAGAGCAGATGATGTTGCAAAAAAGAATCGTTCTGATATATACAAGGGTTCGTCCCAAGTAAGAAGGCGGTCAAATTGTTACGAATCTAAGACACCCCAAACAAATTTTTTGTTTGGAAGGTATGTTTCGTATATGACTCTTATACCGCTTTTGGTATAAGAGTCTTTTTTGTTTACATCATATCAGAAAAGAAAGGATTGGGTCAAATGGAAACCAGAATCGGGTTAATTGGCATTATTGTGGAGGATTTAAACGCAACAGAAAAGTTAAATCAAATATTGCATGATTATGGCTCTTATATCATCGGCAGAATGGGGTTGCCTCATCGCGAGAAAAAGCTGAGTATTATCAGTGTGGTAGTAGATGCCCCAAATGATGTTATCAGTGCATTATCCGGAAAGCTAGGTATGATTAAAGGTATTACCGTAAAGACCATTTACTCTAAAACATCCGAAGGATAACAAGTATCTGCAGAAGAGGAGTGTATGTATATGTATGATGTAAAATCAAGAGTAGCTACAGAGTTTATCGATGATAAGGAAATTTTAGACACGATTGCATATGCAAAACAAAACAAAAGTAATCGTAAACTAATTGGGCAGCTGATTAACAGAGCAAAAGATTGTAAAGGGCTTACCCATAGAGAAGCAGCTGTACTGTTAGAGTGTGACCAAGCAGATTTAAATGAGCAGATGTTTCATCTTGCAAAGCAAATCAAACAAAAATTATACGGCAACCGTATTGTTATGTTTGCACCGCTGTATTTGTCCAATTATTGTGTCAATGGATGTACCTATTGTCCTTATCATTATAAGAATAAAACGATTTGCAGAAAAAAATTGACGCAAGAGGAAATTCGTAGGGAAGTCATTGCATTGCAGGATATGGGTCACAAACGTTTGGCTTTGGAAGCGGGTGAAGATCCTGTAAATAATCCTCTGGAATATATTTTGGAAAGCATTGAAACCATCTACAGCATTCAGCATAAAAATGGCGCTATCCGCAGGGTAAATGTAAATATTGCGGCAACTACAGTAGAAAACTATAAAAAGTTAAGAGATGCAGGCATTGGAACTTACATTTTGTTTCAGGAAACCTACCATAAAGAAAATTATGAGAAACTGCATCCTACCGGTCCAAAACATAATTATGCCTATCATACAGAAGCAATGGACAGAGCAATGGAAGCCGGCATTGACGATGTGGGAATCGGCGTTTTATTTGGCTTGAATATGTATCGTTATGATTTTGTGGGTTTGCTGATGCACGCGGAACATTTGGAGGCTGCCATGGGTGTAGGTCCCCATACCATCAGCGTGCCTCGTATCCGTCCTGCAGATGATATTGATGCAGAAGATTTTAAAGATGCAATCAGCGATGAAATTTTTGAAAAAATTGTAGCAGTGCTCCGCATTGCGGTTCCTTATACAGGTATGATTATTTCCACAAGAGAATCTCAAAAAACAAGAGAACGCGTTTTGGATTTGGGTGTTTCTCAGCTAAGCGGCGGTTCACGTACCAGTGTAGGGGGATATGCGGAAGACGAGCCGGAAGAAGAAAATTCCGCACAGTTTGACTTAAACGATACCAGAACTTTGGACCAGATTGTAAACTGGTTATTGGACGGAGGCTTTATTCCAAGTTTTTGTACTGCGTGTTACCGTGAAGGAAGAACAGGAGATCGTTTTATGCAGCTTGTAAAATCAGGACAAATTGCAAACTGCTGTCAGCCAAATGCACTTATGACATTAAAAGAATACTTGGAAGACTATGCCAGCGAGGATACGAGACGAAAAGGCGAACGCGCTATTTTGGAAGAATTGAACCATATCGGCAGCGAAAAAGTGCGGCAGATTACAATCAACCGTTTGGAATTGATGAAAGAAGGAAAACGTGATTTCCGTTTTTAATCAAAACAGGAAAGGGGACATTTTTATGAGCTTGACAAATACTCCTTCTGGAAACAGACTGCATATTGGTATTTTTGGAAAGCGTAACAGTGGGAAATCTTCTTTGCTCAATGCCATTACGGGACAGGAAATTGCCTTGGTCAGTGAGGTAAAAGGAACTACAACAGATCCTGTATCAAAAGCCATAGAAATACATCCGATTGGGCCGTGTTTGCTGATTGATACAGCGGGATTTGATGATACAGGCGACTTAGGAAGCATGCGTATTGAAAAAACGAAAGCTGTGTTAGACAAAACGGACATCGCTGTTATGGTGTTTACGGATATGGAAATGGAACCTGAGGCACAGTGGATTGCTATACTTAAGAAACGTAATATCCCAATGCTTGCTGTTGTCAATCAAGTTGACCGTATTGAGCAGGCGCAGGAAATCAAACGTCAAATTGAGCAGCGGTTTTCTCTCACTCCCTTATTGGTCAGTGCAAAAGAAAAAACGGGAATTTCACAAATAAAAAATGAAATTCTGCGTCTGATGCCTCCCGATTTTGAGGCGCAAAGCTTAACAGGTTCCTTGGTGCAGCCCGAAGATATAGTGCTCTTGGTAATGCCGCAGGATAAACAGGCTCCGAAAGGAAGGCTGATTTTGCCCCAGGTACAAACCATTCGGGATTTACTGGACAATCATTGTGTGGTAATGTGTGTTACCACGGAACAATTGTCCACCGCGCTGCAGGCGCTTGCAAAACCGCCCAAATTAATCATTACGGATTCTCAGGCGTTTGCACAGGTTTACCCATTGAAACCTACCGAAACATTGCTGACCTCCTTTTCGATATTGCTGGCAGCATATAAAGGGGATTTATCTGTTTTTGTAAAGGGAGCCGATGCGTTGGATTCTCTCACAGACAACAGTCATGTGTTGATTGCGGAAGCCTGTACCCATGCGCCGCTTCAGGAGGATATCGGGAGAGTGAAAATTCCCAATATGCTGCGAAAAAAGTATGGAGAACATTTGCAGGTGACTGTAGTAAGCGGCTCTCAATTTCCTAATGATTTAAGTGAGTATCAATTAATTATTCATTGCGGAGCATGTATGTTTAATCGTAAACATGTGTTAACACGTGTGGAACAGGCCGAGCAGCAAGGCGTTCCCATTACCAATTACGGTGTGGTACTTGCAAAGCTGACAGGAATTTTAGACAAAATTTCTATGTAGCAATTGGTAAGACAATGGTTTGATGTACAGAGATGAATATAATAAGCTGCAATTTTAATATCGTGATTTTATTTTAAATCTTGACAATCTCTATAGGTTTGG
>OJSQ01003320.1_pt1 | contig 11795 bp, 8 predicted proteins | sample 1599551 | NCBI WGS metagenome assembly OJSQ01 (sample SAMN04168659, study PRJEB22393) | human gut metagenome | biome: human gut microbiome; feature: stool | host: Homo sapiens | collected 2014-05-12
AGAAAAATTATCCCTAGTAGAAAAAGATTTTGAAGTAAAATCCACTTCATTAAATGTAAATATTGCCAAATTAACAGAAGAATTGCCTAAATATCAATATATATCTGAACAACAAAATCTCTTACAAACAGCAAAAAAAGCATTGCAAAGCAAACAACAACAAATGGCAAATGATGAAGCCACTTTAGCAAAATTAACGCAAACTATAAATGATATACAAACAGATTTAAAAAATCTAACAGATGTAAATGTACAGATTGAACAAACAAATTCTGCACAAAAAGAAAATAATCAACGACTACAAAATTTAACAAAACTCTCCACACTGCTTGAAAAATATAAACAAACATCTTTAAAACACAAAGAATATAAGACAAAATGGCAACAACAACAGGCAAAAGTTGCTGAATTAGAACAAATTTATAATCAACAAAATCACTTGTTTTTGGCAGAACAAGCAGGCATTTTAGCCAAAGATTTAAAACCATACATGCCTTGCCCTGTTTGCGGTTCTACAAATCACCCACAATTAGCCAAAATATCTACATTGGCACCAACTCAAGCTGAGCTTGAACAATTAAAAAATAGATGCGATATTTTCTCCAAAAAATTGAATGAAATTACCCAATTAGCTAGCGAATTAAATGGTAAATTGCATAATCTCTTTACGGAAATAAAAGCACAAGCAGAAAATATTTTAGGTAACTTCACTCAAAAAACTATCTTTCATGATGTAGAAATAAAAAAATGTGAACTTCTAAACGAAAAAAATCAGCTTGATAAGCAATTAATCCAGTTAAATAAATTAAGTCAAAAACAAATAAACTTAAATGCACAATTAGAAAAAAATCTATTATTGCAAAAAAATTTAGAGCAAAAACTTCTAACATTAAATACTTCTATCGTTAAAGAAAATACAGATATTGAAATCTTAACAACTGAAATCAATACTTTAACTAAAGCTCTTTTATTCACTGATGAAAATGATGCTAGAAAGCAACTTCAAAAATATAAACAAACACAAAATTATTTACAACAAAATCTCGCTACTGCTCAAACTGAATTTGATAGATTAAATCAAGCACTTGTAGAAATCAAAGCTAAAATCGCCTCACTACAAACGCAACTCACACCTCAAAATTACGATTTAAACGAATTAGAAAAAATTCAACAAGAATATTTAGCAACAAAAGAAAATTTAATGCCTCAAATACAAAAACTGCATACTCGAATTACTACTAATCACCAAATTCAACAAAAATTAATGAAAAAAATCGAACTATTAGATGCTAAACAATCCCTTTATAGCAACATACAAGCACTCTACACTACAGCTACAGGTTCAGTTGCCGGCAAAGAACGCATCATGCTTGAAACTTATGTACAAATGCATTATTTCGATCGAATTTTAATACGAGCTAATACTCGTTTAATGATGATGACACAAGGTCAATATGAATTAGTGCGCTGTAAATCAAGTGAACAACTTCGCTCGCAAACTGGTTTAGAATTAGATGTAATCGACCACTACAACGGCACGACTCGCAGTGTAAAAACTCTATCTGGTGGCGAGTCCTTCAAAGCTTCCTTATCTTTAGCTCTCGGTTTATCCGATGAAATCCAATCTTTTGCTGGTGGTATTCATTTAGATACTATGTTTATTGATGAAGGTTTTGGCTCTTTAGATAGTGAATCACTTGCTCAAGCAATCAAAGTTCTTTCTCAATTATCTCAAGGAAATAAATTAATCGGTATCATCTCTCATGTAGATGAATTAAAAGAAAAAATTGATAAACAAATTCAAATCACCAAAAATCATGAAAAAGGTAGCACGGCTAAAATCCTTATTTAACAAGGGTTTTAGCCCCTTTTTTTTCCAAAGCAAAAAAACTTTAATTTTTTTCAAAAAAAGTGTTGACATTTGTTTCAAAGTTCTATATAATAATCTACGTTGTCAAGCGACAACAACGCAATACGGTTCACTAGCTCAGTTGGCAGAGCACCTGACTTTTAATCAGGGTGTCCCGAGTTCGAATCTCGGGTGGATCACCACATTCCACATACGTGGCCCCTTGGTCAAGCGGTCTAAGACATCGCCCTTTCACGGCGAGAACATGGGTTCAAATCCCGTAGGGGTCACCACAATCATGGGCGATTAGCTCAGCTGGGAGAGCGCCTGCCTTACAAGCAGGATGTCAGCAGTTCGATCCTGTTATCGCCCACCAGGAAAAAAAGACCTGTCACTTTGTGACAGGTCTTTTTGCGTTGTTAGTGGCTAATGGCTCCCCTGTGAAGGGGAGCTGGCGCCGCAGGCGTCTGAGGGGTTCTACCCATGACGAGTGATTTGCCGCCACGGTCCGCGGCCTGCGACCTGCGGCCTGCGACCTGCGGCCTGCGGCGGGACGCTCAAAGGGCGTCCCCTGCAATGAACGATATAAAATACGTATCACATTGGCCTTTGGATTGCGCAATCGGCATAGTCTATTTCTTCTGCTCATTTTATATATGCGTAATAATATGTTTGATTCCTATAAATTTTGTATTATAATGGATGGTAGCGATGGGATATTTTCTTTAGCATAAGGACATATTCCTACTAATTTCTAAGAACTTACAAGGAGTGGTACCCAAATGAGATTTACAGAAGATTTGAAAGCCCGCGTTTCCAAAGCACAGAAAAAAATCGTCCTTCCGGAAACGAACAGCCGTCGTGTATTGAAAGCTGCTGAACGCGTTTTGGCTGATGGTTTTGCTAAAATCGTTCTCGTAGGTAAACTGGAACAGATCAAAAAAGATGCTGCTAAATTCCAGATCGATCTCACCGGTGTCGAAGTCGTCGACCCTGAAACTTACTATCGTATGGACGAACTTTGCGCTTACTTCGCAAAACGTCGTGAAAAGAAAGGCATGACCCTGGAAAAAGCTCGTGAAATCATGCTCAACAACTACACCTTCTTCGCAGCTGGCCTCGTTGCTCTCGGTGAAGCTGACGGCTGCGTATCCGGTGCTGCTACGACTTCTGCTGAAGTTATCCGCGCAGGCCTTCAGGTCATCGGCCCCCGTCCTGGCAACAAGACCGTATCTTCCGCTTTCATTCTCTTGACCAATACTCCGCAGTATGGCGATAACGGTATCCTCGTACTCGGTGACTGCGGCGTTATCCCCAACCCGACGTCGGAACAGCTCGCTGATATCGCTTGCATCTGCGTAGAACGCGCCCGCCGCACGGTCCAGATCCTCAATCCGAAAGTCGCTTTCCTTTCCTACTCCACCAAAGGTTCTGGCGCTGGCGAATCCGTCGACAACGTACGCCATGCTGTTGAAATCCTGAAAGAACGCAACGTCGACTTCGACTTCGACGGCGAACTCCAGGCTGACGCTGCTCTCGTACCGGAAGTTGGCGAACACAAAGCACCGGGCTCCAAAGTTGCCGGCCACGCTAACGTCCTCATCTTCCCGAACCTCGATGCTGCTAACATCGGCTACAAGATGGTTCAGCGTTTCGCTAACGCAACGGCTCTTGGCCCCTTGGTCCAGGGCTTGGATAAACCTATCCTCGACTTGTCCCGTGGCTGCTCGTCTGAAGACGTTGCTGACGTCGTTGCTGTATGCTGCTCCGATGCCATCACAGCTGACCTCTACAAAAAAGAACGTGCTCAGCAGTAATTTCGTAGTTCGTTCGTAGTTCATCGTGATAGCTTGATATTTTTCATCCTATGCAATCAACGATGAACGACCTACCGTATATATTCCAGAGCGGGCGCCCCACGTGGTCGCCCCTACAACTCAAAAGGGGTTTGTCATTGGCTAACCGCTAACCCCTAACTGCTAGCCACTTAAAAAGGGACCGTCGCACATGCGACAGTCCCTTTTTTTACTTATACCGGATGCGGCGGTTGCCGACGACCATAGTCGGGCTCAGGGTGCGGTAGACCATGTACGTGAAGAACATGAAGCCGAAGAGGAAGACCAGGGCATATTCATCCGTCAGAGGGGCGTCTTTGGTGAAATACCAGGCACAGGCCAGGGTCAGGATGAGGCTGGCGTACATGGAAATGGTGACACACCACGTCCGCTGGCCACGGTCGCGCATCTTGTAGAAGTCATGGAATTTGACGTACATGGCGACAGTCCAGGCGACGAGGACGACGGCCAGTACGATGGGGACAGCCACGGGAAGGGGAAGGTATAAGGATACGAGAAAGAGGACCATGAGGGCAAAAGTGCTGAGGAAAATCCCTTCCTGGCGTTTTAAATCCCGGCTGGAGTCATCAGGGACAGCCGGGCGGTTACGACGAGACATAAGTCATCATCCTTTCTATAGCGTTTTACCTCATTATAGCATAGGTTGACTTTCTTTTCACAATATGATAGCGTGAGGGGGTAAGGGCCGCTTTGCAGAGCGGCCCGCAGACCGCAGTTCGCAGGCCGTAGGGGCGACCACGAGCCACGAGCCACTTTAGAGCGCTTGCCACGTGTGAGCTCCTGTTCGCAAAGGGTCTGCCTGGAAAGGATGTGTGATTATGCATGCAGTAAAGACATATGATGTCATTATCATCGGGGCCGGTCCGGCCGGTATTTTTACGGCACTGGAACTGGCCGATAAAGGATTTAAGATCCTCATGGTCGAAAAGGGACAGGATATACGGGAGCGCATTGCGACGAGCCTGAACAAGAAGGCCCTGCCAAAGGATAAGATGCGCAATGTCGTCTGTGGCTGGGGCGGCGCCGGTGCCTTCAGTGACGGCAAACTGACGCTGACGACGGAATACGGCGGCAATCTCGACGACTATATGTCCAAGGCCGACCTCATGGACAAGATACGTTACGTCGACGACGTCTACTGCCGCTTTGGCGGTGCCGGCCGCAAGGTCTATGGCGATGAGAACAAGGAATGTATCCGCGATATCAAGCGCAAAGCGGCTGCTGCTGACCTGCGCTTCATCCCGGCCCGCATCCGCCATCTGGGGACCGATGTCAATGCCCAGATCCTGACCAATATGCGCGATTTCCTGGAAGGGAAAGTCGATATCATGGCCGATACGGCAGTCGATCACATCGTCGAAGAAAAAGGGGAAATCAAAGGCGTCCTCATCGGCGGCCAGTTCTATGCCTGCCGCTATCTGGTCAGTGCTCCCGGCCGGGAAGGGTCGGAATGGTTCGTCCACGAAGTCGAAAAGATGGGCCTCAAGCTGACGTCTAACGCCGTCGATATCGGCGTCCGCGTGGAAATGCCGGCAGAAGTCCTGGAAACGATTACCGACGTCGTCTATGAATCGAAGCTCATTTATTTCAGCAAATCCTTTGACGACCGGATCCGCACGTTCTGTATGAACCCTTATGGTTTCGTCGTCGAAGAGAATAACGACGGCCTGCTCACGGTCAACGGCCACAGTTATGCTCACAAGAAGAGCGAAAACACGAATTTCGCCATCCTCGTATCCAAGAAATTCACGGAACCTTTCCATGAACCGATCAAATACGGGAAATACATTGCCAACCTGGCCAATATCCTCGGCGGCGGCGTCATCGTCCAGCGCCTGGGAGACTTCCTCGACGGGCGGCGGTCGACGCCGGAACGCATCCAGCGGGGCCTGGTCCGGCCGACCATGCCCAATGCGACGCCAGGGGACTTATCGCTGGTCCTGCCGTACCGTCATATGCAGGATATCAAGGAAATGCTGGAAGCCCTCGATGCCGTAGCACCTGGTGCCAACTCGCGCCATACCCTGTTGTACGGCGTGGAAGCCAAGTTCTACTCGAACCGGCTGGAATTGAGCCATGTCCTGGAAACGAAGATTCCCAACTTCTTTGCCATCGGCGATGGCGCCGGCATCACCCGCGGCCTGGTACAGGCTTCGGCAGCCGGCGTGACAGTCGGTCAGGAAATCCTGCGGCGGGAAGAAAAGTAAATAGCGTCATTCTTTGAACCGGTATCCGGCACCCCAGACCGTCTCGATGTAGATGGGCTTGGCCGGGTCCGGTTCTATTTTTTCGCGGATGCGGTTGATGTGGACCATGACTGTCGCCGTGTCGCCTTCGGCGTCGAGACCCCAGACGCGCTCGAAGAGTCGGTCCCGGCTGAAGACCAGGCCGGGATGCTTGGCCAGGAAGACGAGGAGCTCGAACTCGCGGTTGGTCAGGGCGATTTCTTTTCCTTTGACGTAGACCCGGTGCTTATCGACGTAAATTTCCAGGTCGCCGCTGCGGATGACTTCGCCATCGGCCGCTTTCTGCTGGGCCTTGCCCATGAGCCGTTCATAGCGTGTGATGTGAGCCTTGACGCGGGCTACGAGCTCTGTCGGGCTGAAGGGTTTGATGATGTAGTCGTCGGCGCCGAGGCCCAGGCCGCGTATCTTGTCCATGTCTTCCCGCTTTGCCGATACCATCAGGATGGGTACTTCCTTTTCCTCGCGGATGCGGCGGCAGATGTGGAAGCCGTCGGTCCCGGGCAGCATGATGTCCAGCAGGATGAGGTCGAAATCTTCCTGCAGGGCCCGTTCCAGGCCTTTCGTCCCATCCGTTTCGATGACGCTCTCAATGGCACTGGCTTCGAGAAAATCCCGTTCCAGTTCGGCAATTTCTAAGTTATCTTCAATGATCAGAATCCGTTTCATGATATTCCTCCTCTATCCGCGGTAAGGTGATGACGACGGTCAGGCCGCCGCCGGGTGTTGCTTCTGCATGGATTTGGCCGTGCAGGGTCGTAATGATCTGTTTGGCAATGGCCAGGCCCAGGCCGCTGCCCTTTTGGACATCCGTCCGGGCGGCATCGGTCCGGTAAAAACTGTCGAATAAGCGGGGCAGGTCTGCCGCCGGGACACCTGGCCCGTGGTCGGCTGCGGTCAGGACGACGGCCTGCGGCGTTTCGGCGAGGTGCAGGTCCATGGTGACTGTAGGGCCTTCTTTATATTTCAGGGCATTTTCCAATAGGTTGTCGATGACCCGCTGGAACTGCATCCTGTCGATAGCTGTCCAGGCCGGACCGGCTGGCGGCGAATAGTGCAGGATGAGGCCCCGCTCGGCCAGGCGTTCCGTGTTTTCGGCGGCGAAATCAGCGAAATAATCGCGCAGCGATACCCGTTCCATCATAAAGGATACTTGGCCCAAGTCGAGTTTGGAAAAGAGGAACAGCCTGTCGACGAGTTTTTCCAGGGTGCAGGCGTTCTGGTAGATGAGCTCGACGTAATGATGGCGCTTTTCAGCGGTCTTGGCGATGCCGACCAGGATGCCGCTGGCATAGCCTTTGAGCAGGGTCAGGGGCGTTGACAAATCATGGGAGATGCCGGCGATGAGCTCTTTGCGGTTCTGCTCATACTTTTCCTGGGCCAGGCGGGCTGAGCGCAGCTGGCGGCGCATGTGGTCGAAGGCTTCACAGGTCCGGCCGAGTTCATCGCGCGACGACAGGCGGAGCTCGTAGTCGAGATTGCCTTTCTCGATTTCAGCTGCCGCTGTCCGAAGCGCTGCCAGCGGCGTCAGTATCTGGCGGGACAGGACGCGGGACAGGATGAAGCCGCAGGCGATGATGATGGCGCTGGCCGTGCCGACGATGAACAGGAGAAGCATTTGCATGACGCCCTTGGCCATGCCTTCGCGGATGCCGCTTTTAGCAATGAACGGCGTATTGCCGGCAGCGATGACCGTCGTCCCGCTGTGGGGGGACGTGTAGCGGAAAAAGAAACCGTCGCCGTCCCAGGTCATGACCGTCTGCTGGCCATGGGCTTTTTTCAGGACCCTGTCGGCCAGACCATAAAAGTCGATGCCCGGCGTGATATAGGCGACCTGGTCGTTGCGGACGATGGCCGTGGCAATGCCCAGGTCTTCCAGGACCCGGCAGTCTTCGCGCATATCCTTGACCTTTAACGGCCCAGGCCGTTCGGCCTTGACGCGAAGGGAACTAACCGTATACTGGATGGACAGGGCCGGCCCCTTTTCCGGCCATAACGTCGTCAAATCATTGTGAGGCGATGAAAAGCGGAGTCCTGAGATGAGTAGGAATCCCAGGGCCGTCAAAATAGCGATGGGAACAAAGACCATGGTAAAATTAGTGATGAGCAGGCGGTGTCGCAGTGAAATATCACGTATATGCAGCATAAACAGGCCATCCTTTCGTAGTGATAGTTTCATTATAGAGTGATTCGTGGCTCGTGGCTAGTGATTCGTAGGGGGATGTCGCACGAAGGTTTCTGCCATCATGCGCGGCTCCTTTTTCTCTATAGTTTGTAGCATGGAGTTTGTAGTTTGTAGAAAACTAAAAACTACAAACTACAAACTTAAAACTACAAAAGAGGCTGTCTTCATGGACAGCCTCTTTTGTATCAAGCTAATCTTCAATTTCTGTATGGATGACGGTGCCGTTAGTGGCGTCTACGAGGACGTCGTAGCGGACGGATCCGGATGTGACGCGGACTTTATACATGGGGTGGAAGGCGCGTTGCGGCATAGCTCCCTGCGGCGGCTGGCCTTTCATATCCGGCTGGCCCGGTTGTCCAGAAGCAGTCATCGGCGGCTGGCCCTGGGGCGGTGTCATGGGGGCGGATTGGTTGCCGGCCTGGCCGTCGGGAGCGGCTTTGGCCGTAGCACCGGCAGCGGCATCGGCCTTTTCTTCACCAGGACGGCCAGGTTTCATGCCTTCTGGTCCGCGCTGGTCGCCTCTTTCATCGCCTTTGCGGTCTCTGTCCTTCGCTTTTTCTTTGTGGTCGCCTTTGCGGTCATCCTTGCGGCCGTCTTTCGGACCGTGCTTGGCGCTGCTCATATCGAAGAGGGCGATTTCTTTGAAATCCAATTCACTTTCGTCCTTGCCGATGGCCTGGGCGGCAGCGGCGCAGGCCTGGTCTTCACTGATGAGGGAGATGTTGTGCTGGTCGGCCTGGGCCTTGGTCATCTGGGCCATGGCGTCGACCCGTTCGGCGTGACGGGCCAGATGCTGCTGGTGCAGATAGTAGTGGCCGCCGGCCGTGGCTACGACGCAGACGACGCAGAAGGCAGCAGCGATTTTTGCATTGCGGGCCGTGCAGACTTTATTTTTAATCGAAACGAGTGTATCTTGCCATTTTTCCTGGGTCATGATGAATTCCTCCTGTCTTCAATCACTTATTCTTGACTACGAGGACAGTATAACGGATAAATCTAAAATCGAGCTAAACCAGGCCGTAAGAATTACATAAATATAGTATAATGAGTTTGTAGCCTATAGTTTGTAGCAGATGGTTTTAAATTTTTAGCCATCACTGAAAACTAAAAACTGCAAACTCAAAGCTAACAATAAGGCCGTCTTTGTACGATGACCTTATTCTGAATACTGTAACATCAAGGAGGTATCTACCATGAACGATGAACGTTTGAAATTGACTCAAATGGCGTCCTGCTCCGGTTGAGGCGCTAAGTTAGGGCCAGGGACACTGGCTCAATTGTTGGACGGGCTTCCAACACATAAAGATGACCGCCTCCTCGTTGGCTATGATAAGAGCGACGACGCGTCGGTCTATCAGGTGAGCGACGATCTGGCTGTCGTCCAAACGGTCGATTTCTTCCCGCCTATCGTCGACGATCCTTATTTATTCGGTCAAATTGCGGCGGCCAACGCCCTGAGCGACGTCTATGCCATGGGAGCCGAAGCCAAACTGGCCATGAACGTCATGTGCGTCAACCTGTCCATGGGCCGCGAAGCCGTCCGGGCTATCCTTGAAGGGGGCTACCAGAAGGCCTATGAAGGCGGTGTCATCATCACCGGCGGCCATACTATCGAAGACAAGGAACCGAAATACGGCTTGTCCGTCACGGGTTTCGTCCATCCACAGAAACTGTTGCGCAACTCGTCGGCCCGGCCTGGCGATGTCCTCATCCTGACCAAGCCCTTAGGCGTGGGCATCCTCATGACGGCAGCCCAGGGCGATTTCGTGGCCAAGCCGCTCCTGCAGCAGCTCTACGACCAGATGGCCCAGCTCAATAAAGGGGCCCGCGACATCATGGTCGGCTACGAAGTCCACAGCTGTACCGACGTTACGGGCTTCGGCCTGCTCGGCCATGCCTGTGAAATGGCTGACGGCAGTGGAACGACGATTCATTTTCAGAGTGACGCCATTCCCTACCATAAACAGGCATTGGACATGGCAGCCATGGGGCTGATTCCGGCTGGAGCCTACCGCAACCGCGACTTTGCTGCGGGACGCGTCAAGGCGGACGGCACTGATAAGCGCTTCATGGACATCCTCTACGATCCCCAGACTTCGGGCGGCCTGCTCATCGCTGTCGCTGAAAAGGACGCACCGGCCCTGGAAAAAGCCTTGAAAGACTCGATTCCCTGTGCGGCCGTCGTCGGCTATGTGACCGAGCGGGACAAATGGTCCATCGTAATCGAATAAAACTTGTAAAAACGGCTACCTTCAGCCCCATAGATAGTGTATAATAAAGTTGGTGAGTTTTTTTACCGTACTCATGTCAACTACAAAGGAGAGATCAACTGTGATTGAACGCTATACGAAACCGGAAATGGGTCATATTTGGACAGAATACAATGAATGGGATACGATGAAACAGGTCGAAATCCTGGCTAGTGAAGCACAGGCCGAACTGGGCAACATCCCGAAAGAAGCGGCTAAGGAAATTCGCGAAAAAGCTGCTTTTTCTGTCGACCGCATCCATGAAATCGAAGCGGAAACACACCATGACATTGCGGCTTTCGTCTCGACGCTTTCGGAAAATATCGGCGAAGCCGGTAAATATGTACACCTCGGCCTGACCTCGACAGACGTCAAAGACACGGCTCTGGGCTACATGCTCAAACAGGCTTCGGACATCCTCATCAAGGACCTGGAAAACTTCCACGCCGTATTGCGCCGCCGCGCCGTTGAATTCAAATATACTCCGTGCATCGGCCGTACCCACGGCATCCATGCCGAAGCGACGACGTTCGGCCTCAAGCTGTGCAACTGGATGGCTGAAATCGAACGCGACATCGACCGCATGAAACACGCCAAGGAAACGATTTCCGTCGGCAAGATCTCCGGTGCTGTCGGTACCTATGCCGACATTGATCCCTTTGTTGAAAAATATGTCTGCGAACACCTCGGCATCGCTGCTTCGCCGATTTCGTCGCAGACCTTGCAGCGCGACCGCCATGCTGAATACGTAACGACCCTGGCTGTCATTGCCAGCTCCATCGACAAGATGGCTACGGAAATCCGTCACCTCCAGCGCACGGAAGTCCGCGAAGCCGAAGAATACTTCAGCCCCAAACAGAAAGGCTCTTCCATCATGCCTCACAAACGCAATCCTATCACTTGTGAACGCATGTGCGGCTTGGCCCGCGTCATCCGCGGCAATGCCCAGGCTGCTTTGGAAGACGTCGCCCTCTGGCACGAACGCGACATTTCCCATTCGTCTGTCGAACGCGTCATCCTGCCAGACAGCACTATCGCTCTGGACTACATGCTCCAGACTTTCACCCGCGTCATCGACAAGCTCCTGGTCTATCCGGACAAGATGATGAAGGACCTCAACCTCACTGGCGGCCTCATCTACAGCCCGATCATCCTCAACACGCTCGTTGAAAAAGGCGCTGTCCGCGAACAGGCATACCGCTGGGTTCAGCGCAATGCCATGAAACGCTGGCTCGAAGGGGAAGACTTCCTGGAAAACCTGAAAAAAGACGAAGACGTCACGAAATACATGACAGCCGAAGAAATCGAAGGCTGCTTCGACGTCAAGAAGATGCTCAGCCACGTCGACACCATCTTCGCACGTTTCGGAATTTAAAAATAGTTTGTAGGGGCTCGCACGTGGCGAGCCCGCCC
>OJSQ01003327.1_pt1 | contig 11766 bp, 9 predicted proteins | sample 1599551 | NCBI WGS metagenome assembly OJSQ01 (sample SAMN04168659, study PRJEB22393) | human gut metagenome | biome: human gut microbiome; feature: stool | host: Homo sapiens | collected 2014-05-12
CGTTCTTGTTGGCGCCCACCGTGCCGTCGCCGCCCAGGCCCCAGATCTTGCAGGAAACCTCGCCGGGATGAGGCAGCTCCACCTCCTTGTAGTCCAGAGAGGTGTGAGTCACGTCGTCGTTGATGCCGATGGTGAAGCTGTTCTTGGGATTCTCCAGCTTCAGATTGTCATACACGGCGATGAACTGGCCCGGGGTGGTGTCCTTGGAGCTGAGACCGTACCGGCCGCCCACCACACGGATGTCGCCGCGGCCCGCCTGATTCAGGGCGGTGACCACGTCCAGATACACGGGCTCGCCCACGGAGCCGGTCTCCTTGGACCGGTCCAACACGGCGATCTTCTTCACCGTGGCGGGGATGGCCGCTGCGAAGTGCTTCACGGAGAAGGGCCGGTACAGGTGGATCTGCACCATGCCCACCTTGCGGCCCTTGGCGTTCAGGTAGTCCACGGTTTCCTTCACGGCCTCGCTGGCGGAGCACATCACCACGATGACCTCCTCCGCGTCAGGCGCGCCGTAGTAGTTGAACAGCTTGTAGTCCCGACCGGTGAGCTTGTTAATCTCGTCCATGTAATGCTGGACCGTGTCAGGGATGGAGGCGGCCTTGACGTTGGCGCCCTCCTTGCACTGGAAGTACACGTCGGGGTTCACGTTGTTGCCCCGGTTGGTGGGGTGCTCCGGGTTCAGGGCGTGGCGGCGGAACTCCTGCAGGGCCTCCTGGTCTACCAGAGGACGCAGGTCCTCATAGTCCAACGCCTCGATCCGCTGCATCTCATGAGAGGTGCGGAAGCCGTCGAAGCAGTGCATGAAGGCGTACTTGCCGCTGATGGCGGACAGGTGGGCCACCGCGCCCAGGTCCATGGCCTCCTGGGGGCAGGAGGACATCAGCATGGCGTAGCCGGTGGTGCGGCAGGTCATGAAGTCGGTGTGATCGCCGAAGATAGAGTGGTGGTTGCTGGTCACCACGCGGGAGGCGATGTGCATGACGCTGGGCAGGAATTGGCCGCCCATGGCGTACATGGCTGGGATCATCAGCATCAAACCCTGGGAGGATGTAAAGGTGGTGGTCAGGGCGCCGGCCTGCAGGGAGCCGTGGCAGGTGCCCGCGGCGCCGGCCTCAGACTGCATCTGGATGACGTCCACCGTGGAGCCGAACAGGTTCTTCCGCCCCTTGGCGGACCACTCGTCCACCTTCTCCGCCATGGGAGAGGACGGGGTGATGGGATAGATCGCCGCGACCTCTGTGAACGCGTATGCCACATGGGCCGCGGCCGTATTGCCGTCCATGACGGCAAATTTCTTTTTCATCGGGATACTCATCTCCTGTTATAAAATGCGCCGCATTTCCCTGCGGCGATCCCGCCCGGCAGATGGGTGGGCGCTTGTGAAAAGCCGCGGCGGCACGATAAGGGGGGATTTGCATATCGTACCGCCGCGGCTGCATGATGGATTCTCTTTACTTCTATGCGCGACGTCCAGCAGAGCTTACACGAAGTTGCACACGCGAGCGATGGCCATCTCGGTATAACCCAGAGACTCGGCCTTGGTCTGCTTGCCGCAGGCCACTTCCTGCGTGAGCTTCAACAGCTCCTGCCCCAGCTCCTCGATGGTCTTGGTACCGTAGATCAGGGGAGAGGCATCCACATCGATGTTGTCAATCATATTGGCGTAGGTCAGCTTGTTGCCGGTGATCTTGATGACGGGGGCCAGGGGATTGCCGGTGGGGGTGCCGCGGCCGGTGGAGAACACCACAATCTGGGCGCCGCCGGCCACCATGGCCGCCACAGAGGAGGGGTCGTTGCCCGGGGTATCCATGATGACCAGGCCCTGCTTGGCCTCCACCTGCTTGGCGTAGTCATAGACCGCCATGACAGGGCTATGGCCGCCCTTGTGGATGCAGCCCAGGGACTTCTCCTCCAGGCAGGTCAGGCCGCCGGCCTTGTTGCCGGGAGAGGGGTTGCCCTCACGGACTTCCTCGCCCACCAGGCGCAGGGAGTCCTCATAGCGGTGGACGATCTCAAAGATGCGGTCGTGAACCTCCTTGTTGATGGCGCGGCGGGCCAGCAGGTGCTCGGCGCCGATGAACTCAGTGGTCTCAGACAGGATGGAGGTGCCGCCCTCCTTGACAATCAGGTCGCTGAGCTGGCCGATCAGGGGGTTGGCCGCCAGGCCGCTGGTGGGGTCAGAGCCGCCGCACTCCGTGCCGATAATCAGCTCGGACATGGGGAACTCCTCCTTCTGCAGCAGGGAGGCCTCCTCCACCATCTCCTTGGCGTAGCGGACGGCCATGTCGATGGCCTTCAGGGTGCCGCCGGCCTCCTGGATGATGACCTGCTTCAGGGGCTTGTTGGTGCGCTCCTGGATGGCCTTCACCACCAGGTCCATCTGGCAGTTCTCGCAGCCCAGGGACACCACCACGGTGCCGTAGACATTGGGGTTGGCGGCATAGCCGGCCATAACGTCCATGGTGAACTGCTGGTCGGGAGCCACCTGGGAGCAGCCCAACTGGTTGTTGAAGGTGACGGAGCCCACCACCTGCTGGGAGATGATACGGGTGGTATCAGAGGCGCAGACACTGGCAGGCAGGATCAGGACCTTGTTGCGGACGCCCACGCGGCCGTCCGGACGCTTGTAACCGTAGAAATTCATACTCGTATCCTCCTTCTCAGCCCTTGCTGTCCAGGTTTTCCCGGTGCTCTTCCAGGTTGTGGCAGTGCACGTGCTCGCCGGCCTTGATGTCCCGGGCCGCCAGGCCGATGTGCTCGCTGTACTTGACGATGGGCTGGCCTTTGGCGATGTCGCAGGCAGCCAGCTTGTGATAGATGGTGATGTCCTCCGCCGCAGTCAGGCGCTTCTCCTCGCCCGCGCACATGTAGGTGACGGTCTCGCCCTTCTTCACGGGCTCGATGGCGACCACCACGTTGTCCACGGGCTCAACGATCATGCCGTTCAACATAATGTAATACTCCTTTCGTTCCTCAACGAATATGTGTAATGGGAATCAGTGCTTCTCAAACAGGGCTTTCTGTGCCTCGTCTTTCGGGAACTTGGGGCAGCCGAACTTCTTGGCCCACCAAGAGGTAATGATGGGGACCAGAATGGCGGTCAGGATGGCAGACGCCGCCACCTGAGAGGTGGCCACATCCGCCCACTGCGCCCAAGAGGGATCCGCCTCGGCGATAACGGCGGGCACTGCCACGGCGTTGCCTGCGGTGGTTGCCACAGCCCAGCCGGCATAGCCGGGACGGCGGCTGATGAAGCGGTCGCACAGCACAATGAAGGCGCCGCCGATGAGGCAGGTGACAAGGCCCAGCAGAATGCCCTGCGCGCCGCCCTTGGCGATGTTGGTCAGGTTCATGCCAGCGCCCAGGCAGAAGCCCACAAAGGGCAGCAGGATGGTGCCGGCGGGGGCCAGGAAGTCAGACAGGTCCTTGTCGATGTTGCCCAGGATCATACCCACCAGGATGGGGCCGATAGCAGCCACAAGGGCCATGAAGGGGATATCGGCCAGGCCGCCGATGCCCATAGCGATCATGGTCAGCATGGGGCCGTCGTTGATGGCCAGCAGAGGCATGGCCGCCTGGTCCACGGTGTCACCGTAGGAGTTCATCAGGGCCAGATAGATGGAGCCGTTGGAGTTCGTGACGGCGGAGATGATGGCCAGAGAGCTCAGGCCCAGCACACCGGTGGGGCCGAACACCTTGCCCACCACAATGCCGATGGCGGCGCCGATGACGAACTTGGAGATCAGCAGCACACCGCCCCGCTTGACAACGCCGCCCATGTCCCGGACCCGCAGCGTGGTGCCCAGGCAGAACAGCTGGATACCGATGGCGGTGTTGGCGCCGGCACTGGTGAAGACGGCGGTGGTGAAGGAGCCGATGTTGGTGACCTCCGGAAGGAAGGTATTGATAATCGCGCCGAGCAGCATCGGGACGACCATCATACCTGCGGGGATCTTTTTCAGGAATCGCATGATCATGGTCTTTCTTCCTCCTCAATTTGTTTGCTGGGGGGGCAGAGGGCCTCTCCCCTGGCCATTTGCGAGCATTCCCCGCATGAGCGGCCGATCATGCGGGCCGTCACACCAAAGGGATTTATCTTAAAAAAGCCCCGTTGTCAGGGACTCTGGCCACGGATCCTGTCCCAGCCGCCGGACGGCTCTGGGACCGCACACAGATCTCCGTGCAAGGGGGACACCAAGACAGACTCTTGTCAGCGCGGCGCCCTTTTCTGTTCCTTATGTCGAACTCAGTTCTTATTTTGGAATTTTCGGTCGCATTATATCATGCCGTTCCCAGTTTGTCAATTCTCAGACAAGCCAAAGTTTCGCGTTTCGGCCAGCTTTTCGATCTCCGCCTGGGCAGTCAGGAGACTGCGGCGGACCAGCTCGATCTTCTCTTCCCGGCAGCGGAACAGCGGTACGGAGATGCTGAGAGCCGCGAACACCGTTCCCTTCCGCCGCAGCGGCGCGGCCCAGCAGGCCAGCTGGTCCGTGGATTCCTCCCGCTCCATAGCCAGTTCCCCGCGCCGGACCGCCTCCAACTGGGCCAGCAGGGTCTCTACATCCGTGATGGTCTGCTCTGTCAGCCGGGGCAGGCCCCCGGCATACAGCGCCCGCACCTCCTCGTTCGTCAGGCCGCTGAGCAGAGCCTTACCGACGGCAGTGGCGTTGGCCGGCAGGCGGGTCCCCACCCAGGAAATCAGCCGGATGGGCTGGGGAGAATCCTCCCGCGCCACATACAGCACCCTGTCTTGGTCCAGAATGCCCATCTGGCATGTCTCCTGGCATTTGGAAGCCACCTCCTTCATCACCTGGGTAATGGGTGCCAGCCCCCGGTCCGCCGAGAAGGCCGCTCCCAGCACCAGCGCCCGGGGACCCATAGTATACCGGCCCGTCCCATCGTCCTGCCGGAGGTATCGCCGCTCCTCCAGCGTATGTACGATGGGAAACAGGCTGCTCTTCGGGGCATCCAGGGCCTGTGACAATTCTGTCAGCGTCAACCCCTCCTCTGAGCCGGACAGGCTCTCCAGAATATCCAAAACCCGGGCTGTGGCCCGATGCTGTCCCTGTGTCATATCGTGCTCCTTCCACGCCGGCACTCTCCGCCGCCGATTGATTCCTCCAGGCCGATCATATCAGATGCCGCTTCGTTTGACAAGCGGGCATGCGCCGCCGCCCTGTTTTCCAACCGGCGGGATTTTACCAGATCTTCTCTTGACATTCAGCGCCGTTTTGTTATACTAAAGCCTGTTTTTCGCGCCCCGCCCGTGCGTTTTCAAAATCTTACCCCGCGGGTTTGGAGCCAGCGGTCCCGGGGCCGTATGAAGGAGGACTTTTCTATGAACGCAGCATATCTGACGCCGGCCATCACACTCTTCAACGAGGATGGCACGCTGGACCTGGCCAGCCAGGAGCGTCTGTTCAACAATCTCATCGACCAGGGCGTAGACGGCATCCTGGTGGAGGGCAGCAGCAGCGAGTTTTTCGCCATGCCCATGAACCAGCGCCGGGAGATGGCCAAATTCGCCATCGAGAAGATCGACCACCGGGTGAAGCTGATCATCGGCACCAGCCACATGGTAGCGGACGAGATCATCAGCTTTTCCAACTTCTGCCTGGACGCAGGAGCCGACGCCGTTATGATCCTGCCGCCCTACTACTTCCACTTCGGCCCCTCCGCTCTGCTGCAATACTATGACCGCCTGGCCGAGCAGATTCACGGCGATATCTACATCTACAACTTCCCTGACAACACCGGCTACACGATCCCGCCTGAGACGGTGCTGGCTTTGGCCAAGATGCACCCCAACATCGTGGGCATGAAAGACACCGTTCCCGGCATGGACCACACCCGGGAGCTCATCAAGGTCGTCAAGTCCCAGATCCCCCAGTTCGAGATCTACTCCGGCTTTGACGACAACTTCGCCCACAATGTACTCTCCGGCGGCAACGGCTGCATCGGCGCCCTCAGCAACGTGGTGCCGGAGATCTGCGCCGCCTGGGTCCGCGCCTTCCGGGAGAACGACCTGGCCGGCATCGCCAGAGGCCAGCAGACCATCGACCGTCTGATGGACCTGTATGCCATCCGCAGCCCCTTCCTGCCCGTCATCAAGGAGGCCTGCCGCCTGCGGGGCATCGCCGCCACCAGTGCGGGCACCTTCCCCATGCCCAGCGCCACGGTGGAAGATGACGCCAGAATCCTGGAGCTGCTGAACCGGGAGGGCGTGCAGTAATCTGCTTCCCCCCTGAAGCCGCACCGCCCCAGCCGCCGTTTTGAAAACGGCGGCTGGGGCGGTCTCTTTTTTATCAGAGAACTCCTCATGGCAGCTCTATATGGACGGACGTGTGGAACACCGGCTCCACCAGGCCGGGGATCTCCACCGCATCGGTGAAATGGACATCTTCCGTGAATTCCTTCAGCAGGGAGACGATATAAGGATGGGGCCGCTCGTCCGGACGTCCGGCGGCCACGCAGACCACGGCGGCTTTCGGCTGGAGCAGCCGCAGCAGCTTCCGGGTGGTGGAGGACAGGGAGGCATGGTGGGGCACCTTCAGGATGTCGCAGGGGGTGGCGGTCTGCGTCTCCCACATGTGGGCGTAGGCGTCGCCCCCCAGAACGATCTCCTTCCCATGGTAGTACAGCCGCTGGCGCAGGCTGGAGACGTTCATGGACTTTCCCCAGTGAATCAGGTCATAGCCGTTCCGCTCCCCCCGGAAGGCGGCGTCGTACACCGCTCTCTGCCGGGGGTACAGGGCGGGCTCGCCGAACAGGATGTCCATGGTGAGGTCGTCCGTCAGCCGGAGACACTCCATCCGGTCCCCCGGCAGCTCCTTGATCCGGCCGATCCGGTCTCCGTACCGCCGCAGGGGGCCGGCGTACAGGTCCATACACCGCAGCACGTTCCGCGCTGCCTTGGGCAGGCCGTTGTCTCCGTCCGGGTCCAGCGGGCCGGAATCGGCGGGGGGCGCATAGGGGGTCAGCAGCTCGCCCACAGTGACGGTCTCCAGCACCCGGCCCAGACCACCGATGTGGTCCCGGTGGAAGTGGGTGACCAGCAGGATATCCAGATGCGCCACACCTTGACTTCGCAGGAAATCCCCGGCAAAGATCCGGCAGGAGCGGGGGTCCTCCACCGGCGGGTGGTCGTCCCGCTCCAGGCTGTCGTGGCCGCAGTCCACCAGCATGGAAAAACGCAGTCGTTCCCCCTCCATCTCCCGGACCAGGATGGAGTCGCCGTTGCCCACGTTGATGAAGTCCAATACCAGCATGTCCAGCCCCCCTGTTCGATTGTTGCTATTACAATATCACAAGGCGCCGCCCCAGGCAATCGAAACCGCAAACGATTGCCGCCAAATTTTTGTCTTAAATTTTGACGTTCTGATAAAAGGGACCCTGCGGCACAACGCCGCAGGGCCGCTTCTTCTCCAGTTCACAGGCTCCGCAAGGCGTCCACCAGGGCGGTCTTTCCCTCCGTCCGGGCGTCCTTCATCTTGATGATCCTGGCGGGGGTTCCGGCCACCACCGCGTTGGGAGGGACGTTCTCCGTCACAACAGCGCCCGCGCCCACCACAGCCCCGGCGCCGATCCGCACCCCCTCGATCACCACGGCGTTGGCGCCCACCAGGACGCCGTCCTCCACCACTACCGGGGTGGCGGAGGCGGGCTCCACCACCCCGGCCAGCACGGCTCCGGCGCCGATGTGGCAGTCGTCTCCCACCGTGGCCCGTCCGCCCAGGACAGCCCCCATGTCGATCATGGTGCGTTTGCCCACCACAGCACCGATATTGAGGATGGCCCCCATCATGATGACGGCACCCTCGCCGATCTCCACCTTCTCCCGAATGATGGCCCCGGGTTCGATCCGGGCCTTGAGATCTTTCAGGTCCAGCAGGGGCACGCCGGAGTTCCGGCGGTCGTTCTCCACCACGCAGTCGGTGATCTTCTCCCGGTTGTCCTCCAGGATGGGCGCCAGCTCGGCCCAGTCCCCAAAGACGATGCGGCTCTTTCCCTCACCGAACACTTCAGCGGATCCGAAGTCCACCGGAGCCGACAGGTTGACGTAAATCTTTACTGGGGTCTTCTTGGGGGAATCTGCGATATAGTTGATGATTTCCTGTGCATTCAAAGCCATCACGCTCCAAACAAGATTTTTTGCAGGTCATAGACCCCTTTGGGCCGCCCAGGCAGCAGCCGGGCGATGTGCAGGGCCCCGTTCACAAAGATCTGGCGGCTGGCAGCCCGGTGGGTCAGCTCCAGTTCCTCATCCGGCCCAAAGAAATGGACCGTGTGGGTCCCGGCCACGGTGCCGCCCCGGAGTGCGTGGATGCCTACCTCATCCTTCTCCCGGCGGCCGCAGTTCCCCTCCCGGCCATACACCGGCCGCAGGCGGTGCTGGGGATCGACAGCTTCCAGCAGCAGCTTTGCGGTGCCGCTGGGGGCGTCCGCCTTCTGGCTGTGGTGGGTCTCGGTGATCTCGATGTCAAAATCCGGCCCCAGCACCGGGGCGATGACCTGCAGGGCCCGGGCCAGCACCGCCACCCCCAGGGAGTAGTTGGCGCTCCACAGCACCGGGGCCGCAGAGCCCAGGGCAAAGAGACTCCCCTTCTCCGCCTCCGTATACCCGGTGGTTCCAGAGAGGAGTGGCGTCCCCGTCCGGCGGACATAGGAGGCGACCTCCGGCAGAGCCTCCGGGCGGGAAAAATCCATCACCACGTCCGCTACACGTCCCAGTCTGCCCAGCTGGCCCAGATCGTCCCGGCCGAAGACGGCCTCAATCTCATCCCCGGCGGCCGCAGCGGTCTCCCGGATCAGCGTCCCCATTTTGCCCCGGCCGATCAAAATGATCCTCACAGCAGTCCCGCCTCCTCCAGCGTCCGGCGGAGTGTGGCGGCGTTGGCCTCCCCCATCTCGCACAGGGGCAGCCGCATGGGACCCACGTCCAGCCCCATCATATTCATGGCGGCCTTCACCGGGATGGGGTTCACCTCCAGGAACAGGTCGTTCATCAACTGCAGGTACCGCAGGTGGTTCTCCAGGGCCCGGGCATGATTCCCGTCCAGCCAGTCCGCCACGATCTGGCGGCACATGGCGGGCATCACGTTGGCGTAGACGGAGATGACGCCGCTGCCGCCGATGCTGAGGATGGGCACAGTGATGTCGTCGTTGCCGGAGTACAGGGCGAAATCCGGTCCCACGCAGCGAGCGATCTTCATGGCGTAGGACATATCGCCGCTGGCTTCTTTGATGCCGGCGATGTTGGGGTGCCGGGCCAGCCGTTCCACCACGGAAACCGGGATGGAGCAGCCTGTACGGCCCGGCACATTATAGAGGATGCAGGGAATGTCCACCGCGTCCGCCGTCTCGGCGAAGTGGCGGTACATCCCCTCCGCGTTAGCCTTGTTGTAGTAGGGGGAGATCAGCAGCAGGGCATCCGCCCCCATGGACTGGTACAGCCGGCTCTTCTCGATCTGGGTGACAGTGCAGTTGGAGCCGCTGCCCACCATCACCGGCACCCGGCCGTCCACCACCCGGATGGTGTGCTCCACCACAGCGGCATCCTCCTCATGGCTCATCGTGGAGTATTCGCCGGTGGTGCCCAGGGTCAGGATGCCGTCGGTACCGGCGGCGATCTGCCGCTCCAGCAGCTCTGTCAGCATATCGAAGTTGACGCTGCCGTCCTGGCGGAACGGGGTGACCATGGCGACAATGGAACCTTGCAGATGTTCAAATTTCATGTGAGTGTCCTCCGTCTTTCTTTTTGTCCGTTGGTTGAAGCAACAAAAAAGTCGGTAGAGACACGCCCCTACCGACAGCTCTTTCACACCTCTGCACCCATGCAAAAAGCGGAGTTCCCTGTAAGCGGATAGCGCCCCCGCGGAAAATTCCGCGGACAGTCCCGTGGGTATTCCCCACGGACCCACCCCCTGCCCATACCTGACCAGGGAGTTCGGCGGACTTGCCTCCCCCACGATCCTCGCCCGTCGGCTCCCATGGTCTCGTCGCATCCGCGCCTCTATCTCATTTTCTGGTATCATACCATTACATTCTCCCTTTTGGCAAGGGAAAAAACGGAAAAAAGCGCGTCCGGCAGTCCCGTTTCCTTGTCAAAAGGGACGAAAAATCCCGGTTCCTCTGGTCACCCGGCCGTGTCTGTGGTATGATATGATTATTAATGTCATCTCAGAAGGGGAGGTCCTGTCCATGTCCGCCGTCGATTACCGCCGTGCCCTGCACCGCATCCCGGAGCTGGATAACCAGCTGCCGGAGACGGTTCAGCTGGTCCAGCGCATTTTGGCCCCGCTGCCCTGCCGGGTGTTCTCTCCCATCACCGGCAGCGTCTGCGCCTGGTTCGACGCAGGGAAGAGCGATGCCGTGGCATTTCGGGCGGAGCTGGACGCGCTTCCGGTGACGGAGGCCACGGACCTGCCCTACGCCTCTGTCCATCCCGGGCGGATGCATGCCTGCGGCCACGATGCCCACACCGCCATGGTCCTGACCCTGGCGGAGTATGCGGCGGAGCATCTGGCCGAGCTGCCCCGGAACGTGCTCTTCCTCTTCCAGCCGTCGGAGGAGACCACCGGCGGCGCCGGAAAGCTGTGTGAGAGCGGCGTGCTGGAGCGCTACCGGGTCCGCCGGATCTTCGGCCTGCACCTGTGGCCCGGCCTGGAGGCCGGGACCATCGCCTCCCGCCCCACCGAAGAGGGCCTGGTCCCCGGCCTGGACGGCGAGGACCTGGCCCGGAGCATCCCCTTCCTCACCGACAGCTACACCGTGGCCGTCCGGGACATCCTGCACCTGGACTCCTCCAACATCCAGCCGGAGGAGTGGCAGCTCATCGCCCAGGCCGTCTACGCCGAGCGGGGGGACTACGACGGCATCGTCATCACCCACGGCACCGACACCATGGCCTACACCGCCTCGGTGCTCAGCTTCATGCTCCGGGGCATCCCCATCCCGGTGGTGCTCACCGGGGCCCAGCTCCCCATCGACCACCCCCTCACCGACGCGCTGGAGAACCTGCGGCTGGCCTTTGCCATGGCGGCCACCGGCCAGGCGGGAGTCTTTCTGGCCTTCGACCGACGGGTGCTGCTGGGCTGTCGGGCGGTCAAGACCCGGACCAAGGACTTTAACGCCTTTGAGAGCGTCAACTGGCCCCCGGTGGGGGTGGTGGACGCGGAGGGGCTCCACCTGGACGCCGCCGCCCTGCCGCCGGAGCCCACCGCGCCCTGCGCGCTGCGGGATTCCCTGTGCAAGGACGTGTTTCTCATCAAGCTGACCCCGGGGCTCAACCCCGAGATCTTCGACATGCTCCTCCAGATGCACTACCGGGGCGTGGTCATCGAAGCCTTCGGCGCCGGGGGGCTCCACTTTATCCGCCGGGACCTGATCTCCAGGCTCCACAAGGCCGCCCAGGGAGGCATGACGGTGGTGGTCTGCTCCCAGTGCCTCTACGAGGGCAGCGACTTTACCCTCTACCAGGCGGGGCAGAAGGCCCTGGCCCAGGGGGTCATCCAGGGCTACGACATGACCACCGAGGCCGCCGTCACCAAGCTCATGTGGGTGCTGGGCCAGACGGGGGAGCAGGAGGCCATCCGCGCATATTTCTCCCGCAGCCTGGCGGGTGAGCTGGCTGAAAGGCCCGAATAAGACGCGAAGGGGCGGATTCAATCCGCCCCTTCGCGTTCTTCCCTCAAATTCTCCAGCGCTACGCGCGTGGCCTCGATGACGAAGGCGGAGAATGTTACCTCCGTGCCGCGGATCGCC
>OJSQ01003340.1_pt1 | contig 11705 bp, 9 predicted proteins | sample 1599551 | NCBI WGS metagenome assembly OJSQ01 (sample SAMN04168659, study PRJEB22393) | human gut metagenome | biome: human gut microbiome; feature: stool | host: Homo sapiens | collected 2014-05-12
CTTTGGTCTCTAAAGCCCAAACCGCAAAAAATCCAACGGACTTAGTGCAGGCCTTCTGTAAACTGGTTTCGTCAACTTCCGAGGTAGCGTAAAAGTTGTAAAGTGCTGAAGTCAATAAACAAGTTGATATTATTATTTTCTCAATTCTTCGGCAAATTTCCGAATCGGCAGGACTTTGTATAAAACAGCACCACAGGCCGCACCAATACAGGTATTGGGCAAAAAGGCAACGATGAAGAACCATAAGGCGACGACTTTGGAATCGAGGACGAAAGCGGCGACAGGATAGGCGATGAGGCCGCCCAGAAGGCCGGTCCCGACGATTTCCCCGATGACGGCACCCCAGATGGAATTTGTTTTTTTATACAAAACGCCGGATAAAGCGGCGCCGATCATGCTGCCGGGATAGGCCAGGACGGTACCGACGCCCATGGCAATGCGGATGGATGAAATGCAGAAAGCACCGGCCGTCGAATAGCGCCAGCCCACGAGGACCGACAAGAGGACATTGATGAGGTGTTGCAGCGGGAAGACCCGGGCACCGCCGAAGGGAAAGGATACGAAAGGCGCCAGGAGGACGCCGATGGCGATGAAAATCGCCGTCACTGTCATTTTCTTGAGTTCAGTATTATTCACGATGTACTACAACCTTTCCATATTTTTGTAAGATAGCATCATTTAATTGATAAAAGGCATCGAAGAGACGGGCGTGAAAGGTCCCCGGCCCATTCTTCCCCTCCCCTGCCAGGGCCAGCTCGCCGCCGATGCCCATGGCCAGGATGCCGCCGGCTGCGGCTGTGAACGGGTCGGCCACGGCGGCAAAGGAGGCGATGAGGGACGTCGTCATGCAGCCCGTACCGGTCACATAGGTCAGCAGGGGACAGCCGTTGCGGATTTCGGCCGTCTGGCAGCCATCGGAAAGGACATCGACGGCGCCGGTGATGGCGACGGTCGTCCCGAGATGGCTGGCCAGGGACGAAGCCAGGGCCGGGTCGGCTGGGCCTAGACGGCTGTCGACGCCGAAATCCTGGCCGCTCTTATGGGCTGCCAGGCAGGTGATTTCCGACGCGTTGCCGCGGATGACGGCCATAGGCAGTTCATCCAGCAGGCGCAGGGCCGCCTGGGTGCGGAAGGTCGTACCGCCGGCGCCGACGGGGTCGAAGACGATGGGCACGCCGTGGGCAGCGGCCGATTTACCGGCTGCCAGCATGGCCTCCAGGGTCCACGCCTGGAGCGTCCCCAGGTTGAGGACCAGGGCCCTGGCGGCAGCCGCCATTTCGGCGACTTCCTCGACGGCATTGGTCATAGTCGGCGACGCGCCGATAGCCAGGGTCGCATTGGCGCAGTCAGTCATGGTGACGAAATTGGTGATATGGTGAATGAGGGGCCGCTGACGGCGCAGTTCCTCAAGGGCCCTGGCGACGGCCGGAATAAGTTCCATCTTCATCCCCCCTCCTAGACGTGGAGCTTGAGGATGGCCTTCTTGATGGCCTTCCCCTGCCCGTCAGGCGCGCAGAGGCAGCGATGGCCGTCAGCCGGCGTGAAAATGGCATACGTTCCCGGCGTCATGGCAATGACCGTATCGTCGGCGACATCGGGATTGTAGAACCAGGCATCGCTGTCGGCCCGGCTGTCATCGACGACAGGGCCGGCCTGGCATAAGGGCTGCCAGCCGATGTTCTCTTCGCCTTCGAGGACGTACTGGACGTCGATGTAGTCGCGGTGGGCTTCCATCAGACGCTGGCTGGCCGGCGCCGTTTCCGTGACATCGACATTCATGTAATTGACTGTATCGAAGGTATGGCGTCCGGGATTCAAGTCCGACTTGACCAGGGAAGACAATTTCTCGATCCACGGCCGGATATATTCCGGCAGGAAACGGCTTTCCTTTTCATACTGGGAAATATTACCTACGAACATGGGATTCCCTCCTAATCTTCGTCGCTGGCTTCGCGGGCTGCGACGTTTTTATCGAACAGGGCATCGGCGAACTGGGCGGCATCGAAGGGACGCAGGTCGTCGACGCCTTCGCCGACGCCGACCCAGCGGACAGGGACGCCCAATTCCCGCTTGACCGACAAGATGACGCCACCTTTGGCCGTCCCGTCGAGCTTGGTCAGGACGACGCCCGTCAAGGGGACGACGTCGCCGAAGAGTTTGGCCTGGCTGACGGCATTCTGGCCCGTCGTGGCATCGAGGACGAGGAGCGTTTCCTGCGGAGCTCCTTCGATGTTGCGGCTGGCGACACGGGCCATTTTCCGCAATTCTTCCATGAGGTTGGACTTGGTCTGCAAGCGGCCGGCCGTGTCGACGAGGAGGATATCCATGCCCTTGGCTTTGGCCGACGCCGTGGCATCGAAGACGACGGCGGCTGCATCGGCGCCTTCCTGATGCTTGACGATGGGTACGCCGACGCGGTCCGCCCAGATGGTCAGCTGTTCCGACGCTGCCGCACGGAAGGTATCGCCGGCGGCGAGCATGACCGATTTCCCCTGCTGCTTGTAATACTTGGCCAGTTTGCCGATAGTCGTCGTCTTGCCGACGCCGTTGACGCCGACGATGAAGATGACCCGCGGCCCGTCTGTTTCCGGCAGGGGTTCATCGTTTTCATTGAGCAGGGCGACGATGCATTTTTCCAAATACGGGACGACGTCGTTGCCGTCTTTGATTTCCTTCGATTTGACACCGGTCCGGATCTGGTCCAGGAGGTATTCCGTCGTTTCGACGCCAATATCGCCGGTGAGCATGACCGCTTCCAGGTCATCGTACATGTCGTCGTCGATCTTGGCATAGCCGCGGACGACGGTTTCGATATTCTGGATGAGCGAGTGTTTCGTCTTTTCTAAGCCTTTGCGCAGTTTTGAAAAAAATCCCATAGTTATGTTCCTTCCTTTAACAATTCATCTACTTTGACAGTCAGCAGGCGCGATACGCCTTTTTCTTCCATGGTCACGCCCAACAGGGTATTGGCCGCTTCCATGGTCTTGCGGCGGTGGGTGATGACGATGAACTGCGTCGCACCGCTGTAATTCTTGAGGTATCGGGCCATGCGTTCGACATTGGCTTCGTCCAGGGCGGCGTCGACTTCGTCGACCAGGCAGAACGGTGCCGGATGATAGGCCAGAAAAGCCAGGAGCAGGGCAATGACCGTCAGGGCCCGTTCGCCGCCGGAGAGAAGCGTCAGGGACTGCTGCTTCTTTCCTGGCGGGCGGATATAGATTTCCACACCGGCTTCCAGGATATGTTCCTTGTCGGTCAGGGCCAGGTGGGCCGTACCGCCGCCGAAGAGACGGCTGAAGATATCCTGGAAGTGGACCCCGATTTCCTTGAAGGCCTTGGCGAATTGTTCGGCCATGGCCGCGTCGATTTCAGCGACGACAGTCCGCAGTTTTTCCCGCGATTCTTTCAGGTCATCGCACTGGCGGTTGTAGAAGTCCCGCTTTTCCAGAGCCGTCTTGTATTCGTCTTCAGCTGCCGGGTTGATGGTCCCCAGGGCTGTGATCTGCCCTTTCAGGGAGGCGACCTTGTCGTGGAGCTCTTTCAGCGAGCCTTCGCGGCGGCGCTCCATGGCTTCCTGGCGGCTCAGGCCCTGCATGGCCAGCCGTTCTTCGTGATGGCTGATATCGCTCTTGTATTTTTCCCGCTGGATGTCGGCAGCGTTGCAGCGCTGCTGCCAATCCTGATGGCGCCGGCGCAGGTCGTCGACGACACCATCCAGGTCCTGGCTCTGTTTCAAAGACTCATTGCGGGTCTGATAAAAAGCCTCTTTGGCCTGGTCGCAGCGGACCGTATCGGCTTCTTTCAAGGTAATATTTTTCGACAGTTCTGTCAACAGGCGGGCCGCTTCTTCCTGGCGGCGGCGCAAATCCTGGCGGCGCTGGGCCAGGGCCTGTTCCTGTACCGTCAGTTCCTGCTGCCATTTGTCATGCTGGCGCAGCTGGTCGTCGCCATGGCTGGCCTGTTCTGTCAGTTTGGCTACGGCAATCTGCCTTTCCGTCAAGGTCTGGCGGCACTGGGCGGCTTCGGCCTTGGCAGCATCACAGGCGTCCTGCCATTGCTGGACATCGGCGGCCGGCCCCGTTTCCATATCGGCCAGGGCGGCTTCCTTGGCGACCAGCCGGGCCTGCATGTCGGCCCGTTCCTTTTCCAAGGCTTCGACGCGCTGGTCAAAATCAGCCAGGGCCTGGCGGATATCGGCCAGGCCCTTCTCTTCCTGACCGCCCTGCCAGCGGGCCTGTTCCGCAGCCTGGCTGGCTTTGCGCCAATGGTCTTCGGCCTGGGCCAGTTCCCGGGCAGATTCTTCGGCCTGCCGGCGCAGTTCCCGGCCCTCAGCGGCCAGGGTTTCCAGACGCTGCTGGCCACGGCGGCAGGTCTCCTGCAATTCCTGCAGCAGCGCCCGCCGGCTGATGAGGGAACCTTCCTGATTGCGGGCGCTGCCGCCGGTCAGGGAGCCGCCGGCGTTGAACTGCGTCCCGTCGAGGCAGACGATGCGCAGGCGATGGCCGTATTTCCGGGCCACAGCCGAGCCCGTATCCATGGTATCGGCCAGGAGGGTCCGCCCTAAGAGGGATGAAAAGACCTTCTCATATTTAGCATCATAAGAAATAGCATCGGAGGCGAAGCCGAGCATGCCCGGTTCGCCGGCAGCCTGTTCTTCATCGGCTGTCCGCTGCCGGCTGCGCAGGGTATCCAGGGGCAGGAAGGTCGTCCGGCCGGCTTTTCTGTCTTTTAAATACGAAATAGCCTGTTTGGCCGCCCTTTCGTCTTCGGCGACGACGTAACGGACGGCACCGCCCAGGGCGACGTCGATGGCGACGGCAAAGCGCGATGGGATCTGGCAGAGTTCGCCGACGGCGCCGCACAGCCGGCTGCGCCAGGGCTGGCTGGCCGTCAGGACGACTTTGACCGCCCGTCCCAGGCCTTCATGTTCCTGTTCCATGCTCTGGAGGACGCGCATGCGCTGGGAGGCGGCGTCGACATCGCCGCGCAGGCGGCGGTATTCATCTTCTCCTTTTTTCAGGCGCTGGCCCTTTTCCTGAGCCGTCTGTCGCAGCGAGGCGGCCTGCTTTTCAAAGGCGGCGGCTTTTTTCTGGCACGCTTCCTGTTGGGCCCGGGCTTCCTCATGGCGGGCTTCTGCCGCTGTCAGGGCCTGCTTCTTGTCTTCCCACTGCTTCAGGGCCTGCTGGCAGGCGGCTTCATTTTCTTCCAGGCGGCGGCGCAGGTCTTCACTGTCCCGGCGCAGCATGAAAGCGTCGCGGCTGCGCTTGGAGTTGGCGTCGACCCGTTCCTGCAGGGCTTTGGCTGCCGCTTCGGCCTTGGCTTCGGCCTGGCCGAACAGGGTCTGAGTCAGGGCTAAAGCCTTCTGAGCCGCAGCCAGTTCAGCTGCTTTCTGGTCCTTCTGGGCCTGCAGGGTTTCTTTTTGTTCCTGCCAGGCTGCCTGGCGCTGCTGCAGCTGAGCGGCGTCGTCAGCGGCCTGGGATTCGTTCTCGGCCAGTTCGGCCTGCCGCTGCCGGCAGGCTTCACGGCGGTGGACGAGGCTGTCCAGCTCGTTGTGGACGGCAATGGCTTCTTCATCGAGGCGGCGCAGTTTTTCGTCGTCTGCCGCCATGACCTCCAACAGGGCCTTGCGTTTTCCCTCGGCCGCTGCCAGTTCCTGGGCGGCCTTTTCTTCTTCTGTCGCCGCCGTCATGCGGCTGTTCTCGGCTTTGGCCAGGAGGCGTTCGCTGTTGCGCAGTTCCTGCAAGGTCACGGTCCCTTCATAGGCCAGGCGCTCGCTGTCGAGGCAGCGGAATTTCTGCAGAGTTTCTGCCTGTTCCTGCAATGGTTCCAGCCGCTCTTCGAGGACGCTCATGAGGTCGCGGATGCGCTCCAGGTTGCGCTCGGTCTCGGCGATCTTGCGCAGGCCGTCGGCCTTGCGGCCTTTGAAGCGGCTGATGCCAGCAACTTCTTCAAAGATGACCCGCCGCTCTTCGGGCTTGCTGTTGAGGATGCGGTCGACGCGGTTCTGGCCGATGACGGCCATAGAGTCCTGGCCGATACCCGTATCGGCGAAGAGGATATGGATATCTTTCAGGCGGCACGGCCGGCGGTTGATATAGTATTCACTGTCGCCGGAGCGGAAGAGGCGCCGCGTGACGACGACTTCCGTGAATTCCGTATCCAAGGCGTGGTCGCTGTTATCGAAGTACAGCGAGACTTCCGCTGCCCCCTGGGGCCGGCGGGTCTGGGTCCCGGCAAAGATGATGTCTTCCGACTTCTGCCCCCGCAGCTGGCGGACATTCTGTTCCCCCATGACCCAGCGGACGGCATCGGAAATATTGCTCTTGCCGCTGCCATTGGGACCGACGATGGCCGTAATGCCCTTGTCGAAGGTCAGGGTCGTCTTATCTGCAAAGGACTTGAATCCCCGCAGTTCCATTTTCAATAATTGCATAGTTTCTACTCTCTCTGTGGACTGCCCGGACGGACACGGTATGGCGCCGCATAGCAGTTCTGCTTATTTACTCGTACAGTTAATGATACCATAATTACCAGCCTGCCGCCACCACGGCGTCGCCAGCCAGGGCTGGGCAAAGTTTGTGTAAAATATCAGGGAAAGCCTTGACAAGTCCTGTCTTAATGGATTATATTAGAATTTGGGTTTGAAGGCCCTCATTCTGCAGAAAGGGAGAGTACCGTAATGATTCAAGTTTATAAGCACAGCAACGGCCATCTGGAAGACAACATTTCCCTGGCATCGGCTGAAAAAGGATCCTGGATCCACGTCGTAAATCCCGATTCCGAAGATTTACAGCTCGTATCCATGGTCACGGAAATCCCCACTGATGTTCTGAAAACCGCCTTGGACACGGAAGAACGTTCCCACGTCGAAATTGAAGATAACTACATCTTTGTCGTCATCAACATCCCGATCATCTTGGAAACGGACAGTTATGACACCTTGCCCCTGGGCATTTTCATTACACCGGACTTCATCATCACCCTCTGTATTCAAGAAACAGAAGTCATGCGCGCCTTTACGGAGAATAAGTATCCTCTGTTCTATACATTCAAGAAAACGCGTTTCTTATTCCAGATCCTGTACCGTTCGGCGACGCTGTTCCTGCGCTACTTGATGCAGATCAACCGCCGGACCGATGACATCGAGGAAATCCTGCGCCATTCCATGCGCAACAAGGAATTCTTCCTGCTCCTGGAATTACAGAAATCCTTGACGTACTTCACGTCGGCCCTGCGCAGCAATGGCATCGTCATGGAACGGCTCATGCGCCTGCGCCGCAATACGTCGCTCCACCACCTCATCAAGATGTATGAAGAAGACGAAGACCTCCTGGAAGATGTCATCATCGAAAACAAGCAGGCTATCGAAATGGTCGAGATGTATTCCAACATCCTCATGAATATGTCCGATACCTTTGCATCCATCATTTCCAACAACCTGAACTTGGTCATGAAATTCCTGGCTTCCATTACAATCATGCTGGCCGTCCCGACGATCATCTTCAGCCTGTGGGGCATCAACGTCTCCGTCCCCTTCCAGGACACGACAGCCGGCTTCTATTACGTCGTAGGCATCGCCATGTTCTGCACCGTCGTCGCCGCCATCATGCTCTGGCGGAAGGATTTATTCTGAAAGGCCCTTCACCATGCTCTTTATCGGTTCAAAAGAGCGGCGGTGAATGGGACAGGGCCCGTATTTTTGCAACGCTTCCATATGCATTTTCGTCAAATATCCCTTGTGCACGGCAAAGCCGTACTGGGGATATTTTTTGTCGTATTCGACCATGAGGCGGTCACGCGTGACTTTGGCGATGATCGAAGCGGCGGCGATGGACGCGCTCAGGGCGTCGCCGTGGACCAGGGACTTATGGGGCACGGTCAGTTCCCGAAGAGGCATGGCATCGACCAGGACGGCTTCAGCCGGCACGGCCAGGCCGTTCACGGCGTCGTACATGCCCTGCATGGTGGCGTGGTAAATATCGAGTTCGTCGATTTCTTTTTCCGACTTGGCCACACAGGATACGGCAACGGCTTCGGCCATAATTTTATCATAGAGGACGTCCCGCTTGGCCGGCGGGACTTTTTTGCTGTCATTGAGGCCGGGACATTCCCAGTAGGGCGGCAGGATGACGGCGGCTACCATGACCGGACCGGCAGCCGGGCCGCGGCCGGCTTCGTCGATGCCGGCTACGTGGTACAGCCCTTGGTTGTAGTAAGCCGTTTCCTGGGCATACATGTGCAGGACCCGTTCCCGTTCGGCTTCTTCCCGGATTTTCTGGCGCATATAGGCGGCAGCCAGCTTGCGGACCGACACGCGGCCGTCTTCTTTCATGGCTGCCAGGAGGTCCTGGACGTCACCGCCAGCGGCCAGGCGGGCCTTGAGGTCGGCGACGCGGAGTTTCTCGATGTCCATGGTCATTCCTCCCCTTCCCATTCGCCCAGCCGGTCCAGGGAGATGGCGCCGATCTTGCCTTCGCGGAATTCCTTGAGGATGAGCTTGTACGTCTTTTCCAGGTCGACGACGCCGCCGGAAACGATACAGCCCCGCTTGCGGCCGATGGCTTCGATCGTATCCAGCGGCTTGTCACAGAGGGTTTCCAGTTTATAACGGGCCTTCAATTCATCAGGGTACTGGGCCGATAACTGTTCGATGAGCTGCATGATGACCGTTTCCATGTCGAAGACCGTATCGGAAATGGCCCCTGTCGCTGCCAGGCGGTAGGCGCTGACCTGGTTTTCCAGTTTCGGCCACAAGACGCCCGGCGTATCCAGGAGGTCGAGCTGGTCGCCGATGTGGACCCACTGCTTGCCCTTCGTTTCGCCAGGCTTGTCGGCCGTCTTGGCCGCACTGCGGCGGGACAGCTTGTTGATGAGCGTCGATTTGCCGACATTAGGAATGCCCAGGATCATGGTGCGGACGGCGCGGTTCTTGAGGCCCCGGGCCTTCCAGCGGGCCAGCTTCGGCGCTGCCAGGGAGCGGACCAGGGAAATGAGCTGTTTCACCCCTTTGCCGCCTTTGCTGTTCAGGGCCAGGACCTTGCGGCCCTGCTGCTTGTAATAGGCCACCCATTCGTCGAGGACGGCCGGGTCGGCCAGGTCGGCCTTGTTGAGGACGACGACAGACGGCTTGTCGCCGATGAGGGACTTAATCATGGGATTGGTGCTGCTCATAGGGATACGGGCATCGACGAGTTCGATGACGACGTCGATGATCTTGAGATTTTCCTGAATAAGGCGCTTGGCCTTGGCCATGTGGCCGGGATACCAGTTGATTATCATAGTGAATCTCCTTTGGTGATGAGAAAAAAGGGCTTGTCGAACGACGACAAGCCCTTTTTAGTTGTTAGTGGCTAGTTGTTAGTTTTTAGTAGATGGCTTTATTTTAAAACTTCTAACTGCAAACTACAAACTCACGCTATTAGCCTTCTCTTGTTTCGGTGAGTTTCTGGATGTGGGCGACGACTTCGTCGATCGGTTTGGCGCCTAAATCGCCTTTGGAGCGGTCGCGCAGGCCGAGGGCGCCGTTTTCCATTTCTTTATCGCCGACGACAGCCATGTAAGGAACTTTTTCCATCTGAGCCTTGCGGATCTTGTAGCCGATCTTTTCGCTGCTTTCATCGACTTCGACGCGGATGCCCAATTTCTTGAACTTCTTAGCCAGGTCTTTGCAGTAAGCCAGGTGTTTGTCGGAGATGGGCAGGAACTTGATCTGGACCGGAGCCAGCCATACCGGGAAAGCACCGGCATAGTTTTCGGTAATGATGCCCAGGAAACGTTCGATACTGCCGAAGCAGGCACGATGTACCATGACCGGGCGATGTTTCTGGCCATCTTCGCCGATGTAGGTCATGTCGAAGCGTTCCGGCATGAGCATGTCGAGCTGGATAGTACCGCACTGCCAGGTACGGCCGATGGAGTCTTTCAGGTGGAAGTCCAGTTTCGGGCCGTAGAATGCGCCGTCGCCTTCGTTGATGACGTACGGGATGTGGCGTTCTTCGATGACATCATGCAAGGTCTTGGTAGCCAGTTCCCAGATTTCGTCGGAGCCCATGGAGTCTTCCGGACGAGTGGACAATTCGACGTGATATTCCAGGCCGAACTGTTTGTAAGCCTTGTCGAAGAGGTCCATGACGCCGGAGATTTCTTCTTTCATCTGGCTCGGCAGCATGAAGATGTGAGCATCGTCCTGAGTGAAGCAGCGGACGCGGAACAGGCCGTGGAGGGCCCCATGGAGTTCATGGCGATGGACCAGGCCGAGTTCAGCCATGCGCATCGGGAAGTCGCGGTAGCTGTGGACGTTACTCTTATAGACCAGGATGCCGCCCGGGCAGTTCATCGGTTTGATGGCGTAAGGCTGTTCATCGATGGTCGTGAAATACATGTTGTCGCGGTAGTGATCCCAGTGGCCGGACTGTTCCCAGAGGTGACGGTTGAGGATCATCGGGGTCATGATTTCGTCGTAATCGGCTTCATCATGGAGTTCATGCCAGAATTTAAGCAAGTTGTTGCGCAGGATCATTCCCTTGGGATGGAAGAACGGGAAGCCCGGGCCTTCTTCGTGGAAGCTGAACAGGTCGAGCTGTTTGCCCAGTTTACGATGGTCGCGCTTTTCAGCTTCTTCCATCATCTTCAGGTATTCATCGAGTTCCGATTTCTTTTCAAAAGCGGTCCCGTAAATACGCTGGAGCATCTTGTTGTGTTCATCGCCGCGCCAGTAAGCACCGGCAACGGTGCGCAGCCTGAAGGCCTTGACGGCACCGGTCGAAGCGCAGTGCGGGCCGGCACAGAGGTCGACGAAGTCGCCCTGGCGGTAGATGGAGATGACGGCATCTTCCGGAAGGTCTTCGATGAGTTCTACTTTATAATCCTGGCCAGCGTCTTTGAAGAGTTTCAAAGCGTCGGCACGGGACAAGACTTCTTTGGTAATGGGAAGGTTTTCTTTGACGATCTTAGCCATTTCAGCTTCAATGGCAGCAAAGTCTTCCTGTGTGAAACGGTGTTCTGTGTCGAGGTCGTAGTAGAAGCCGTTTTCAATGGACGGGCCAATGGCGAACTTGACGCCCGGGAAGAGGTGCTGGATAGCCTGTGCCATGACATGAGATGCTGTATGGCGGAGCGTATCTTTCCCTTCCTGGTCGGCGAAGGTGAGGAATTCAACGGTCGAGCCGTCGACGATGGTTTCGCGGAGGTCCGTGACTTCACCGTTTACCTTTGCGACTAATACTTTCTTTGCAAGACTGTTGCTGAGCTGTTTGACAGCTTCGGCAAGAGAGATGCCATCGGGAAACTGTTTTTTGCTTCCGTCTTTTAATACTAATTCTGCCATTACAAACATCCTCCTTAATAAAAAAAGCTCTCGTCCTCAAGGGACGAGAGCATAACTCACGTGGTTCCACCCTAGTTCACCGGAAAACCCGATGTACTCAAGCGCGATAACGGGGCGGCCGGGACCCCCTACTTACTTCGGGAATCCTGCTCCAAGGCGGTAACTTGCCAGACTTTATAAAGCACTCTCACCATCGTGCCTCTCTCTGTAATAAAGGAGCTATCAAGTGTTGTCCTTTTCAAAGCATCTTACATATCTCTATGTATGCATAAATTATACGGCAGGAAATGGGGGTTGTCAAGAGAGAAAAGAGGCTGTCTTAAAGCGACAGCCTCTTTTTGAGTTGTTAGCGGTTCGTCAATGTCTGCGGGGCGCCCTT
>OJSQ01003346.1_pt1 | contig 11674 bp, 10 predicted proteins | sample 1599551 | NCBI WGS metagenome assembly OJSQ01 (sample SAMN04168659, study PRJEB22393) | human gut metagenome | biome: human gut microbiome; feature: stool | host: Homo sapiens | collected 2014-05-12
TATTGATGAAAACTATAAGAGAATACAGATGTATGATGCCGAAGCAGCGAAGCCTGCTTTGCAGAAGCAGGTGCTGTTGCCCATTCTGGCGAGTGGAGAAAGTGTGATTCGGATTGCGGAGAAGCAGGTTGGCCCTGTGCTGCAGGGATATCGGACGATGTTTGAAACGGTTCGGCTGGTGGACCCTGAAATCTGTATGCAGGTTTCTACAACAAAGGAAAGTCATTCTGTGCAGAAGAATGAGGATTGCTTTGCCCTCTGGGGGAAATCGCGCCGCTGTGAGCGCTGCATTTCGCAGGATGCCATCCGTATGGGGAAGATACAGACGAAGGTGGAGCCGATTGGCAATGATGTCTATTATGTATTTGCAATGCCAATCGAGATAGACGGAATGTCCTATTCTCTGGAATGTGTGAACCCGATTCGCTCGGAGGATATCAACGGCATAGAAAGCGAGCACGTTCTGAATCAGCTGCTTGTGCGGAACAGGCAGGTTTATGTGGATTCTGCAACAAGAGTATATAATCGCCGGTATTACGATGAACGGGTGCGTAACCTGAGCGGAGAATATGCGCTGGCGATGATTGATATTGATAATTTCAAGAAAATCAATGATCGCTTCGGGCATACCGCGGGGGATGCGGCATTGTATTATGTGGCGCAAACAATTCGTTCCATGCTGCGCAGCAACGATGCACTGATTCGCTACGGTGGAGATGAGTTTTTCCTGCTGTTTGATAATATGCCGGAGCAGATTCTGGAACGAAAGCTGGGGGAGCTCTGCCGAGCGGTGCGCAAGATTGAGGTTGCGCAGTATCCGGAGCTGAAGCTGACCATCAGTATTGGCGGTGCGTATGCTTCGGGGCGGATTTCGGATTTGATTCAGAAGGCAGATGCCGCCTTATATGAGGCGAAGAAAGAAAAGAATCGCGCGGTGATTTTTTAAGGAGGGATATTTATGACGGTAAATGAATTTTATCAGAAGGTTGATGGAGACTATACAGATGCAATCAATCGCCTGCAAAGTGATGTGCTGATTCGGAAATTTCTGAAAATGCTGCCGGGTGACAACAGCATGACGCTTCTGGCAGAGGCAGTGGAAAAATCCGAGGTGGAGCAGGCATTTCGTGCGGTGCATACGCTGAAGGGAATGGCACTGAACCTAAGCCTTTCTGCTCTGGCGGAGGTTTGTTCCGCGATGACGGAGCTGTTGCGCGGCAAGGAGGCGCTTCCTGCGGAAACAGGGCAGTATTATGATGCCGTAAGAAGGGAATACGAAAGAGTACGCGAGGCGTTGGAGGAATTGGAATAAGCGGCGGCGGTCTGAATGAAAAGAAAAGATGTGATTCTTTTGACTTCCTCCCGGAGACTGTGGTAAAATAAGATATTATGGATAGAACAAATTTTGTGCAAGGAGGAAGCGTATGTCTCAGGACAAACAGAAACACATTCGGAATTTTTGCATTGTGGCGCATATTGACCACGGCAAATCCACATTGGCAGACAGACTGATTCAGAAAACAGGTCTTTTAACAGATAGAGAAATGCAGGAGCAGGTTTTGGATAACATGGATCTGGAGCGTGAAAGAGGAATCACCATCAAATCGCAGGCGGTTCGTCTGATTTACCGCGCGCAGGATGGGGAGGAATATCAGTTTAACCTGATTGATACACCCGGACATGTCGATTTCAACTATGAGGTATCCCGTTCCCTTGCGGCGTGCGAGGGTGCGGTGCTGATTGTGGATGCGGCGCAGGGTATTGAAGCGCAGACACTGGCAAATGTTTATCTGGCGTTGGATAATAATCTGGAAATTCTTCCGGTTATCAATAAAATTGACCTGCCCAGCGCAAACCCGAAATGGGCAAAGCAGGAAATTGAGGATATCATCGGGATTCCTGCGGAGGATGCCCCTGAAATTTCTGCGAAAAACGGCATCAATATCGAGGAGGTTCTGGAACGCATTATTACAGATATTCCCGCGCCCGCGGGGGATGTCAATGCACCGCTGAAGGCGTTGGTGTTCGACTCAGTATATGACCAGTACCGCGGCGTTATCGTTCTGATGCGTGTGTTTGACGGCTCGATTCGTAAGGGCAGCAGAGTCAAAATGATGGCAACGGGGAAGGAATTTGATGTTGTTGAGGTTGGCATTTTCGGCCCCGGGCGTTTCCTGCCTGTGGATGAGCTGAGTGCCGGCATGGTTGGCTATTTTACGGCAAGCATCAAAACGGTATCCGATACACGCGTGGGCGATACGGTTACATTGGCGGAAAACCCGACCGCAGAGGCACTGCCCGGCTATAAGAAGGTAAACCCGATGGTTTACTGCGGCATTTTCCCTGTGGATGGGGCAAAATATCCCGATTTGCGCGATGCACTGGAGAAGCTGCAGCTCAATGATGCGGCGCTGTTCTTTGAGCCGGAAACCTCTGTTGCGTTAGGCTTTGGGTTTCGCTGCGGCTTCCTTGGACTGCTGCATTTGGAAATTATTCAGGAAAGACTGGAAAGAGAATATAATCTGGACTTGGTAACAACTGCCCCCAGTGTTATTTATAAGGTATACCTGACGGATGGGACGAGCTTTGATTTATCCAACCCGAGCAATATGCCCGATCCTGCCAGAATCGAGAAGATGGAGGAGCCGATTGTGAAGGCGGAAATCATGCTCCCGAAGGATTATGTCGGCCCGATTATGGAGCTTTGCCAGCAGCGGCGCGGCGAATACATCAGTATGGAATATCTGGATTCCTCCCGTGTGATGCTGACATACCACATGCCGTTAAACGAAATTATTTACGATTTCTTCGACGTGCTGAAATCCAGAAGCCGCGGCTATGCGTCCTTCGATTACAGCCTGCTGGGCTATCAGGAAAGCGAGCTGGTGAAGCTGGATATTCTGGTAAACAGGGAGCCTGTGGATGCGCTGTCCTTTATTGTGCATAAGGATTCTGCAACAGAGCGTGGCAGAAAAATGTGTGAAAAGCTGAAAAAGGAAATTCCCAGACATCTGTTTGAAATTCCGATTCAGGCAGCAATCGGCAGCAAGATTATCGCCAGAGAGACCATCAGCGCAATGCGCAAGGATGTTCTGGCAAAATGCTATGGCGGTGATATTTCCCGTAAGAAAAAGCTGCTCGAAAAGCAGAAGGAAGGGAAAAAGCGTATGCGCCAGATTGGCAGTGTAGAGGTGCCGCAGAAGGCATTTATGTCTGTACTGAAGCTGGATGAAGAATAAAAGAAAAAGGGTGTGATAGATTTTATCACACCCTTTTTGCGTCCTATTTGAATTTCCATTGATATTTTTCCAAATCGACCCTTCCGTTGACTACCTCAATGCCATCCGCCTGCAACAGCTTTTCCTGTGCAGCTTCTCCGCCGAAGGCAAAGGAACCGGAAAGCTCCCCCTTGGCATTGACAACACGATAGCAGGGGATATTTGCAGGGTCCGGGTTTTTATGCAGGGCATTGCCGACCGCGCGCGCCATGTTCGGGTCACCTGCCAGCGCCGCAATCATCCCATAGGTTGCGACACAGCCTTTGGGGATTTTTTTGACCGCCTCGTAGATGCGCTTGGTGGGGCTATCCGCAATTAAATCGTAGCTTTCGGCAATCATGCGTTTGATATCCTGCGTGGGAATGGTGCCGTCCAGAATAATCGTATTCCAGTGCATTTTGTTTTGATGATAGCCTGCAACCACGGCAGGATAGGTGTTCCGCCAGAAATCACGCCATTCGGGCGCTACCTTTACATTCAGATTGAGATATCCCCCTCGGTCGTAAATCCAGAGAAAGGTCTTTTTGCTTCCCTTGATGCGCACCAACTGCCAGTTTTGGTCGCGAAAGGGTCGTTCTGTGTATACATCCGCAAAGGATAGGGCATAGGCTAATACCTCCTCGCGTGCTGTCATGCAGCTTCACCTCCGATTGCTTTGCTTTTATTGCACTTCCGATAGTTTATTTAAAAGCGTTTTTCCAGCTTCATCAGCCGTCCACGGATATGAACATCCTCCATCTCCTTGCCGACGAAGATTTTCATTTCATACGCGGGGTTTTCAGGCTGGAGAACAATCGCATTTTCCTTTTTTATCACGCGCTTGAGGGTGGCATCGTCCCCATTGACGGAAACGACGGCGATATCACCGCTGTCCACGTTGCTTTGTTTGCGGATGAGTAGAAAATCACCTTCGTGGATACCAATATTTGTCATGCTATCCCCCTTGGCGCGCAGCCAGAAATATTCCTCGCCGCTGTTTAAATCCTCCAAGGGTGTTTCGATATAGCCCTCAATATTATCCTCTGCCAGAAGGGGCATGCCGCAGTTGACCACGCCAACAATGGGGATTGGCTTTGTCGGGCGAGGGGTATAGGGGATGGCGTCCTGCGGCAGATGGTTTCTGTCCTCCAGAAGGGCAGATTTTTCCACACCGAAATACGCCGCCATCCGCTCGATTTTATCAATGCGGGGATAGGTTTTTCCGTTTACCCAGTCGCTGAGGGTAGTGTATTTTACGCCAAGTGCTTCGCAAAGCTCGGTTCTTGTTTTTTGCTTCTGTTCCATGAGATAGCGGATATTTTTCGCCAGTATGGTTTTACTGTTGTCCATAAAATCACCTTCCTATTTTTATTATACGGTTAAATCGTAGAAATGCAATACATTTTGGAAAATTACGAAAAAACCGTTGACAGATACGGTGAAACCGTAGTATGATTGTGTCAGACAAAGGAGCAACTTATTTTTTTAAATCATAATTACGGGCAAACCGTAATGAGAAAGGGGTATGAGATGAAGGAAAGAAGAATGTGGAAAAATACATGGCTGAAGGAGCTTGCAGGTAAGTATGGATTGGAAAAGGGGAAGTCTATTATTGTTGAGGAGCGTTCTCTTTTGAAGGATTATACATATATTACACGGGAAATTCGTCATGGCGTGGTGCTGGAATTATATCCCCACCATTTTTACTGTCAGATGGAAAACGGCAGAAGGGAATCCTTTCGCTATAATGAATTTCTGGGGCATGAGGCAAGGCTTGTTCATCTGAAGGAGGAGCAACAAAAAAGCGTCCAAGCTTGGACGCTTTTTTTATTGCGGAAGAAATCGGGAAGCAAGAGAGCGTTACTTCGCTCTGTCCCAAGTGGAATCCTGATTTCGACTTAATAAAAGAGTGTGTTTACATCCAGCTCTTTTTCAATCATGCCTGCCTGATACATAAAATCAGCGGTGCGCTGGAAGCCCTCCTTATCCGCAGCAGTAATCTCTGTGGAGAAGTCATAATACTGTGCCATTTCCTTTACGGCATCCACATCCAAATCCAGCTCCGTTGCTGCCATTTCGTAGGCTTCCTGCTCATGGTTCTGAATAAAGTCTGCGATTTCTACCTGTGCGGATTGCAGCCTTTCGATGATTTCGGGGTGCGCTTCATAGAATTTATTTGTGACTGCTACTGCAATGATGGCGTTAATCAAGCCCTCGCCGTCGGTAATTAGGTGATAGCCCTGCTGCTGTGTCTGATATGCGGCTGCACCTGCCAGCAATGCCACATCCACACTGCCGCCTTCCAGACCTGCCTTTGCTTCGGGAATGCCCATATTCACGAAGTTTACATCATCCACTGTCATATCCGCGGTTGCAAGATATGCCGCCAAGAGCTCGTGCAGATTTGTGCCGACAGGGCCTGCAATGGTTTTGCCGCGCAAATCCGCAGGGGAGCTGATGCTTTCATCCTTGGAATACATGCAGAATGCCTTGGGAGAGCGGCTATACATGTTCAGCACCTTGATATCTGCATCATTTGCGGCAGAAAGAATGACAGAGGTTGCGCCAACAGCATACAGCACCTGTACATCTCCGGCTGCCAGTGCCTGTGTCTGGTCTGCGCCGGAGGTGATTTCTGCATATTTCACTTCGATGCCGTCATCCGCAAAGGCTTTTGTGAAAATGCCTTCCTCCTTTTCCACGATAGAGGGCAGGTTCAGGGGAGAGGTGACATAGGTGAAGGTCAGCGAATCGAGAGAGGATGTATCCTCTGCGGTGCCGCAGCCTGTCAGCGCCGTCATAGCCAGAATGGCTGCCATTGCCATGCCAATCAATCTTTTTTTCATTTGTAATACCTCCTAAATTTTTAAATGATAAAATGCTTATTTTAACTGCCGAAAGACAGTTTTTTTATAAATGAAGCTGTGCGAGAATTTCCCGTTTCAGTTCAATCAGTTCCTTGGATAATAAATCGCGATTTTCGCAATCCGTATCCAAAAGAAATTCTTTTTTGATGCACCCATCCTCAAGAAAGGCAATTTTATGCCCCAGAAGCAGGGCCTCATCAATGCTGTGGGTGACGAATAAAATCCCTGTATTTTGGCTTTTTTGCAGGCGAATCAGTTCCTTCTGCAGCTGTGTGCGCGTGAAATGATCCAATGCGGCAAAGGGCTCATCCATCAGAAGGAAGGAGGGCGCATACGCCAAAGCACGCGCGATAGCGGTTCTTTGCTGCATTCCGCCCGAAAGCTGATGGGGATAGGCCTTCTGAAAGCCATCCAGACCAACCGTTTCCAGCAGGGCTTGGATTTCTCCTGTATCATAGGATTGCTTTTTCAGTCCGAAAATAGTATTATCCCACACAGTCAGCCAAGGCATGAGCCGCGGCTCCTGAAACACAAAGGCGGTTTTATGCGTGACCGCAAAGTGAATTTCTCCGCCGTTTGGCTCCTCCAAATCCCCCACTAAGCGGAGCAGGGTGGTTTTGCCGCAGCCGCTTTTCCCAAGAAGGACGGTGATGCTGTTTTCGGGAATCTGCAAGCAGATATCCTTTAAAACGGGGAGCGTCCGCCCGTCTACGGTGTATGCCTTCTGTATATGCTTTAATTCAATTCCAGCCATTTTCACCATTCCCCTTAAATAATTTTTTCAGCAAAAAGCCGAAGCATTTATCGGTTGCAAGGCCGACAAGCCCAACCACAAAAATGCCGACAATCACCTTATCGGTGCGGCTCAGCTGCTGCGCGAACAGAATCAAATGCCCGATACCGCTGGAGGCTGCAATCATTTCTGCCGCAATGATGGCACGCCAGCTATAGCCCATGCCGATGCGCATCCCAACGAGAATATCGGCGGAGGCGTAGGGCAGGAGGATATAGCGGAATTTTTCAAATTTTGTGTAGCCGAAGGCATCCCCAACCTCCAATAGCCTTTGGTCACAGCCCGTAAAGCCTTTTACGATGTTCAGATACATCGGGAAGAAGGAGGCCAGCACGATAATAACGGTTTTTGTGGTTTCCCCGATGCCGCACCAGAGAATCAGAAGCGGAATCAGACTCAGCGGCGGTACATTGCGGAAAAACTGCACGATTGCGTTATAATATTTTTCTGCGGCAGGCAGGAGCGCACGGAACATCCCCAGCAGAAACGCAAGCAGAAAAGCGATGCCGAAGCCCTTCAGAATACGGATAAAGGAAATCAGCACATCCCGAAGCAATTCTCCGGAGAAAAGCATGCGCAGAAAGCTGTCGAACACCTTTTGTGGTGGCGGCAGAAGGTAGGGGCTGAATACCTCTGCGCGGCAAAGCAGAAGCCAGACCGCAAGCAGAAGGAGGATGCCGAGAAACGGCGCAAATGCCGAATGTATTTTTTTCATATAATACTCCTATAAAAAATGAGTCTGCGCAAAAGCGCAGACTCATAAAAAGGAAAATCCCTTTGCTTTTATGATTTTTGTCTGAACGCCTTTTCATGCAGGTGTTGCCCTTTATGGTCAGTACGTTTTGGCGAAATTATTTATATTCGCCGGAAATTTTTGTGATATTTCCGTTTTTATCCAGTGTGAGAACAAGGTCGAGCTTGTCACCGGATTCCAGCCAGTCAATCAGCTTCGTAAGTGTTTTTACGCCGGAAGCATTGGTGATGCTTACCTTGATGTTATCTGTATCATCCTCATCAAAATCATAGCTGAAGGTATTATTGCTGTATTTGCCTTCAATTTTGATGTAGTTCTTGCCAAGCTTGGAAAGCTCCCCCTTTGCCTGTGTTACCTTACCTGTGATTTTTGTAACCTCATCATTTTTAACGGTAGCGGAAACATTCATGGTCTTTTTGTCCTTATAGGCATTATAGAAATCTTCCCATGTTTTAATCTTATCGGAGCCATCGGTGATGGAGATATCGACATCATCTACATCATCAATATCATAGGTCTTGCTGCCAATTTTTACCGTACCGGTGTCCTTGCTTTCCTTATAGGTAACGCTTGCAACATTGCCGTCCGCATCATCCTTGCTGTCGCCGTCGGAGGTGGTTGCTGTAATTTTAGTAACGTAATCCTTTTTATTCAGTGTCAGTGTAACGGTAATGGTGCTATCCCCATCATCGTACAGATTATACAGATCTTTGTAGTCTTTTGTTTTGTTGTCAATCTTTACGGTAACATCATCTGTATCATCGATGTAATATTTTGTGGTTTTATTTTTCAGCTGAATATAGCCTGTTTTGTCGGACTTATCATAATTCACCTTAGAAACCTTGCCCTTTATGGAATCACTGCTGCTTTCCTTTGTGCTGCCTGTGATTTTTGTCAGATTTCCCTTGTTGTCAAGGGTAACCTCAACCTCAATGGTTGTTTTGTCATCCTCTGCCTTTGTGAATAGGTCGTACAATTCCTTCAGGCTATAGCTCTTTTTGTCGATACGGATATCTACATCGTCCTTGTCGGTAAAGGAGTAGGTGCTGTCCTTATCAATCGTGATAGAGCCTTCTTTATCCGTTTTATTATATCTCACCTTTGTCAGGCTGCCTTTGGTTTTTTTGGTTTCCTTATAGGTTGCCTCCAGCTTGGTGATGTGCAGGTTGCTGTCGAGCGTCAGGGTAACATCAATGGAGGTGCCTGCCTTATATAGCTTTACGACATCGCTCATGGTGGCAGAAGAACCGTTCAGTGTGATGGTTGTGCCGCCGGATGCCAGCATATAGTAAGCTGCGCTGTCCTTCAGATTGACATAGAAATTTGTCATGGTCGCAACCGTACCCTTCTGTGTGGAGGTGGTCGGGTTGGTGGGTGTTGTCGGAGTTGTGGGTGTGGTAGGTGTGGTTGCCTTTTCCAGTACACCGTACAGATTTGTGACTAGAACTGCGGTTTCTGTGCGGTTCAGTGTCTGCTTGGGGTTGAATTTATTGGAATCGTCCCCATTGACTACGCCTACCCTTTTCAGCAGGGCAACATAGGGCTTTGCTTCTGTGGAAATGCTGCTGTTGTCCTTGAAGGTAGTTGTGGTTTCGTTTGCTGTGTAGGAAGAAACCCCCTTTGTTAAGGCGCGCCCAAGGATGGTTGCTGCCTGTTCTCTTGTGGCAGGCAGATTAGAACCGTTTTTCATGAAGCCGCTCAGGTTAGAGGTAGCCAGAATCCCGTTTTCCAAGCAGTAGGAAACGGCAGGATATGCCCAGCTCTGGATGCCGTAAGCATTCATAATGGGAGTCCATTTCTGGGTTACGCTGTCATCCGCCTTTGCCTTGCCTGTCTGCATCAGCAGCTTATATGCCAGCTGGCAGGATTCGGACAGAGAAACAGAATCTCTGGGGCGGAAATAGGTTTTGCCGTTTCTGGTTTCCCCAACAACCAGACCCAGGCTTGCCGCCTTATTGATAGATGCTTCGGCACCCGCCCAAGGAACCTGATTCATATCGGCAAAGGTTGCCGCATAAACAGAAAGTGGTTGACATGCCAGCATTGCCGCCAGAGCCAAGGCTACAGTATGTTTTGTCTTTTTCATAGAGAATACCCTCCTTTTCTTTTCATCAATAGTAAGATTATAACAAATTTTTTCCTGCTATAGCAACAGTATACAACAAAATTACAGGCTTTTGTAAAATCAGTCAAATTTAAAAAACTCTTAAGAATTTCGCCGTCTGCATACTTCAGAGGGGAAAAGCATAGAGTATCCATAAGAATATCTGGGAGGAATGGGCGGATGAAGAATTGGAAGGGAGTATTGACGATACTGCTGATGTCTGTGCTATCGCTTGGGTTCAGCCTGTCTGCTTTTGCGGCGGAAACGGATGCATTGCAGCTGAAAAGTAAAAGTGCGGTGCTGATGGACGCAGGCACGGGAACGGTTTTGTATGAAAAAAACAGTCACGAGGCAATGCCGCCTGCCAGCGTGACAAAGGTGATGACATTGCTGTTGATTTACGAAGCGGAGGCGGCAGGACAGTTTGGATGGGAGGAAACGGTGCAGGTGAGCGAGCATGCGGCGAGTATGGGTGGCTCGCAGGTTTTTCTGGAGCCGGGCGAAACGCAGACAGCCGCAGAGCTGACGAAATGTATCGCAATTGCATCTGCGAATGATGCGGCAGTTGCCATGGCGGAGTTTGTGGCAGGTAGTGAGGAGGCCTTTGTGGAGCGGATGAACAGGAAGGCAGAGGAATTGGGGATGCAGGAAACGCATTTTGTCAATGCCTGCGGACTGGATGTGGACGGACACGAAACCAGTGCGTATGATATTGCGCTGATGAGTCGGGAGCTGATGACGAAATTCCCGGAGGTGCAGAAATATACGACCACATGGCAGGATACCATCATACATAAAACGCGCAAGGGGGAGTCTGAATTTGGCTTAACGAATACGAATAAGCTGATCAAATGGTATGAGGGTGCAACGGGGCTGAAAACAGGCTCTACGGGCAAGGCGCTTTATTGTCTTTCCGGGACGGCGGAGCGCAACGGACTGCACCTGATTGGCGTTGTGATGGCTGCGCCGGATTTCAAGCTGCGCTTTCAGGAAACCATGAAGCTTCTGGATTACGGCTTTGCCAATTACAGCGCGGAAAAGGGACTGCCCGCAGGGAAGGAAATGGGGCGTATTCCTGTGACAAAGGGCATGAAGGCCAGCGTTTCGGCTGTGGTGCAGGAGGAGATTTCCATTCTTCTGAAAAAGGATATCGGCGGTGAATGGGAAACGAAAGCGGAGCTTTTGCCTGCCATGGATGCGCCGGTTGCGGCAGGGGAGAAGGTCGGTGAACTGATTTATTTGCTGCATGGGAAGGAGGTCGGCAGGACGGATTTGATTACGGCAGAGGCTGTTGAAAAAGCAAATATCAATACTATGCTGCAAAGAATGTTAAGACAATGGTTTTAGGGGCGGAAGGCGCAGAAAAGGAACTCCTGTCGGAGCAGAATTCGTATGATGCAACGTCGGGTTTTTCGTTGAAAATTAAAAAATTTCCCAATCAACGATTTCGGCAGTATTGTCGCCTCCTGTATGTTTCTGGTGCTTTTGGGCGGTATATCGCTTTTGGGTTTCGGAGAAAGTAAGGTTGGAGCAAAAAATTGTTCCAAAAAATATGGTTGGGAGAGGAGAAGATGCAGCAGAAAATAAGAAAAATTTTTTTATCAGTATTGCCTTTTTTTGCGGTTTTCATTCCGATTCTGTTAGGCGTACCACAGTCTGCACAGGCGTTGGAGCGGCGGAAGCTGATTCCTGTCGGCAGAACGGTGGGCGTAACGATGGATACAGAAGGGCTTCTGGTTTTGGAAACAGGCAGCGTAGTCGGAGCGGATAACGAAAGCCATGAACCCAGCAAGGGACTTCTGAAAGCCGGAGACCGCATTTTGCAGGCAAACGGCGAGAAGCAGGAGAATAAGGAAGCATTTATGAAAACCATTCAGCAGAGCGAGGGGAAACCGATTT
>OJSQ01003353.1_pt1 | contig 11658 bp, 8 predicted proteins | sample 1599551 | NCBI WGS metagenome assembly OJSQ01 (sample SAMN04168659, study PRJEB22393) | human gut metagenome | biome: human gut microbiome; feature: stool | host: Homo sapiens | collected 2014-05-12
AGCGCCTGGATGCCCTGGATCATACCAGGGTACGCCTCAAAAATTTCGACCTGAAGGAGGCGCGCAGCGAGCTGACCCGTACCAAGGCCGCGCTGGACGAGTTGGGAGAGGCGGCCACGGAGGCAGAGCGGGCCGCGGCCCAGGCGGATTTCGATAAGGCGGTACAGAATTACGCCAATGTGGAGCATCAGCTCAGCATGGTCAGCAAACAGGCCCGGCAGGTGGAGAAGGACATGCTGGACGCCTCCAGCGCCATCAGCAAGGCGGACAACCGGGCGGGGGCAGGCGCGGGGCGGGGCGGCTCCTCCATGCTGGCCGCCCTGGGCAAGGCGGGCCTGGGCCAGATGGCCGGCGACGCCGCCCAGGAGGTGGCCAACCTCCTGATCGGCTCGGCCTTCGGGACGAGGCGGGCGGCGTGCTCTCCTCCGGCCTGTCCGGGGCCATCTCCGGCGCGGCCATCGGCAGCATCATCCCCGGTATCGGCACTGCGGTGGGCGCAGCCATTGGCGGCGGCCTGGGGGTGCTCCAGGGCGCAACGCAGGCCGCCGGCAGCCGGGACGAGGCGGCGGAGGTCCTGGCCGCCCTGGACATCATGACCGGCGACGAAAACGGGGACCTGCACCTCTCTTCCCCGGTGACCCGGGCCGAGTTCGTGAAGATGCTCATGGCCGCCTCCCCCATCAGCGTGGGAGACGTGACCTACGTCTCCCCCTATCCCGACGTCCCCGCCTCCCACTGGGCCGCCCCCTACGTGGAGGCCGCCGTCTCCGCCGGCTATGTCACCGGCTACCTGGACGGCACCTTCCGGCCCCCTGAACCCAAACCGGAAACGGATGTCCCGCAATCGGGGAATGGTCCCGGAGTACAGGCAGCGGAAGGCGAATTACCTGATTTGAATGAAATATCCGATTCCGGTAAAAGCAGGCAGAGAGCAGATATAGCATACGAAGAACCCTTGGCGCAGCCTGAATAGGCTGCGCCTTTTGCATATAAAAGTGGACAAAGGCGAGCGCATCGGTTCAGATGCGCCCGCCTTTTCTGCATTTATTCTTGCTGCTTGGCCCGCTGCTTTGCAACGCTTGCGTGATGCTTTGCTTTGGATGTTTCCCCATGGGGCAGGCCCCACGGGGGCCCCTCGATTTCACTCAAATTGCCGAAATGAATCTGGGCAATTTCAAGGTTTCGCTTTGCGAAACGCCTGTACGCCGCATTTGCGGCGGCATGACCATGCCTCAGAACAATCCGGTGATTTTTCCATCCTCGTCCACGTCGATCTTTTCGGCAGCAGGGACCTTGGGGAGGCCCGGCATGGTCATGATGTCACCCGTGAGGGCTACGATGAACCCGGCGCCGGCGCTGACCTTCAGGTTCCGCACGGTGACGGTGAAGCCCTCGGGCGCACCCAGCAGAGTGGGATCGTCGGACAGGGAATACTGGGTCTTTGCCATGCACACCGGCAGATCGCCGAAGCCCAGATCAAAGAGCTGCTGGGCCTGCTTCTGGGCGGCGGGGGTCAGAACGGCCTGCGCACCGCCGTAGACCCGGTTTACAATGGCGTTGAGCTTATAGATGAGAGAGGTGTTGTCAGGATAGGCGAAGGTGAACTCCTCCGGGCTCGGCTGCTCCGGGCAGGGCTCTTCGCACAGGCGTACCACCTCGGCAGCCAGAGCCTTGCCGCCCTCGCCGCCCTTGGCCCAGACCTCGGACAGCACAGTGCGGACACCCAGCTCCCGGCACTTGTCCTCCACCAGCCGCAGCTCGGCTTCCGTGTCGGTGGGGAAGGCGTTGACCGCCACCACGCAGGGCAGGTGGAAGGTGTTGCGGATGGTGTCTACGTGATGGAGCAGATTGGGCAGGCCCTTTTCCAGCGCGTCCAGATTCTCGTGGTTCAGTTCGGCCTTGGGCACGCCGCCGTGGCTTTTCAGTGCCCGGACAGTGGCTACCACCACCACGGCACTGGGCCGCAGGCCCGCCAGACGGCACTTGATGTCCAGGAATTTTTCCGCGCCAAGATCCGCACCGAAGCCGGCCTCGGTCACAGCGTAATCGCCCAGCTTCAGAGCCATGCGGGTGGCGGTGACGGAGTTGCAGCCGTGGGCGATGTTGGCGAAGGGACCGCCGTGGATCAGCGTGGGCGTACCCTCCAGCGTCTGCACCAGATTGGGCTTCAGAGCGTCCTTCAGCAGGGCGGTCATAGCGCCCTCTGCCTTCAGATCGTGGGCGGTGACAGGCTTGCCGTCATAGGTGTAGGCCACGATCATCCGGCCCAGCCGTTCTTTCAGATCGGTGATGCCGCTGGCGAGACACAGCACCGCCATGACCTCGCTGGCCACGGTGATGTCAAAGCCGTCCTCCCGGGGAACGCCCTGCATTTTGCCGCCGATGCCGTCAATGATGTGGCGGAGCTGGCGGTCATTCATATCCACGCAGCGCTTCCAGGTGATCTGCTTTACGTCAATGCCCAGAGCGTTGCCCTGCTGAATGTGGTTATCCAGCATGGCGGCCAGCAGGTTGTTGGCCGCGCCGATGGCGTGGAAATCGCCGGTGAAGTGGAGGTTGATGTCCTCCATGGGGACCACCTGAGCGTAGCCGCCGCCGGCAGCGCCGCCCTTGACGCCGAACACGGGACCGAGAGACGGCTCCCGCAGAGCGGCCACGGCGTTTTTGCCCAGCTTCCGCAGACCGTCGGCCAGACCCACGGAGGTGGTGGTCTTGCCCTCGCCTGCCGGGGTAGGGTTGATGGCGGTCACCAGGATCAGCTTGCCGTCAGGCCGGTCGGCCCGGTCCATCAGCAGACGGTGATCGATCTTGGCCTTGTAGCGGCCATACTGCTCCAGATATTCCTCGTCGATCCCCGCGGTGGCGGCAATCTCCGTGATGGGGCGCATCCGGCACTGCTGGGCGATCTCAATATCAGTCAACATGATCCGTGTCCTCCCGTTCTCAAATGTCAAAATACTTCTTTGCAGACTGGAACAGCTTCATATCATAGCAGCCGTCCACGTTTTTGTAAAGGCCGTCGGCCACACGCTCGGAGTGGCCCATCTTGCCCAGTACCCGGCCGTCGGGAGACATGATGCCTTCCACAGCCCAGATGGAACCGTTGGGGTTTACGTCCACGTCCATGCCGGGGACACCGTGCTCGTCCACATACTGAGTGACGATCTGACCGTTGTCAGCCAGCTTCCGAACCAGCTCCTCACTGCACAGGAACCGGCCCTCGCCGTGGGAGATGGGGACGGTGTAAATATCGCCCACCTGCGTCCCTGCCAGCCACGGAGAGCGGTTGGAAGCGATGCGGGTCCGCACCAGACGGGACTGGTGGCGGCTGATGGTGTTGAAGGTCAGGGTGGGGCAGGTCTCGTCGGTGTCGATGATCTCACCGTAGGGGACAAGACCCAGCTTGATGAGCGCCTGAAAACCGTTGCAGATGCCCAGCATCAGGCCGTCCCGGTTTTTCAGCAGGTCCATGGTGGCGTCCCGCACCTCCGGGTTGCGGAAGAAAGCGGTGATGAATTTGGCGGAGCCGTCCGGCTCGTCGCCGCCGGAGAAGCCGCCGGGGACAAAGATGATCTGGCTGTTCCGGGCTGCCTTGGCGAAACGGCTGATGGAGTCGGCCACGCCCTGAGCGGACTGGTTGTTCAGCACCAGAATTTCAGGCTCCAATCCGGCCCGCTGAACGGCACGGGCGGAGTCGTATTCGCAGTTGGTGCCGGGGAATACGGGGATCAGCACCTTGGGGACCGCCACACCGGCCTTGGGAGCCGTCCGGGGAGCGGCGGGGGCGGAGAGCACGGGGACCTCTGCCGGATCGGCGGCGGTGCGGCTGGGATAGACAGATTCCAGAACGCCCTCGTTCAAAGCCAGAAGCTCGGAAATGGGGGCGCTGTCACCGGCGATCCGCACCACAGGCTCGGCGGTGGTGACGCCCAGGCGGACGGCTTCCGCCGTGTCCTCGGTCAGTTCCGCTACGATGGCGCCGGGACACAGGGTGTTCCAATCCAAGTCGGTGTTTTCGGCGGCGAAGCCGATCTCATTGCCGAAGGACATCTTCATCACGCCCTCGGCAAGACCGTTTTCCACGGCCCACGCCGCCCGGACCTTGCCGGCCAGCGCCAGATCATGCAGCCGCTCCCATGCCGCCTTGACACTATCTGCGTCCGTGCCGGAGAACAGGTAAACGGGATGGCCCGCTTCCTTGAACTCAGGAGAAAGCACCTCGCCGGTTTTCAGCGGCGCAATGGCGAAGGAGATCAGCGTGGGCGGTACGTCCAGATCCAGGAAGGTGCCGGACATGGAGTCTTTACCGCCGATGGCGGCGGCGCCCAGTTCCAGCTGTGCGTCCACAGTGCCCAGCAGAGCGGAGAAGGGCTTGCCCCAGCGCTCCGGCTCATTGCGGAGCTTCTCAAAGAACTCCTGAAAGGAGAGATAGGCTTTTTTATAGTCCGCACCGGCGGCCACCAGCTTGGCCATAGAGGTGTAGACTGCGTTGTAGGCCCCGGTGTAGGGGTCAGTGCAGGTCTGCTCCGGGTCGCAGCCCCAGGCCATGACGCTGGCCTGATCCGTTTCCTGACCGGGCAGGACGGGGAACACGGCGGCCATAGCCTGTGCCGGGGTGCGCTGTGTCCGTCCACCGAAGGGCATGAGGATGGAACCGGCGCCGATGGTGCTGTCGAACCGCTCCACAAGGCCGCGGCGGGAGGCACATTTCAGGCTGGAGGCCATCTCCCGGAGGGACTGGAACCGGGGCTTTGCCAGCTCGGCGCGGTCCTTCTCTGCCACGCGGACCCCGGCGTGCTTCACAGCGCCGTTTGTGTTCAGGAAGTCACGGCTCAGGTCGGCGATGACCGTGCCGTTCCATTCCATGACCATCCGGGCCTCATCAGTGACCACAGCCACCCGGTAGGCTTCCAGATTTTCCGATTCGGCGGCGGCGATGAAGGCGTCCACATCCTCGGGGGCCACCACCACGGCCATGCGCTCCTGAGATTCGGAGATAGCCAGCTCCGTGCCGTCCAGACCGTCATACTTCTTGCGAACGGCGTCCAGATCGATCCGCAGGCCGTCCGCCAGCTCGCCGATGGCAACGCTGACGCCGCCGGCACCAAAGTCATTGCACCGCTTGATGAGGCGGGTCACGGCGCTGTCCCGGAACAGGCGCTGGATCTTGCGCTCCTCGGGGGCGTTGCCCTTCTGGACCTCGGAGGCCATGGTGGAAAGGGATTTCAGGTTGTGGCTCTTGGAAGAACCGGTTGCGCCGCCGATGCCGTCCCGGCCGGTGCGGCCGCCCAGCAGAATGACCACATCTCCGGGGGCGGGACACTCACGGCGGACGTTATAGGCGGGAGCCGCCGCCACCACCGCGCCGCATTCCAGACGCTTGGCGATGTAGCCCTCGTGGTACAGCTCCGCCACATGGCCGGTGGCCAGACCGATCTGGTTGCCGTAGGAGGAATAGCCCGCGGCGGCGGTCTGGCACAGCTTCCGCTGAGGCAGCTTGCCGGAGAGAGTCTGGTCCAGAGAGGCACGGGGGTCTCCTGCGCCAGTCACCCGCATGGCCTGATGGACATAGGCACGGCCGGACAGGGGGTCCCGGATGCAGCCGCCGATGCAGGTGGCCGCGCCGCCGAAGGGCTCAATCTCCGTGGGGTGGTTGTGGGTCTCATTTTTGAACATCAGCAGCCAGTCCTGGGCCTCGCCGTCCACCGTGGCGGTGACGTGGATGGAGCAGGCATTGATCTCCTCACTCTCGTCCAGCTCCGGCAGCAGGCCCCGCTTTTTCAGGACCTTCGCGCCGATGGTGGCAATGTCCATCAGGGTCTGAGGCCGCTTGGCGGCCTTTTCCTCGCCGTAGACCTCCACCCGTGCGGCCAGATACCGCTCGTAGGCGGCCTGAATGGCCGCGTCATGAATTTCCACCTGGTCGATGTGGGTGGAGAAGGTGGTGTGGCGGCAGTGGTCGGACCAATAGGTGTCTACCACCCGGATCTCGGTGATGGTGGGGTTCCGCCCCTCGTCATCCCGGAAATAGTCCTGCAAGAATTTCAGATCGTCCAGATCCATGGCAAGACCCAGCTCGTCCCGCAGAGCGTCCAGCGCGGCAGCGTCCATGGAGGTGAAGCCCTCCACGGTCCGGACGGTGGTGGGGATGTCATATTCCATCCGCAGGGTCTCCGGCAACTCCAGAGACGCCTCCCGGCTCTCCACCGGGTTGATGACGTATTTCTTGACAGCCTCGACCTGCTCCGCCGTCAGTTTCCCCTCCAAAACGTACACCCGGGCGGTGCGGACCGTGGGCCGCTCGCCTTGGGATAAGATCTGGATGCACTGGGCGGCGGAGTCCGCCCGCTGGTCATACTGGCCGGGCAGATACTCTACGGCGAACACCGTGTCTCCCTGAGGCACTTCACTTGTCACCGTGTCCAGCTGGGGCTCGGACAGCACCGTTTGAACGGCGTAGTCGAACAGCTCCCGGTTGATGCCCTCCAAATCATAGCGGTTGAACAGCCGCAGACCTGTCAGGGACTGAATACCCAGAAATGCCCGCAGGTCCTCCAACAGAGCGCGGGCTTCGTTGGCCAGCGCTTCTTTCTTTTCTACATATACTCTGTAAACCATGCCTGCCCTTGCTCCCTTCAGTGTTCCAGCGCTTTCAGGGCGCGCTGGCCGATGTCATGACGGTAGAAGGCATTGTCGAAATGAACGCTCTCCACCCGCTCGTAGGCTTTTTCAATGGCGCTTTTCAGATCCGCCGCCGTGGCGGTAACGCCCAGCACCCGGCCGCCGCTGGTCAGCAGACGGTCCTCCTCCCGCTTCGCTCCGGCCACATAGGTGTGGGCGGCAGTCTCAGCGGGCATGGTGATGGCGAAGCCCTTTTCATAGTGCTCCGGATAGCCGCTGGACGCCATGATGACACAGCAGGCGGCGCTGTCGGAGAACTTCACCTCAGTTTCCGCCAGCGTTCCGTTCCGGCAGGCCTGCATGACCGTCAGCAGGTCGCTTTCCAGAAGCGGCAGGACCACCTGCGTCTCCGGGTCGCCAAAGCGGCAGTTATACTCAATGACCTTGGGGCCCTTCGGCGTCAGCATCAGTCCGAAGTAGAGGCAGCCCCGGAAGGTACGGTTTTCCGCGTTCATGGCCTCCATGGTGGGCAGGAAAATGGTCTCCATGCACACGCGGGCCATGTCCTCGGTGTAGTAGGGGTTGGGGGCCACGGTGCCCATGCCGCCGGTATTCAGACCCTCGTCATGGTCATGGGCCCGCTTGTGGTCCATGGAGGATACCATGGGGACCACGGTCTTGCCGTCGATAAAGGCCAGCACGGAGACCTCCGGGCCGGTGAGGAATTCCTCAATGACCACCTGATTTCCGCTGTCGCCGAAGGCGCGGTCCAGCATGATGGATTCCACGGCGGCCACGGCGTCCTCCCGGGTCTCAGCGATGAGCACACCCTTGCCCAGGGCCAGACCGTCGGCCTTGACCACCACGGGCAGGGCACAGGACTTCACATAGTCCATCGCGGCGGCAGCATCGGTGAATACCTGATACTCCGCCGTGGGGATACCGTATTTTTTCATCAGGTCCTTGGAAAAGACCTTGCTGCCCTCAATGATGGCGGCCTTCGCCTCCGGGCCAAAGCAGGGGATCCCGGCGGCCTCCAGCGCGTCCACCGCACCCAGCACCAGCGGATCGTCCGGCGCCACCACGGCGAAGTCAATGCTGTGGGTCTTGGCAAAGTCCACCTGTGCGGGAATATCCTTCGCGCCGATCTCCGGGACGCACACAGCGTCAGCGGCGATGCCGCCGTTGCCGGGAGCGCAGTAGATCGTCTCCACAGCGGGATTCTCTTTCAATTTTTTGACGATGGCGTGCTCACGGCCGCCGCCGCCGATAACCAGAAGGTTCATGGTTCCCTCCCTGAATGAATTTTGGATGCTGCCCCGCAGACGTCTTCCGCAAACCGGTAAGGTGTTTACGGCGGAACGTGCGGGGCAGCGGAACGGATCTGCGTTTGCGTCTGTGCGGACGCGGAAGCTTTGAATTGTACGGCGGCTCAGTGATGGAACAGCCGTGCGCCGGTGAAGGCCAGCACCATGCCGTATTTGTCGGCGGTGGCGATGACATGGTCATCCCGGATGGAGCCGCCGGGCTCGGCAATGTAGGTCACGCCGGACTTTCTGGCCCGCTCCACATTGTCGCCGAAGGGGAAGAAGGCGTCGGAGCCCACGGTCACGCCCGACTGGCGGGCGATCCACTCCTTTTTCTCCTCCGCCGTGAGCACCTCGGGCCGGATTTTAAAGGTGTTCTGCCACACGCCGTCGGCCAGCACGTCCTCATACTCGTCGGAGGTGTAGATGTCGATGGCGTTGTCCCGGTCAGGGCGGCGGATGTTGTCTACGAATTGCAGACCCAGCACCTTGGGATGCTGGCGCAGATACCAGTTGTCCGCCTTCTGACCGGCCAGACGGGTGCAGTGGATGCGGCTCTGCTGGCCTGCGCCCACGCCGATGGCCTGACCGTCCTTCACATAGCAGACGGAGTTGGACTGGGTGTATTTCAGAGTGATGAGGGCCACGATCATGTCGATCTTGGCAGCCTCCGGAAGCTCCTTGTTTTCAGAGACGATGTTGGTCAGCATCTCCCTGTCGATCACAAGGTTATTGCGGCCCTGCTCGAAGGTGACGCCGAACACATCCTTGTGCTCCACGGCGGCGGGGACGTAGTCCGCGTTGATCTGGACCACGTTGTAGCCGCCCTTCTTCTTGGCTTTCAGAATTTCCAGCGCCTCGTCGGTATAGCCGGGGGCGATGATGCCGTCGGACACCTCGCCCTTGAGGTACTGGGCGGTGGCGGCGTCGCAGACGTCGGAGAGAGCGGCCCAGTCACCGTAGGAGCACAGGCGGTCAGCGCCCCGGGCGCGGATATAAGCGCAGGCGATGGGGGAGAGCTCGGCGGCGTCATCCACGAAGTAAATCTTCCGGTCCACCTCGCTCAGGGGCCGTCCCACGGCGGCACCGGCGGGGGAGACGTGCTTGAAGCTGGCGGCGGCGGGCAAGCCGGTGGCGGCCTTCAATTCCTTTACCAGCTGCCAGGAGTTCAGCGCATCCAGCAGGTTGATATAGCCGGGCTTTCCGTTCAAAACGGTAAAGGGCAGGTCAGAGCCGTCCTGCATAAAGACCTTGGACGGCTTCTGGTTGGGATTGCAGCCATATTTCAGTTCCAACTCGTTCATTTCGGCACCTTCTCCTTAATCTCCCAGATTTTTGTTGAACAGACGTACCTCGCCGTTCACGTTGGTATAGAGGGACACCTTGTTGTCTCCGTTCAGAGCGGTCCAGACCTCCTCCGGCTTGGGAACGGTGACCTCCAGAGGCTCACCGGCAAAGGTGGGCAGAGGATTTCCGTCACCCTGATAGGTGCTGATGAAATAGCCCTGATTCTCGTCGCAGCCCTCATAGCAGAAGAATTCCCGCAGGCAGCGGCCGTTCTTGTGCTTGAGAATGGACATCTCAAAAGAGCCGTCGGCATTCAGAATGGCGGAGATGCGGGGGGTCCAGTTGGGCTCGTCCGGCTCGTATTCCCGGGTCATCAGACCCTTGCGGAAATCACCGTGCTGGCAGATGGTGTCCGTCTGGTCGCCGTTGGTGACCACCAGCGCGTCGCCCATGGTCCGGACGGGATGATAGATGATGAGGCTGGGATCCTCCAGCTTGGCGGGATCGTGGGCTTCGGTGCGGATGCCGTCCTCCGTTTTCACGAAGATCCGGTTGCGGCTGTTGGCGCTGCGGCCCATGATAAAATAGTAAACGAGGTCCCGGCTTACAAGGATGCCCCGGCCGGGGTAGGGATTCTCCCGCAGAAGGGTCAGAAAATCAAGCATTGCTCTTCTCCTTTACGATTTGTTCCGAGACCAGCTCCGCTGCCCGAGGCAGAAGCAGCCATTCGGCCTGCTCCATGACCCGGCGCTGAAGGGTTTCAGGGGTGTCGTCCGGCAAGACCTCCACCGCTTTTTGCAGCAGGATCTCTCCGCCGTCCGGGATCTCATTGACAAAATGCACCGTGGCTCCCGTGACCTTCACGCCCTTGGCCAGAGCGGCCTCGTGGACCTTCAGACCGTACATCCCCTTGCCGCAGAAGGCGGGGATCAGAGAGGGATGCACATTCAGGATGCGGGAGGGCCAGCGGGCGGTAAAGTCCGCACTGAGGATGGTGAGGAAGCCTGCCAGAACGATGAGGTCGATCTCATGCGCCGCCAGCAGGTCGGACAGGGCGGACTCAAAGGCCGCCTGACCGCCGCAGCGCTTGGGGGAGACCGTCTCGGCGGGAACGCCGGCGTTGGCCGCCCGGGTCAGGGCGTAGGCTCCTTCATTGGAGGAGACCACCAGCGCAATCTCTCCGTGGGGCAGCAGTCCCGCCGCCTGCGCGTCCAGCAGTGCCTGTAAATTTGTGCCGCCGCCGGAGACCAGCACGGCGATCTTCGCTTTTTTCATAGTCATGATTTCTCCTTTGACGCCGATGCACCGATTCCTTTCAGCGCACCGGAGCAGTATACGTCAGGATACCGCGGAAAAGCGGGACAGTGCGTACCGGGAGCGGTTTCACTCAGCACAAAACAACTTTTTCTTCGCCGGCAACGATCTCGCCGCAGACATAGGCGTCGATCCCCTCTGCCTTCAGAGCGGAGAGGGCCGCGTCGGCGGTCTCGGGGCTGACGATCACCGCCATGCCCACGCCCATATTGAAGGTGTTGAACATATCGTGCTCGTCGATGCCGCCCTTTTTCTGGAGCAGACGGAAAATGGCGGGTGTTTTGACAGCGGCCTTGTCGATCTTGGCGCACAGGCCGTCGGGGATGCAGCGGGGGACATTCTCATAGAAGCCGCCGCCGGTGATGTGGCTGACGCCCTTCACGTCCGCGGCCTCAATGCAGCGGAGGACGGGCTTGACATAGATGACGGTGGGACGGAGCAGGGCCTCGCCCAGAGTTTCACCCAGCTCGTCATCATACCGGCCCAGATCGGCGTTCTCCACGTCGAACACCTTGCGGACCAGAGAGTAGCCGTTGGAGTGTACGCCGGAGGAGGCAACACCGATCAGCGCGTCGCCGGCCTTGATGCCGGTGCCGTCGATCATCTTTTCCTTATCGACCATGCCGACAGAGAAGCCGGCCATATCGTACTCGTTTTCCGGATAGAAGCCCGGCATTTCAGCGGTCTCGCCGCCGATCAGCGCGCAGCCTGCCTGACGGCAGCCCTCTGCGATACCGGAAACCATCTGTGCGATCTTCTCCGGGTGGTTCTTGCCGACTGCAACATAGTCGAGGAAGAACAGCGGCTGTGCACCGCAGCAGGCGATATCGTTTACGCACATGGCAACGCAGTCGATGCCAACGGTGTCGTGCTTGTCCATCAGGAACGCCAGCTTGAGCTTGGTGCCGACGCCATCCGTACCGGAAACGAGGATCGGATCCTTCATGCCATTGAAATCCGGACGGAACAGGCCGCCGAAGCCGCCGAGCGTACCCATAACGCCCTTGGTAAAGGTGCTTTCTACCATCGGCTTCATCAGCTTGACCGCTTCGTAGCCTGCGGTAACGTCAACGCCGGCAGCCTTGTAGCTTTCAGAACGGCTTACACTCATGTTTTACATCTCACTTTC
>OJSQ01003365.1_pt1 | contig 11606 bp, 9 predicted proteins | sample 1599551 | NCBI WGS metagenome assembly OJSQ01 (sample SAMN04168659, study PRJEB22393) | human gut metagenome | biome: human gut microbiome; feature: stool | host: Homo sapiens | collected 2014-05-12
CCACCTGAACCTGCACAAGACGTTCTCCACCCCGCACGGCGGCGGCGGCCCCGGCTCCGGCGCGATCTGCGTGAGCAAGACGCTTGTGCCGTTCCTGCCCGGCCCCCGTCTGGTCGAAACCGACGGCAAGCTCGACTGGGTGGACAATTCCGTCGACGCCGGAGGGCAGTCCATCGGCCGTATGCATCCCTTCTGGGGGCAGTTCGGCGTGGTCTTGCGCGCGTGGGCCTACATGAAGACCCTCGGCCCGGATCTGAAGCGTGCCAGCGAGCTGGCCGTGCTCAATGCGAACTATATCAAGTTCAGCCTCAAGGATCTGTACGATCTGCCCTTCCCGCAGCCTTCCCTGCACGAATGCGTGTTCACGGACAAGAAGCAGGAAGAGTTCGGGGTCAGCACGATGGACATCGCCAAGCGCCTGATCGACTGCGGCATCCATCCGCCGACGATCTACTTCCCGCTGGTGGTGCACGGCGCGATCATGATCGAGCCCACCGAATCGGAAAATCTCGAGGATCTGGATGCGTTCATCGAGGCCATGCGTTCCATCGCGGAATTGGCCGAGACCGATGCCGACCTGTTGCATGCCTCTCCGACCCGGACTAAAGTGGGTCGCGTCGATGAAGTCGGCGCAGCCCGCAAGCCCGTTCTGACGGGCGATATGTAAACGAGAAACAGCCAAGGAGAGGGGAAGGGATCCGCAAAGAACGCTTTGCCGCCGTCGTCAGGATTACGGGCGACGCCCGACGGTTCGCTGTCGGGGATTCCTTCTCCTTTCTTTGCCGTTTTCTCGGCCCTTTGGGACTTTCATAATGGGACTGCGCCATTATGAAAGTTTTTTTATGGAGTTTCGCATGTATTGGATCGTGAATCATTCCCTCGACCCGACATTCAACCTCGCGCTTGAGGAATATTTCTTGGGCCGGATCGAACCCGGCCATCCCGGTTACGCCATCCTGTGGCAGAACAGCCCGGCCATCGTGGTGGGGCGGTTCCAGAACACCCGTCAGGAAGTGAACGCCGATTTCGTGCGCGAACGAGGGATCAGCGTGGTGCGCCGGATGACGGGCGGAGGCGCGGTCTATCACGACGCCGGGACGCTCAACTATACCTTCATCCATCATCTGGACAAGGAAGGAGCCCTGCCCGCCTTCAGCGAAGCCGGAAAACCCATCGCCGAGGCGCTGCAAAAGCTCGGGTTGCCCGTGACTTTTTCCGGGCGCAACGATCTGATGCTGGACGGCCTGAAAGTGGCGGGCGTGGCGCACTGCCGCCGGGGGATGCGTTATCTGCATCACGGCTGTATTCTGGTAAACAGCGACCTCGATGTACTGTCTCAGGCGCTCAATGTGGATCCGGCCAAGTACAAGTCAAAGGGCGTGGCCTCTGTCCGCAGCCGCGTGGGGAATCTGGCTGAGTATCTGGCCGTGCATTCTCCGGATCTGCCGCCGCTGACGGTGCAGCGCGTGCGCGATGCGATCATGGAGTACCGTTCCGGGGATGAATACCGGATGAACGCGGCGGATTTCGTCGCCATCACCCGTCTGCGGGACGCCAAATACTCGACGTGGGATTGGACGTACGGCGCGTCGCCTCCATTCACGGAGCGCAAGGTGCAGCGTTTCCCTTGGGGCAAGGTGGAGGTTTCCTACGACATCCGGCAGGGCAGCGTGGTCGAGTGTCATTTTTACGGCGATTTCTTCATGGCCGGGCCGGGCAAGAGCCTGACCGACGAGGTGAGCAGTTGCGAGATCTATGATCTGGAAGAGGCCATGCGCGGCGTTCCCTACACGAATGAGGCCCTTTCGCCCGTGCTTGACCGTTTTCCGCTGCATCTGCTGTTCAGCGGCTGTAACCCGGATGAGCTGAAAGCCTTTTTATTGCCGGGTAGATAGAGTAGGTTGGAAATATTGGGGAAGGGAGGGGAAACTTTTCTGAAGAAAAGCTTTTCCCTCCCTTCCCCAAACCCCATCCCTCCCTTTCCAAAGACTTTCGGTTTTATTGAATCCCCATTCCCGGGGTTCCCTGTGGGCGGAAGGTTGAGCGGGTGCATTGGCTTCTTGGTTTCCGGCATAGACGGAAAAGAAAAAAGGGCTATGTAGATTAGCCTGTTGGAATGGAATGGCTCAAATAAGAAAAGGACAGATTTCGAGAATCTGTCCTTTTCTTTTGTTATGGGATCGGGAGGAGGTATGCCCCCTCCAATTGCTTTCTACTCGTCCCCGACCTGCAAGGCGGCGAGGAAGGCCTCCTGGGGCAGCTCGACGTTGCCCATGCGCTTCATGCGCTTTTTGCCTTCCTTCTGCTTTTCGAGGAGCTTGCGCTTACGGGTAATGTCGCCGCCGTAGCACTTGGCGGTTACGTTCTTGCGGAGCGCGGAAATGGTTTCGCGGGCGATGACCTTCTGGCCGATGGCGGCCTGAATCGCCACTTCGAACATCTGGCGCGGGATGGTGCGCTTGAGCTTGAGGGCAAGCGCACGCCCGTAGGCGTAGGATTTGTCCTTGTGCACGATGACCGCGAGGGCGTCCACGGCTTCGCCGTTCAGGAGGATATCCAGACGCACGAGGTTCGAGGCCCGGTAGTCGATCACTTCGTAGTCCATCGAGGCGTAACCGCGCGTGGCGGACTTCAGGCGGTCGAAGAAGTCGAACACGATTTCCGCAAAGGGCAGCTCGTAGGTGATGACGACGCGGTTCTGGGCCAGATACCCCATGTTTTTCTGGATGCCGCGCTTTTCCTCGCAGAGCTTCATCACGTTGCCGACATAGTCGCTCGGGACATGGATGTCGATGCGGACGTAGGGCTCATAGAGGTTGGTGATGCGGGCGGGATCGGGGAGCTTCGACGGGTTGTCGATTTCCGTGGTCTTGCCGTCCGTCGTCTCCACCCGGTAGATGACCGAGGGGGCCGTGGCGATGAGGTCCACCTGGAATTCGCGTTCGAGGCGTTCCTGAATGATCTCCATGTGCAGGAGGCCGAGGAAGCCGCAGCGGAAGCCGAAGCCGAGGGCCTGCGAGGTTTCCGGTTCCCACGAGAAGGCCGCGTCGTTGAGCTGGAGCTTTTCCAGCGCGAACTTGAGCTGCTCGTAATCGCTCGGATCGGACGGGTAAAGGCCGCAGAAGACCACCGCCTTCACTTCCTTGAAGCCGGGCACGGCCTCGGCGCAAGGGCGTTCCGCCAGCGTGATGGTGTCGCCGACCTTGGCGTCGCCCAGTTCCTTGATGTTGCCGCAGAGGAAGCCCACCTCGCCCGCGGAAAGCTGATCCATATCGCGGGACTCGGGCGAGAACACGCCGAGCCGGATGACTTCGTAGGTCTTCTTCGTGGCGAACAGCTCGATCTTGTCGCCTTTGCGGAGCGTCCCGTCCATGATGCGGAACATGACCACGACGCCCTGATAGGAGTCATACCACGAGTCGAAAATGAGTGCCTTGAGCGGCGCGTTGGGGTTGCCCTCGGGCGCGGGCAGGCGCTCCACAATGGCTTCGAGCACGTCGGGCACGCCGTCGCCGGTCTTGGCGCTGACGGGCAGGGCTTTGGAGCAGTCCAGCCCGATGTCTTCTTCAATTTCGGACTTCACCCGCTCCACGTCGGAACTCGGGAGGTCGATTTTGTTGAGGACCGGGATGATCTCGTGGTTGTGGTCGAGGGCGAGGTAGACGTTGGCGAGCGTCTGCGCCTCCACGCCCTGCGTGGCGTCCACCACCAGCAGCGCGCCTTCGCAGGCCGCCAGCGAACGGGAGACTTCATAGTTGAAGTCTACGTGGCCGGGCGTATCGATGAGGTTCAGCAGGTACTGCTTGCCGTTTTTCGACTTGTAGGGGATGCGGACGCTCTGCGCCTTGATGGTGATGCCGCGCTCGCGTTCGATGTCCATGCGGTCAAGGTACTGGTCGCGTTTTTCGCGTTCCGACACCAGCCCCGTGATCTCAAGGATGCGGTCGGCGAGCGTCGACTTGCCGTGGTCGATATGGGCGATGATGCTGAAGTTGCGGATATGTTCCTGTACGGGCATTGAAGCATGTCCTTTTTTCGAGAATGGGTAGTGCCTCCGGCGGCAAGGGGCTGCCGCCCCTTGACCCTGCTTGGGGGGAATGATTCCCCCCAACCCCCCTCGGTTATGGAAACGCGAGAGGTTGAGGCTTTATGTCGGTTGTGTCGTTTTCTTAAAAAATGGAATAAACGGCGTTGCCGTTTATTCTGTGGGTAATGGAACCTCGTTGTGTCGTTTCCGTTTACGCCGGGGTCCGGGGGGAGGCTCTCTCCCCGGCAGAGTCTGAGGCGGAGCCTCAGCGGGTGCAGGGCGGCGCCCTGCGCTTACTTTTTCCCGAAGCCGGGAATGGCGAACTTGCGTTCGAGCTTCTGGAGGAACCACGTGGCGAAGGAGACGAGGACAAGATAGTAGATGCCCGCCACAATGTAGACTTCCGTGGGCCGGAACGAACGCGAAACAAGTACCTTGGCCTCGCCGGTAAGCTCGATGCAGGTGATGATGTAGGCGAGGGAGGAATATTTGATCAGATAAATGATTTCGTTGCCGCAGCCGGGCAGGGCGCGCCGGGCGGCCTGCGGGATGACCACCCAGAGGATGGTCTGCAGCTTGGTGAACCCGAGGGCATAGGCCGCCTTGATCTGCCCCTGCCGGATGGAGAGCAGCGCGCCGCGGACGTATTCCGACTGGTACGCGCCCGTGCAGAGGATGAAGCCGAGCACGGAGGCGGGATAGGGCTCGAGGTAAATGCCGAGGTTGGGCAGGCCGAAATAGAGGATCATGAGCTGCACCACGAGCGGCACGCCGCGGAAGATGGTGGTGAAGCCGTTCCCGAGGCTGCGGAGCCATTTGGGGCCGAAGACGCGGGCCACGCCGGTGAGGACGCCGAGCACGAACCCGATGGTCGCTGAGGGCACGATCAGGGCGATGGACATGACGAGCCCCCGGTTGAGCGCGGGGAGGACCGTCTGGAAGATGAAGTCGGGATCAAGCCACTGCATCGTCTAGTCCTTTTTCGGGGCGTCGGGGATCATGGACGATTCGCTGCCGTCGTCGGTGATGTCGTGGGACAGGTCGCCGGTGAGGAGTTCGCTGACTGTGGGCTCGTCGGATTTTTCGGTGCCGCGCAGGTCGAACAGCTTGCCGCAGAAATCGCTGGTGCGCGTGCCGGAGCCGGGGGCCAGCAGCACGTCGGGCGCGCCCTGCTCGATGATCTTGCCCTGTTCCATGAACAGGATGTCCGTAGCGAGGGCGCGGGCGAAATCCATCTGGTGCGTGGCCATGATCATGGTCATGCCGCCGTCCGCGAGGTCACGGATAACCGAGAGCACTTCGCCGACAAGCTCGGGGTCGAGGGCGGAGGTAGGCTCGTCGAGGAGCATGACCTTGGGGTCCATGGCAAGGGCGCGGGCAATGGCGACGCGCTGCTTCTGCCCGCCGGAAAGCTGGGCGGGGTAGAGCGCGGCACGCTTGGCGAGGCCCACGCGGCTGAGTTCGGTCAGGGCGCGGTTGCGGGCTTCGGCCTTGTTGCAGCCCATGACCTTGCGCAGGGCGATGGAGACGTTCTCCTCGGCGGTGAGGTGATCGAACAGGTTGAAGTCCTGAAAGATCATGCCGACCTGCTGCCGCAGGGCGCACAGTTCCCTTGTGTCGCGGGCGTTGACCTTCTTCCCCTCAAGCCAAATGTCGCCGGAGTCCGGGGGCAGGAGGTAGTTGAGGCACTGGAGGAACGTGCTTTTGCCGGCACCGGAAGGGCCGATGACCACTTTCACGTCGCCTTTGTGCACATCGAGGGACACGTCGTTGAGGATCGTTTTGCCGCCGAGTTTCTTGACGATGTTGGTGGCGCGCAGGATAGGGGTGGTGTTCATGGTGACGTGCCTCACATGGAGCCGCTGACGGCGTAACCGGGAATATGGACCTTGCGTTCCAGCACGCGGAGGATGTGCACGCCCACAAGGGTGATGCCGAAGTACAACAGGCCTGCCGTAATGTAGAGCGGCAGGTGCTCGTAGGTCCGCGAGGCCACGAAGTGGGTGCGGGCCATGATTTCCGGGGTCCCGAGGACGAAGCACAGGGCCGAGTCCTTGAGCAGGATGGAAAATTCGTTGGACCAGCCGGGGATGGACAGGCGCAGGGCCTGCGGAAGGACGATATGCCGGATGGCCTGCCCGTCGTTCATGCCGAGGGCGCGGGCCGCGCGGAACTGGCCCACCGGGAGCGTCTCGATGGAGCCGCGGAAAATCTGGGACTGGTAGGCCGCGCTCGCCATGCCGAGGACGAGGCAGGACGCCGTGATGGTGGACAGGTTCAGGCCGATGACCTCGAACAGCCCGAAATAGAAGAGGAACAGCAGGAGCAGGATGGGCATTCCCCGGAAAAACCACACATAGACGCCGATGAGGCGGCGGATGAACGAAGGGCCGTACACCTGCAGCACGGCGAGGGGAAGGCCGATGCAGAACCCGAGCGCCAGAGATCCGATGACGGTGATGAGGGTTACGACGCTGCCCTGAAGGATGTAGGGCAACGCGTTGAGAATAACCGGGATTTTGTCCACTATTTCCAGCATCTCGACTCACGGAATGGGGGTTGAGGGTCAAAGCGTTCCCAAAGGGAATGCCTGAACGCCGAACGCATGTCCGGCGCGCCGCAACACGGCGTGGATTCCGCCGAAAACGGTGTTTTCCGGCTGAATGGATTTTGAAGCGTAGCGCCTTTCAAAGGAAACACGCTCTGCGCAGGGCCCGTAGAAGGGCTTGCGCGCCCGGAACCGGAGGGTCTGGGCGGATGCCGAAGACCGCGCCCGCTCCGCGAAAAGCGTTCTAGCATACGCCAGTCTTCCCGAAGAGGGAAGCCCTGACAACAAGGCGGCGACGGCGGAGAGAGGCCGCGTCGCCGGTCTTGCGTAAGCGCGTCGAAAACGCCGGGGGCCGTGCGGCCCCCGGCGTGAGCGTCATTACTTGTTGCCGAGGTACTTGGCCTGGAGTTCCTTCCAGTAGGGATCGGCCTTGAGGAGCTTGTAGCCTTCGTTGACGAGCTTCATGGTTTCGGCGTCGTCCTTGCGGATGGCCACGCCGAACTCGTCGGAACCGAACACGCCCACTTCCTGCACGGGCTTGCCCTTGCGCATGGCGTCTTCGGCGGGGGCGGCGTCAAGGCCGATGGCGTCGATGCGGCCGTTCAGAAGGTCTTCGATGGCCATGGGGCCGGAGTCATAGAAGCGCAGCTGATAGTTGTACTTCTTTTCGGCCTGCGCCTTCTGGAGCATTTCGTGTTCGTTGGTGCCGCGCTGGACGCCGAGTTTGATCTTGCCGTTGTAGATCTGGTCTTCGGTGACCTTGGAGCCCTTCTTGGTGATGAAAATCTTGCGGATGGTCCAGTAGGGATCGGAGAAATTCGCCTGCGCCTTGCGTTCGGGGCTGATGCTCATGCCGGAGCAGACCATGTCGATCTTCTTGGCGAGCAGGGCGGGGATGATGCCGTCCCAGTCCATCGGCTTGTGCTCCACGGTAAAGCCCATCTTCTTGGCGATCCAGTTCATGGAGTCGACGTCGAACCCGGCGGGCTTGCCGGTTTCGTCCACGTAGGCGAACGGAGGATAGTTGGCGTCGATGCCGTTGATGAGGTGCTTGCCGGCGGCCAGGGCGGGGGCGGCAAGAGTGATGGAGAGCAGCAGAGCTCCGAGCCAACGAAGAGCAATCCGTTTCATTTTTTCCTCACTGAGGGTTGGGCGTGGTCAAACCTGCACCTAAAACCGGACAGGAAAACACAAGACGATTCCGGAAGCGGCCGAAGCGGAAGTCCGGCTGATTCCAAACCTTTCTCCTAGCACAGATATTTTTGCCGCGCAATCATGCCGCGCCCGGACGGCCCCGTTCCGCCGGGGTGCGGAATCCTTTGCGAAAACGCGCCGCTCCGCACGGAGGGCTGGGCTCTGGCTTGTTGACAATATTGTCTTTTTGACGGTATATTCCAAACTGTATCTGACTGTTTTTCGTACGCGCAGGCCGCCCCGGTTCCCCCGGATTTTCTCCCGAGGAACGGGGCGTTTTCCTTCCGGAGCGTATCGTTCGCCAAACGGCGCGGAAATGTCACCCCGCAGCCGCATGGGCGGCGTAGGCTTGGAACGCGTTGCGATGGCTGTGTCACGGGGCAGGGGTCCCGCGCCTGTTCAACCGATTACCTTGAGAGGTTCCGTTACGTGGCGATAAAACGCACTCTCCAGCAATGGAGTGTGGAAGATTCCACCGAACTGTACGGCATCCGTAACTGGGGGGCCGGCTACTTCGGCGTTTCGCCCGAGGGCGATGTCGTGATTTATCCTTCCGGCGAAAACAAGGGCGTGGCCGTCAGCGTCCCCGAGGTCATTCGGGGTATGCGCGAGCGTGGCTACGACATGCCGGTCCTGTTGCGCATTGAAAACATTCTTGATTCGCAGATCACCCTGCTGCACGAGTCGTTCCGCAAGGCCATCGCCTCGCTCGGCTACAAGGGCGAATACCGCGGCGTCTTCCCCATTAAGGTGAACCAGCAGCAGCATACGGTCGAGAAGATCGCCCAGTTCGGCTCGCGCTTTCACCACGGCCTCGAAGTCGGTTCCAAAGCCGAACTCATTTCCGCCATTTCCCAGCTCAAAGACCCGGAAGCCTGCCTCATCTGCAACGGCTACAAGGACGAGGAGTTCATCGACCTCGGCCTCTCCGCCGTACGCATGGGGTTCAAGTGCATTTTCGTCATGGAAATGCCCGGCGAGCTGGAGCTGATCCTCGAACGCTCCGCCGCGCTCGGCGTGCGCCCGCTCCTCGGCGTGCGCGTCAAGCTCATCACCAAGGGCAGCGGCCACTGGGCCGGTTCCTGCGGCGAACGCTCCGCCTTCGGCCTGACCACGGCGCAGGTGGTGGATATCGTGGACACCCTGAAGCAGCACGACATGCTCGACTGCCTCCAGCTCCTGCACTACCACCTTGGTTCGCAGGTCCCCAACATCCGCGACATCCGTACCGCCGTCATGGAGAGCACCCGCGTCTATGCGGGCCTCGTGCAGGAAGGCGCGAAGATGGGGTATCTCGACCTCGGCGGCGGCCTCGCCGTGGACTACGACGGCTCGCACACCAACTATGTGAGCAGCCGCAACTATTCGATGGACGAATACTGTACCGACGTCGTGGAAGCGGTCATGACCATCCTCGACCAGCAGGGCATCGAACACCCGCACATCGTTACGGAATCGGGCCGCGCCACCGTGGCCTACTATTCCATCCTCCTGTTCAACATCCTCGACGTGAGCATCGCCGAAACGGGCGAGAGCATCCCCGATGTCCTGCCCGAAGACGTGCCGGAACCGGTGGTCAACCTCCGTGAAGTCTTGCAGGGCCTGTCCGTCCGCAACCTTCAGGAGTGCTACAACGACGCCGTCTACTACCGGGACGAAATGCGCCAGCTGTTCATAACCGGACGCGTTACGCTCCGGCAGCGGACGCTCGCGGACAAGTACTTCTGGGCGATCATCAACCGCATCGCCGAGGAAAAGGAAAAGCTCAAGCACACGCCCAAGGAACTCGCGGACATCGACAGCACGCTTGCCGACATCTACTACGGCAATTTCAGCGTGTTCCAGTCACTCCCCGACGCGTGGGCCATCGATCAGCTGTTCCCGGTCATGCCGGTGCACCGCCTGACGGAATTCCCGTCCCGCAAGGCGGTCATTTCGGATATCACCTGCGACAGCGACGGGCGCATCGACAAGTTCATCGACCCGCAGGGTATGCGCACTTCCCTCGATCTGCATCCCCTTGTGGACGGCGATGAATATTATCTCGGCGTGTTTCTTGTGGGCGCGTATCAGGAAACCCTCGGCGACCTACACAACCTGCTCGGGGACACCAACGTCGTGTCCATCCGCATCAGCGAGGACGGCTCCTACCAGTTCGTCCGCGAGATACGGGGCGACTCCGTGGCCGACATCCTCGACTATGTGGAATACGATCCCCGGCGCATCCTTGAGGATCTCCGAGAAGCCGCCGAACGGGCCGTACGTGAAAAGCGAATCACGCCCTCGGAGCGTTACAAGATCCTGCAAACCTTTGAAGACGGTTTGCGCGGCTATACCTACTTCGAGCGGTAGAATGCCTCCGGCGGCAAGGGGGCTACCGCCCCCCTTGACCCCCTGTCCGGGGGGAATGATTCCCCCCGGACCCCCTCGGTCATGGATGGGCGGCGGTAATGCCGCCGTATGCCGTGCCGGGGTGTTCGGAGCATATGATTGATACCGTTTCCCGAAAACGGAAGACGGTGATTGACCATCAAGCCGGGCCAAGGGATTGAGTCCCTTGCAGGGGCCGGGGCAGAGCCCCGGAAAAAGGAGAAAAGAATGGCACGAGTTCTTATTATCGGCGCGGGCGGCGTCGGCAGCGTTGTGGCGCACAAGTGCGCGCAGAATCCCGAAGTTTTCACCGAGATCATGCTGGCGAGCCGCACGGTTTCCAAGTGCGACGCCATTGCCGCGAGCATCAAGGAACGCACGGGCCGCATCATCGAGACGGCGCGCGTGAACGCCGACGACGTGCCCGAGCTGGTGGCGCTGATCAAACGCTACAAGCCCGTCATGGTGATCAACGTGGCCCTGCCGTATCAGGATCTCACCATCATGGACGCCTGCCTTGAAGCGGGCGTGCACTACATGGACACCGCCAACTACGAACCGCTGGATGTGGCGAAGTTCGAATACAAATGGCAGTGGGCCTATCAGCAGAAATTCAAGGACGCCGGACTGATGGCCCTGCTCGGCAGCGGTTTCGATCCCGGCGTGACCAACGTGTTCGCGGCCTATGCCCAGAAGCACCTGTTCGACGAGATCCACGTCCTCGACATCATCGACTGCAACGCGGGCGATCACGGGCAGCCCTTCGCTACGAACTTCAACCCGGAAATCAACATCCGCGAAGTGACCGCCAAGGGCCGTTACTGGGAACGCGGCGAGTGGGTGGAAACCGATCCGCTTTCGTGGTCCATGACCTACGATTTCCCGGACGGCATCGGGCCCAAGAAGTGCTTCCTCATGTACCACGAGGAGCTTGAATCCCTCGTCCAGAACCTCAAGGGCATCCGTCGCGCCCGTTTCTGGATGACCTTCTCCGAGAACTACCTGAACCACCTCAAGGTGCTCGGCAACGTCGGTATGACCGGCATCGAGCCCGTGGAATTCCAGGGCCAGCAGATCGTGCCCATCCAATTCCTCGGCAAGCTCCTGCCCGATCCGGCCTCCCTCGGCCCGCTGACCAAGGGCAAGACCTGCATCGGCTGCGTGATGAAGGGCGTGAAGGACGGCAAGGAAAAGTCCGCCTACATCTACAATATCTGCGATCACGAAGCCTGCTACGCCGAAGTCGGCAGCCAGGCCATTTCCTACACCACCGGCGTGCCCGCCATGATCGGCGCCATGATGATGGTGACCGGCAAGTGGATGCAGCCCGGCGTCTGGAACATGGAGCAGCTCGATCCCGATCCGTTCATGGAGCAGCTCAACCTCCGCGGCCTCCCTTGGGTCGTGCAGGAGTAGTTTGGAATTGAAAGGCTGATTGAGAAAGACTTGGAGGGGGCGGGGGAACTT
>OJSQ01003367.1_pt1 | contig 11600 bp, 10 predicted proteins | sample 1599551 | NCBI WGS metagenome assembly OJSQ01 (sample SAMN04168659, study PRJEB22393) | human gut metagenome | biome: human gut microbiome; feature: stool | host: Homo sapiens | collected 2014-05-12
AGATATAATAACGCTGGAGCTTGCTGGTGTCGAAATAGATGTTGCCGCCGGCAAGATAGGCGTAGTCGGTGTCCAGCAACTTGGTGATGATCTTGATATAGTCATCAATGAGGCCGGTGGCGGGTTGCACCACGTCAGGGCGCTTGATGTTCAGCTTTTGGCAGTCAGAGAAAAACGCGTCGGTGTAGTATTTGGCGATCTCCATCACGGTCTTGTGCTCCCGCTTCGCGCCCTTGAGCATCTTGTCCTCGCCCTCGTCGGCGTCGGAGGTCAGGTGGCCCACGTCCGTGATGTTCATCACGCGGTTCACGTCGTAGCCGGCGTAGCGCAGGTACTTCTCCAGCACGTCCTCCATGATGTAGGAGCGCAGGTTGCCGATGTGGGCAAAGTGGTACACCGTGGGGCCGCAGGTATACATCTCCACGTGGCCGGGGGTGTGGGTGGTAAATTCAGCTTTCTTATGGGTGGCGGAATTATACAGATACATGATAAGCCTCCTATGATCTACATTATAATAAGTCAGGTTGTCGAAAAAGTCTGTCATCGCGCGCCCGTCTGCGCCGCGAAGCAAGTACCCTTGGGGTGCAGACCGGCGCAGCAATCCGTTTTGAAGCGGTGCAGCGGAAAGTGCGCCGCCTGCTGGAGATGAAGCGGGGTGAGTACTTCGTTCTCTGAACAACAAAACGCCTCCCATGCCTTACGGCATGAGAGGCGAAGATCACTCCGCGGTTCCACTCTCATTTATCACTCAAGTCGCGCTTTACGGCTACCGCCGGAGGGCGTCTGCATCCCCCGCGCTCACGGACGCACTTTCTGCCCGCAGCGGGTAAGAGGGCTTGCAGCCGGTGACCCCCTCTCTCTTTCCCCGTGGGATGGACATACTCTTTCCAATCGTCGCGCTGTTCACTTGCGATGTTTATTGTATCAGTCTTTTGCGTCCGTGTCAAGCCACCCGCCGCGAATATCTCCATTGGGAAATAATACGCAGGCAGCCGTTTTCATCTTTGTTTACACCGGTCTGCGCTGCAGTATGCACACGCCCACCCATACAGCGTCTGTTCTCCGTATACGGCAACAGCGGTGGAACGCCTTACAGCATTCCCCCGCCGTCGCCATACACAGGACTGTTCACCGGTTCATTCCGATTTACCGGATCCTATATGCCTGAACCGCATTCTCTCCATAGAGCTTTCTCAGATCAGCATCCCCGAAAACGCCGCTCTCCCGGATGTAATCACGCAGCTGAGCATATGTTGCGTAACTGAGGACAAAAGGCGCATCAGATCCCCACATAAGGCGGTCAACGCCAACGATCTCCGCCGCCTGCTCCACCAGCTTTGCAGCGGTCGGGTAGGGGTATTCCTGCATATTATTATACGGTATCGCCGCAAAATCAAACCAGGTATTGCCTGCGGCAATAGACTTCAGCTCCTCCGCCCAGCCCGGCTGCTCCAACTGCTTCGGTACCAGAATATGGCAGGCAATGAAATGGATGTTGTGATACTTTTCGATCACACGCCGCCATTCCGCGATTTGGTAGCTCGTTTGTCCCGGGCCGCCAATGTCAAATGCCACAGCCATACGCTCGTGATCCGCACGTTCAAATACACCCTGCATCTCCGGGCCATCGATCTTGAAATCCGGGTGATAACTGACAATGCCACAGAACTGGCTCATCTCAAACTTCAGCGCTTTGATGCCGAGATGCTCGATAAAGTTGTCCAGGATCTTCTCTTTATTCTGGCAATAGGGATCCAGTCCCGCCACGGGATAAAAGCGACCCGGATATTTACTGGCCACCTCCGCCACATATTCGTTTTGGAAGCCGTAAAAGCCGCTCTGCAGCAGCACAGACATATCGATCCCATTCTCGTCCATCAGCTGTATACAGCTTTCCGCCGTATAGCTGCAGTCGCCCATCCCCACCGGGATCATCTGCACCTCCTCACCTGTCGCAAAGCGAACCACGCCGTTTCCCACCGGACGGCCTTCCCCTTTTGCACAGAAAGGCGCAAGGTGCTCCATCAAATGCATATGCGCGTCAATGATCATAGTCTTCTCCCTATTCCAAGTTTGTGTACACTCACGTTCCTGTTGCTCACAAAAGGCCGACGTTATTTGACAAGCTCATGCCTGTCACTTCTGTCGGCCGCAAAGTACACCGCGATAATGATCAAAATGCCAAAAACAATATCCTGATAGAACGAGGTGATGCCCACCATATTCAAACCGTTCTGGATCATGACCACCATCGTAGTTCCCAGCAGCGTTGAAAGCAAGCCGCCCTTTCCGCCGTTCAAGCTGGTGCCGCCAAGCACGACTGCCGCAATTGCCAGCATGGTCATGGCGTCTCCCGCCGTCGGCAGTCCGCCCTTGAGCTTCGCCGCAACCACAATGCCGGACAAGGCCGCCATGCATTCACAGATCACAAATGCCGTGATCTTGATCTTTGTCGCGTTCACACCCGCGATCTGCGCCGCCCGTTCATTTACGCCAACTGCCACACATCCTTTGCCAAATGCAGTCGATGTGTGGATCTTCGCCAAGATCGCCCACAGCACGAGACTGGCAATAAAGCCCACCGGGATGATCCCCACACAGGTCTTTGCCCAGGCAATGTAGCCCCATTGATCTTTCATGATCTGCACCGCCTGAGAGCCGGACACCAGATAGGCGATACTCTGCCAGACACTCATCATTCCCAATGTTGCAATGAAGGACGGCAGCTTTAATTTGGCCACCAGATAGCCGTTGATAAATCCGCCCGCGATCCCCATCAGGATGGTAATGACAAAAGCCCATGCGCCGATTTTAGGCAGATACACCGCCATGACGCAAGTTGCCGCCGAAGCCATGCTCCCGATCGACAGGTCGATGGAACCGATCAGCAGCACAAATGTCACACCCATGCCCATGACAAAATAGGGAACCATGTCCGTCATCAGGTTCCTGACATTTTTTATGCCGATGTAATTCCCATTGAATACGCTGAACAGTACCGCGATGATCACAACGGCCAGCAATCGGATAAAAATTGCATTATGCAGTAATTCTTTTGGTTTTATTTTCCTAAGGCTCATCATACTGCCCCTTTCTTTCGGCCGATGCCATCACATCATATATTTGACGATCTCCACCTGCGACGGCTTATGCCCCACATCACAGGCAAACTCCTTGGATACAAGACCGTCCTTGAGGACAATGATGCGGCTGGAAAGACCGATGCACTCATCCAGCGTGTCTCCCAGCACGATCACGCCCATTCCGCTGTCTACTGCATCACGGATCAGGCTGTAGATTTCCTCTTTTGCGCCGACATCAACGCCGCGCGTCGGATGGTTGAGCAGCAACACTGCCGCCTCGCTGTTCAATGCTCTGGCAAAAACGACCTTCTGCGCATTACCGCCGCTGAGACTGTTCATGTCCGTCCGGCAGCTCGGGCACTTGATATTCAGATCCTTGATCCACGCATTACTTTTTTCTATCTGCTTATTTTTGGAGATTAAACCGCAGTTCGACACATTCCCGAAATTCGAGATTGTAATATTCTCATAAATACTGAGGCTTCCCAGCATTCCCTCTTCGTTCCGCTCCTGCGGGATACACACAACGCCTGCCTTCACTGCCGCGCAGGGCGCCTTCGGGTCAAATCGCTTCCCACGCAGAAACATCTCTCCGGAACTGGCCGCTTCCACCCCGGAAATGACCTCGCAAAGCTCCTCTTTTCCGGAACCGACAACACCGCACAGTCCCAACACTTCGTTTTCATGCAGTTTGAAAGAAACATTCTTAAAGCACCCGAACAGCCCCAGATCCTTCACTTCAAAAATCACATTCTCCGTTGCCGTTTTCTGCCGCGCTTCCTTGTAGTACTCCTCGGAGCTGAGTCGTCCCACCATCTTCTCATAAAGGACGTTCTCGTTGATCTCCTCCCTCTCCAGCACGCCGACCTCACGTCCATCCTTAAAGACGTACACACGATCGGATATATGGATTACCTCATCCAAATGATGTGAAACGAAAATAACGGCGTGACCTTCTGCCTTCAGCCGCTTCATCTCAGAAAACAGGGTCTGGATCTCCTCGTCGTTCAGCACGGAAGTCGGTTCGTCCAGCAGGATCAGTGACTTTCCGTTTTTATGGTTCGTCACACCCTGCAGCACCTTTGCGATTTCCACCATCTGGCGGGTCGCAAAATCCAGATCAGATACCTTTTTACCCGGCTTTACGTCCTTTAGACCTACGGTATCCAGAACCGCCTGCGCCTCCCGGTACATCGCCTGATAGTTGATCAGCGGGCCGGCTGCGAACCGTTTTTCCTCACCGAAGAAGATATTCTGTCCCACGGTCAGATTGGTGATCAGGGACTGCTCCTGAAATACCATGCCGACTCCTTGCCTGTTCGCCTCTTTAGGATTCTGCGGTGCATAGCGCTCTCCGTGCATCAGCATAGAGCCATACGTCGGCGTCTGCATTCCCAGAATGATCTTCAGCAGGGTAGATTTGCCGGCACCGTTTTCACCCACCAGCCCAACGATCTCACCCTCATAAATATCCAGATCCACACCCTGTAAAGCCAGCGTCCCCGGAAACTGCATCCCGATGTTTTCGCAATGAAACATCAGCTTTTTCTGTTCCATAATATCTCACAGATGAATGCCTGCCGGTATTCATCGCCTTTCTCCTGATTATAGGATAAGTTCTCCTTTGCGTCTGTGCATAAGGTTCCCCATTCGCGGTCACTTACTGATCAGCTTTCTGCTTCTCATAACAGACGCAACAACAGCGATCACGATCACCATACCCTGAATCCCCTTCTGCAGCTCAGCCTGAATACCCAGAAGAACAAGGCCATTATTCAGAACGGTAACGATCAACACGCCAAAAAGCGTATTCAAAACGCCGCCCTTTCCGCCGGAAAACAGCGTACCTCCCACCACGACTGCCGTCATCGTGGGAAAGAGATTGTTTCGCCCCACCAAGATCGTTCCCTGTCCCAGCCGCGCCGCGCCGATCACACCGGCCAGGCCGATACAGAGCCCAGCCCATACAAACGCCAGGATCTTCACTCGCTCCACATTCACGCCCGACATTTTGGGAATCTTCTCATTGGCGCCAACAGCAAACAGGCATCTTCCGAACGCTGTTTTCTCCTGAATGATGTAGGCCACCAGAAACAGCGCAAGCGCAAGCCAGGTAATATAGGGCAGCCCCAGAAACGAATGCAGCGCCAGCCCGCGAAAGCCCTCTGATGTGATCGTAGCAGGCAGCGAGCCGTTGATGGACTGCGCGATGCCGCTGGTAATGCTCGACATACCGTAGGAGACCATAAAGGACGGAATTCTCGCTTTCACATATATGCAGCCGATCGCAAGCCCGGAGAGCATACCGATCATGACCGCAATCAGAATCCCGAATACACCAAGATCCATGGAATTCTGGTTGTTAGCCACCAGAAATCCCACCACCGTGCCAGCCAATCCCATCGTTCCGTCGATCGACAGGTCGATGCTCCCTGTCAGCACAACAAAGGTCAGCCCCAAAGCCAGCACCAGCGGCGTAGCGATCTGCGTCAGGATCGTCATCATATTGGTCAGGCTGAAAAAGCCCGGTGCTATGACAGCGAACACAGCGATCAAGCCCAGCAGCACGATGGCAGGAGAGTACTTTGTGATTTTATCTCTTCTGTTCTGATTTTTGATCTTCTGAGCAAATTCAAGAGATATAGACATATCCCTTTCTGCGGTTTTATCTACCATTTTCTACCTCCAACAGGGAAGCGGTAAGTTTATAATAGTGAGCGGGTATATATCTTACCCGCCCACTATTATTGCGGTTCAAAATCTGCGTTTGATCTGTGTTTTTGAATGTACCTGTCCCGACTTACTTCTCCACATTCAGCGGACCGGCATTCCAGAACTGAGGATTATCAAAGTCCAGCGCAGGCATGGAATCCTTAAATGTCTCAACATTGTCGGCATTTACCAGCAGACCCGGAGTCAGATAGCAGCTCTCCTCATGGGTCAGTGCGTCAGGATCAATTGCACCGGTATAGGCCGCATACGCCATAGCTACGCCAGAGCAGCCCATATATGCCGGATAGGGATAGAACGTTGCCGTCATATCACCGGCCTTGATGGCATCCACACCCGTCGGAATGCAGTCAACACCCACGACCTTGATCTTGCCGTTCAGATTCATCGCCTTCAGTGCCTCAACAACGGCAACAGCCATACCATCATTGGCCACCCAGATACCATCCACATCAGAATAAGATGTCATCCAGGTCTGAGCAACATTCAGCGCTTTCTGAGAATCCCAGTCTGCCGGCTGGGTATCGACCAGTGTAACATTGGGATATTCTGCCAACGCCTGTTCCAGACCCTTGATACGGTTGATGGAAGCATCGTTGGACAGCTCTCCGGCCATGCACAGAATCTTGGCATCCTTCCCCTCGAAAGCCTCAAACATACACTTGGCCACTTCATAGCCGGCCGTCACATCATCCAATGCCAGATGAGAGACAAAGTAGTGATAATTCCAGGGATAAATATCCTTGGCGATGGTATAGGCGGATGCCCAGTAGATCTCATTCTCTTCGCAGATCTCCGCCACCTCGGTGCACACGGCCGCAGACTGCGGATCGATGTAGAGGATCGCGTTTTCGCCGCGGGATGCAAATGCCTTTACATCATTCACTTCCTTCTGGTCATCGCCGTGGTGCTCCATCAATACAAGCTCCGTACCGGGGTGTGCGTCAACAAACTTCTGAACGCCTTCCACCAGTTCCACATAATAGGGATTGTCCAGTCCCCGGACAGACAGGCCGATCAGCAGCTTGTCTCCCTCTTCGCCGCCCTCGTTTCCCTTGTCATCGGCATCAGCCGCTCCATTCGTGCCACAACTGCACAGCATGGCAAGCGACATGGCCAACGCCAGAAGCATCACTAAAACCTTCTTCCCTTTCATCTTTCTTTTCTCCTTCTCTACTAGTATTTTACTATTTCTCCAAATAGTGGGGCACAATATAGGTGGCGCAACGGGTAAAAAAGCACCGATCCCTGCAGCAATTGCAATCATTTTAACCAGAAAACGTTTTCTTGTGAAAACGTTTTCTTATGAAAATGTTTACTTTTGTTTTTTAATTATATCATTTACCACTACATCATTTCAATTGGTACAATGCAAGAAATGCATCGTCCATTTTTGCCTTTTTCGACAAATTTCAAAATTTTGAATTTCTTTTTTGTCGTCTAATATAACGAATAATATTTTTCAGTTAGTTACATTGCTTAATCGTTTTCACATCTTTTTTTCATTATTTTCCAGCTTTCCTGTATATTATCCATTCTCCGACAGAGGCTCTTTCCGCCCTGCTTTCAATAATCCCTCTCCCGCTTGCCTGAACAACGGCAAAGCGCCCGTATGCGGTCTCGTATACGGGCGCTTTGCTGAGCACGCATCCCACACCTCTACAGAGCGAGATGTCAGATATGGCCTTTTTATTTTACAGGTGCGTTCCCCTCTCCCCCTCAAAACGCAGAGCTGCGGCCAAGGCCGCAGCTCTCAGTCTGTCGAGGAACCCAGTCTGTACTCAGGAGCAGACTGGGTCTCGAACATATATGAGCGAAAAAACAGCAAAGTGAAACGAGGACAACAGATTCCTCCATTTCCATGTGGCCAATTTTTTCAAGTTCATGGCAACAAACTTAAGCTTCACCCAGTTCGTCACCTGAGCCAAGCCTCTGTATTGCGTATAACGCATCGCGTGTTTTTCCTTGGCGTCCGCGAAGACCCGTTCAATGGTTTCCTTTCGGCACTTGTAGAGCTGCGCGTACGCAGGCGTATATCTGGCATCGTCCGCCAATTCCTCATAGTCCTTCCAGATATGCCGCTGCACCGTTTTGATACAGTCCCTGGAATGCGTACACCGTTCTCTGGTTGGACAGGCGGCGCAGATATTCGGATCGCTCTTGTATTCCCTATATCCATCACGGTTCGTCGTGCTATATTTCAAGGGCTGGTATTCGGGACATATCACGCAGTCGTAGAATTCATCATAGACATACTTCCGCCACTCGTGTCCATTCTTCATGGTCTGCGGGCGCTTGTAGGCTGTGGAAAGGACTCTGCCATCGCCGAACACTTTCTTGCAGATATGAGGCGTTTTGTATGGGTCGAGCCCTGAACACCCACAGAAAGGTTCGCGGCGTTGACGCGGGAGATGAAGAAAATCGCCGGCTTTTTGGGGAAGGTCAGAGTGAATTTCATCTCCCCTGTGCCGATGTAGCTGGTGGTGTAAAATTGGCAGTTCCGCTCTTTCAGCGCCGCCTCGATCTTCTCGTTGTCGCTGTTGAATTCTTCCATCAGAATGCGGTCCGTCCCCGCCCTCGCGTAAAGCGGCTTTTGCAGAGCAATCTAATTACTGGCAACGAGACCATCCAGTTCGCCTAATTTTGACAAGGTCATCAAAAGCTCATCTGAGTTGAGATAAAGAACACCCCTGCGCCTTACGGCGCAAGGGTGTGGTTTTCCTTGACATTCTCCTGTAACTTGCTATAATGAGGATAGGAAAAGTGCGCTGCGACAAGCGGTCAGCCTTTACGTTCTATTTCTTGCGAAATGACCGCTCGGGCAAGGGGCGGTCATTTTCTCTTGCAAATCTGAATAATCAGACCAGCAAAACCAATCAGTACCAAACAAAGCTGAAACAGCTCTGAATATGTAACTATTGGCATCACCTCCCTTCCGGGAAGTGCTGACCGCCTGCCGTTCGTGCAGCGCCTGATCGCATTTTACCAAGTTCGGCATATTCTGTCAAGAAACCGGCTTTGTTGTATGGGAGTGCCTTATCCGATGCAAACAGGAAACGAGGATCGCATTTTGACCCACGCCGTGACCCACGAGCAGAAAAAACGGGGCGGAAACAGTGGAACAAAGCGCACCTGCGGGTGAGGAAATCCTACGGCAAATCCGCTTTATTCTCCCGAAATCCCGCGGAAGACGTTCCTATCGAATCTTTTATATACATACATTTCCCGGTTCTCTGCGAACCCTCACTATCAGCAACAGCTCTATCTCAGACCATCTTTCATCGCGTTTTTCAACTTCTTGCACAAATGGCCCACGTTTGCTTTCACGAGCGAAAGCGGGTACACACTCGGCTTTCAGAGAAAGATCGCACACAAGGGCACACACGGCGAAACAGGTGGTGTTTTGGGTGGGGGTGGTATCACTACCCTCGGAGCGTTCCGCACGTTTCGGAAACTCTGCGTGGCCAGGGTGTAGAACGGCGAACTTGGCCGCTTTTGGGTCTTGGCCGGGGGGCGCTCCCGAAGAACGCAGAAAGCCTTCGGGACAGCGATGCGCTCATGCGCGTCGCTGTCCCGAGGCGTCGCGGCCCCGCTGGGCTGCGTGATCTTTTTTTGCTTTTGTCGAAATTGTAGCTTATACACCCTGCGCTCAGTGCTTTCCGAATGTGCGAGACGAGGGGTGGTATCATTACCCTCGGCGTGCTCTGTGTGCTGTTGAAACACTCGGCGCTCGTTTGTCAAAAGGGCTCATTTGCCGTTTTCTGGGGTCGGGTGGGCGTCGCTCACTGCGCGATACCTCTTGTTTGTCAAATCAAATGGTTTCCCTTTTCATAGTATGCCGTGCGCCTTTTTCGTAAGCTATTACACGGCATTTTCGATTCAACATGGTCACAGACATCCACAGTCCACAAAAGGCAAGAGCGGGGCATCCCGCTCTTGCCTTTATTTGTATACGCTTCATGACCATGGCTTTTCACTCTTTAGTGAATAGCCACAGTTCAATTTTACCGCGCGTTATCTCTCGCTTCCTGCTCTCTCGCAAGACGCTGGCCACAAGGTGTTGTGCACAGACCTCCGTTGCAAGTGCAACGCAACTCGCTGGGAAGTTGCTTGCCAACGCGGAACAGGGTTTCTGCGGCTTCATCCAGAGGAATCAGCGGATCATAACCGCCCATAACCAAGTTTGCGCAGACCACCGCGTTTGCCGCAGACAGTGCGTTTCTGGCGATGCAGGGCACCTGTACCAGACCGGCGACCGGGTCGCAGATGGTACCAAGGATGTTGCCCAATGCGGTAGACGCTGCCGCTGCGGACTGCTTCGGTGTGCCTCCCATGTGGTAAACCAGTGCAGCCGCAGCCATGGCGGACGCTGCGCCGGGCTCCACCTGGCAGCCGTAAAGCTCTGCGGAATAGTTGCAGTCCTTGGACATGACGATGCCGACAATGGAGGTAACAAACATCATGCGGACTTTTTCTTCCATGGACAATCCCAGCGCCGTCGCCGTACCCAGTACAGAACCAGGGAACACACCAGCAGAGCCACCGGTAGGTGCGCAGAGTACAACGCCCATTGCGCTGCTGTATTCCATGGTGGCCATGGCCCAAGGCACCGCAGTGTTCATAACACCCATATCCAGCGCTTTCGGATCGCTCTTCACATAGCTTTCAATCTTGCCGGCAGTGGGTTCGATGATGCCCTGCATATCGATGTCACCCTTCAGTGCCTCAGTAGAGCTGTGCTCCATCGTTTCTACCACATGCTTCATGTAGTCCAGAACTTCCTGCTCAGGCCAGCCACTGCGGGCGCATTCATACTCCACGCCCAATTCCCACAGAGTCTTGTTTTCTGCGGTGGCTTTTGCCAGCATTTCCGCTGCGCTATGGAACGGCAGCTTTGCGTTGCGGTTGGACGCAACGGCCAGAATAGGCTTCATAACCTTCACATCGGTAACACCATCAAACTGACTCACAGCGTCCAGCTGCTCTGCAGTATAGTCCACGCGCTGCTTGAAGTTCAGTAGGCACTTACCGTCCTTGTGGCTGACACTCATACCCTCATTGTCCGCAAACATTGCAGTAATCTGGCTCAGCACCGCCTGCCCTGCTGCCTCGTCACCGTCCATACGGACGATCAACTCATAGCAGTCACCAACGATCTCCACATCGAAGCCATCAATCTTGAGCAGTTTAACTGTACCGCCACCGGTGGAGTCCGTATAAATCTCCACCTTCTCATTCGCATTGCTGTAAACCGTAACACGAGACAGATTGGGAACGGTAGGCACAAAATCACTGATGATAAATTCAATGGGCAAATTGGCTTCTTTCGCCAGCTTAAACGCATCCCGCAGTTTGGGATCTTCCGGACGGTTTCCCATCAGTCCGTTCACATAGCCCATATCAGAGCGCTGGCCCTTATACATATTGGTATACGCGCCCTCTCTGGCGAACTCTACCGTAGCGTGGACGAGTTTTCCACTAATGAGCTGCTGGCAGAGGTAGCCGATACGGGACGGTGCGCAGGTATGAGAACTGGAGGGGCCAACCATAATCGGCCCTACAATATCGTTAAAAATACTGGGACTCTGTCTGTTCATATTACAAACCTCTTACATTTTCATTTATTAAGCCAGTCCAAACAGAGAAGGCAGGAACATTGCAAAGCCGGGAACCATCGTGGTAATCAGCAGGGTCGGCAACCACGCAAAGGCAATCAGAATCAGGGTAGGCTTGAGCATATCCTTGACCTCCGCCTTAGAGATACGACCCGCCAGATACAGCAGGGGT
>OJSQ01003370.1_pt1 | contig 11594 bp, 8 predicted proteins | sample 1599551 | NCBI WGS metagenome assembly OJSQ01 (sample SAMN04168659, study PRJEB22393) | human gut metagenome | biome: human gut microbiome; feature: stool | host: Homo sapiens | collected 2014-05-12
ACCTCCATCTGTTGATGGAAGAATTATACTACATTGGGACATTTTCCCTTGTGGTATATTAGGACATTATCAAAAATGGTTCATATAAATGTGATAATAAGTTAAAAATGTATTGCATTCACATACGGGCGATGTTACAATCAACAAAAGAGAATAAGAGCGAGAGAGTCATGAAAGACATTAGTTAGGGACAGCGAATATAAACTCCAGACATTATCAATTAGTGAATTAAGTGACAAGGATAATGAATGGAGTTTTTTTATTTACTAATATACAATTAAATAATAAATAATATTTATATGTTGGAATTTGGTATGAGATACGAAGAAATATACTGGAAAACATATAGATATTAGAAAAAAAGAAGGGAGGTTTATTAAGAAACATACGAAGAGTAGAAGAAAATCAGAGATTAAGACTTTTCGAGGGAGAGTAGTTGAATTCAAAAAAGAAAGAGATGAAAAAGGGCAGTCATATTACAAATCAAGAGGAAAGGAGGAAAAATAATATGAAAAAAAATATATTTTCAATTTTTTTGGTAATGATATTGTTAGTAGGAAGTGTTTCTAATGTTTATGCAGGGGGACATGATTATAAGCGGTTTAAAAAATATACATATGAAAAAACAAGCTATAAATCAATAGCAGTAAATTTTTATAGAGGTAAAAAGAAGTCAATTGTTATTCCAGAAAAAATAAAAAAAATAAAAGTGACATGTGTGGATTTGTTTAAGGCTAAAGGTGTTAAGAAGATAAAAATACCTAGATATGTAGAAGATGTTTGTTTATCGCGTAACAAGTCACTGAAAAAAGTAACAATAGACAAAAGAAATAAGTATATTACTGTGTCAAATAATTGTATTTTAAACAAAAAGAAAACAAAGTTGCTATCCGTACTTGGTGGATATAAGGAAATTAGAGTACCTGAAACAGTAAAAGTAATTGATGGCACACCGTTTTTAGGTTCAAATGTTAGCAAAATTATTATTACCAAAAATGTAAAGAAAGTTACGTTTGGTGCATTTTCTAAATGCTTCAAAGTAAAAGAAATTGTATTTGAAGGTGATAAACTTCCTCCTAATATGGAGGGATGGCCAAGTCGTAATTGGGGGTCAAAACTTGAAAATAGCATGAAGTTTTATGTAAAAAATGAAACATGGTCATGTCCTGACACGGTGGGATTTGCGGAACTGCTGTGGCGATTCATGAAAATTTTTCTGGAAGGACTGCGAAAAATAGCTGGTAGAGGAAAACCCGATACATCCGGCAATCTCTTCGATACTGTGATTGGTTGTGAGCAGCAGGTCACGCGCAGACGCCAGCCGAACTTCGTTCAGGTAAGCGATGGGAGATTTCCCGTACAGCTCTGCAAAACGGTGTGAAAGGTAATATTTTGAGAGACTGCAGTTTTCGGCAAGCGAATCCAGAGAGATCATGCTCTGGTAATTGTGCTCGATAAAGCGTTTTACCTTGTGGCATTCGCGGCTGCTGTTCTGCGCATCCACCACTTCATAGGATACATGGTCTTTCCGGCAGAAATATAAAATTAAAATATCCAGATAATGCTGGCAGATCTCTGCGTAGCGGTCCTGTTTGTTATGCATTTCCCGCAGGATATTTTCAAAACACTGGCGGATAAAAGGCGAGTTTGCAGAAGCCGGGACATGAATGTATTCCGGTTCTTTGTCAGTATTCAGTTTTAATCCTTCCACCCCGAGCACATAATAATCCAGTGGATTTTCCGGATCGGAAAACTCTGTGTGTGTTACCTGTGCACCGATCACGACAAGGCTGTTTGAGGAGACAGGAAGAGATTCATTTTCAATCAGCATGCGTCCGGTGCCGTCTTTAATAAAGAAGATTTCCGTAAAATGATGGCTGTGGGGAAACGAAGTCCAGTCATTTTCAAATTTGGATGCTGATATGGAAAGCAGGCGGAAATGGATTTCCGGCTGTACCTCATTATCCAGATTAAATTTGCGGTTACTCATGGAAAATACACTCCTTTCATGTCATAATTGCAATGATTTCCTAGTTAAAATGGAACGATGTTGTACTTAGTATACAATGAAAAAAACAAAATAACAAGATTTTTAAAATAAAGCAAGAATTATAAAATATAGAGCAATATATGGATAGGAAAAAGAGATGGCGTACTCTATAATAACAAATGTAAGGAAGGAAACATAAGAATTTATAGTAAAAAATAACAAAAATGGGAGGTTACTATGAAGAAAAAAATTTTATGTACAATGATAAGTATGGTAATGGTAGCATCTTTATTTGCAGGGTGCGGTACAGATTCAGGAAAGGAGAATTCTGCGTCAGATACCAGCAAGACAAAAGAAGCTGGAACAACAATCAGTGTAGCTGCTATTGAGACAGCTTATGGTTCTGAAATGTGGCAGAAGGTGGCAGATGCATTTACAGAAGAAACCGGAATTAAAGTAGAACTTACAACAGATAAAAAATTAGAGGATGTAATTGGACCATCCATGCAGGGAGGCGAATACCCGGATGTTATTCATCTTGCCACGGGACGTGAAGCTGCGTTGACGGAACAGTTTATTAAGGGACATATGATTACTGACATTACAGATGTTTTATCTATGAAAGTTCCGGGAGAAGACAAACTTGTTTCAGAGAAGATTGCAGGAGGATTTACAGACACATCATTGACCAATCCTTATGGTGATGGAAAGACATATCTTGCACCAATGTTTTATTCTCCATGTGGTCTGTTTTATAATGCAGGTCTTTTAGAAGAAAAAGGATGGGATGTTCCAAAGACATGGGATGAAATGTGGGAATTAGGAGATAAAGCAAAAGAAGAGGGAATTTACTTATTTACATATCCTACAACAGGTTATTTTGATGCATTCTTCTACGCACTGATGTATTCAGCAGGTGGTCCGGAATTTTTTGATAAAGCAACAAATTATGCGGAAGGCATCTGGGAAACTCCGGAAGCACAGACATGCTTTGATATTGTTGCAAAGTTAGCTGAGTACACAAATCCGGTCACACCTGCGCAGGCAAATGATCAGGACTTCACACAGAATCAGCAGTTAGTACTTGACAATAAAGCAATCTTTATGCCAAATGGAACATGGATCGTTGGAGAAATGGCAGAAGCACCTCGTGCAGATGGATTTAAGTGGGGAATGACAGCTCTTCCGGCAGTAAAAGATGGCGGAGATGCATACAGTTATACATGGTTTGAGCAGGCATGGATTCCTTCTGGTGCAGAGCATCAGGATGCAGCAAAATTATTTATCTCTTATTTATACAGTGACAAAGCATGTGAAATTTTTGCAAAAGCAGGAGCTATCCAGCCAGTATTAGGCATTGCAGACAAATTAAGTGGTGATAACGTAATGTTCTACTCTATTTATGATAATGGAGCAAAGGCAGCTATGGGTAATTTCGCAGCATTTGAAGCAATTCCGGGCGTGGAAGTGCGAACAGTATTCTTTGACCCGGTAAACTCATTAGTATCAGGCGATATGGATGAGCAGGCATGGATTGACGGAATTATTTCGGCAAGTGACCAGATGCGGGCGAATTTGAAATAAGAGTTTTTAGTTTGCCTTAATGCTATAGTGGTAAAAATGAGTCGGCGGACAGAATTTTTGTCCGCCGAATTTTAAATAGTACGGTTTGTTTGAAAGGAACGTGAAAGTATGAAAAAAGCCAGAGGACGAAGCGGTTTTTTGGCGGTATGCATAGCACCAGCAGTAATTTTATTTTTTGTGTTTATGATATTGCCTACCTTAAATGTATTCCGGATGTCGTTATTTGAAAAAGGTGCATATTCACCGAATGAAACATTTGTTGGCCTGAAAAATTTTAAAACATTAATATCGGATACTAATTTTATAAGGTCCATGCAAAACATGATTTTACTTATTGTTGTTGTTACAATAGTTACCTTTGCATTTGCACTTGTTTTTGCAGGCATTCTGTCAAGAGAACAAATCAGGGGACAGAATTTTTTCCGTATTATTTTTTATATTCCCAATATTTTATCGGTTGTAGTAATTGCAGGTATTTTTTCTGCAATTTATAAGCCGGAGAACGGAATGCTAAATAGTATTATCGGACTGTTTCATAAAATGGAGAACCCGATTTTGTGGAAAGGTGAATCGCTTGTGATCGTCAGTCTTATTATTGCAATGATCTGGCAGGCGATTGGTTACTATATGGTCATGTACATGGCATCTATGGCGAGTGTGCCGAAAAGCCTGTATGAAAGTGCCGGATTAGATGGTGCAGGCAGGCTCGTTCAGTTTTTTCAGATTACAATTCCGTTGATCTGGACTAATATTCGTACAACATTAACATTTTTTATTATTTCTACTATTAATATGGCATTTCTTTTTGTAAAAGCTATGACTTCAGGTGGCCCAAACGGAGCTTCTGAAGTGTCACTAAGCTATATGTATGGACAGAAGGATGCCGGATTATATGGATACAGTATGGCAATAGGTGTTGTAATATTTATTTTCTCGTTTGCATTGTCTGCACTTGTAAATAAAGTTACAGAGCGTGAACCACTGGAGTTTTAAGGAGAGAAAATATGAGAGAGAAAAAAAATCCGAATTCTGCGGAACGGTTGTATAAATTTTTTATCTATTTAGTTTTAATAATGCTTGCAGTCAGTATTATTATTCCGGTGGCATGGGTGTTTATGGCATCCATTAAGCAAAATAAAGAGTTTTATGGAAATCCGTGGACTTTGCCGGAGGGTTTTTATTTTCAGAACTTTATTGATGCCTGGAATACAGCAAAAATGGGAGATTACATGTTAAACTCCGTATTGGTTACAGCTTTGGCACTTGTAATTCTTTTAATTGTTGCGCTGCCGGCAGCTTACTGTTTGTCACGTTTTAAATTTAAAGGAAGTAAATTTTTAAATGCGGCTTTTATGGGTGGTCTTTTTATTAACGTGAATTACATTGTTGTTCCAATTTTTTTGATGCTGCGAGATGGGGACAATTGGCTGAAATCAGTAATTGGGAAAAGTTTTCTGTTAAATAATCTGGTTATACTTGCAATCGTATATGCTGCAACAGCACTTCCGTTTACAATTTATCTGTTGTCGGGGTATTTTTCAACATTGGCACATGATTATGAAGAGGCGGCATATATTGATGGAGCAGGTTATAGTACAACGATGTGGAAAATTATTTTTCCAATGGCAAAACCATCTATTATTACGATAATCTTGTTTAATTTTCTTTCTTTTTGGAATGAATATATCATTTCCATGACACTGATGAGTTCGGCAAAGGGACCGAAAACGTTACCGGTAGGATTATTAAATCTGATGCAGGCACAGCAGTCAGCAGCACAGTATGGAATTATGTATGCAGGACTTGTAATAGTAATGCTTCCTACATTAATTTTATATATATGTGTTCAGAATAAACTGACACAGGGAATGACTGTTGGTGGTTTAAAGGGTTGATGAGAAGGGAGATTAAAATGGAATTTTGGAAAAAGCACACAAAATGCAGAATAATTTTAATGGCAGCTCTTTTTATTGCCGGAATAAGCCTGTCTGTTTTTGGATGGGGTATGACAGGAAAAATGACAGGTTTAGGAATTATGCTTATTGGAATTATCTGTTTATTAATGGCATTGTGGATTTATAATTGCCCTTTTGCAGAAAAGAAGAAAAGAAAGTAATTATATGGATGAAATAGAGTGAGGAAGAAAAATGAGTGAGAAAAATACAGGACGTGTCACAATTCCTACAAATCTGGATGTGGTTCCAGAGACAATTGAGTTAATGAAACGCTGGGGTGCAGATGCAATCCGCGATTGTGACGGAACAGAATTCCCGGAAGAGCTGACAAAGACCGGGGCAAAGATTTATGCAACTTACTACACCACGAGAAAAGATAATGAGTGGGCGAAGGCGAACCCGGATGAGGTGCAGCAGTGTTATATTATGAGTGGATTTTATACGGCTGTTGAAAGCGAACTGCAAATTCCTCTGATGAAGGGGATTTCGGATGAGTTAATGCAGGTCAATACAAGAGATGATATTAAACGATGGTGGGAGGTTGTTGACCGTTCCACAGGTCAGGTGGTATCGACCAAACAGTGGGAATATAATGAGGAGTCAGGGTGCGTCTGTATTCATGAGGCAGAACCGTTTCATGAATATACAGTAAGCTTTCTGGCATATATTATCTGGGATCCGGTACATATGTACAATGCGGTGACAAATGACTGGAAAGATTTCGAACATCAGATTACGTTTGACGTACGGCAGCCGAAAACACATAAATATTCCATGGAGCGCCTGCGTAAATTCTGCGAGGAGCATCCATATGTCAATGTCATTCGCTATACGACGTTTTTCCATCAGTTTACATTGATGTTTGACGAGTTAAAGCGGGAAAAATATGTGGATTGGTATGGTTATTCCGCGTCAGTAAGTCCTTATATTTTAGAGCAGTTTGAAAAAGAAATGGGTTATAAATTCCGCCCGGAATATATCATTGACCAGGGATATTATAACAATCAGTATCGTGTACCTGGTAAAGAATATAAGGATTTTCAGGCATTCCAGCGCAGGGAAGTTGCAAAGCTTGCAAAAGAGATGGTTGACATCACACATGAATGCGGCAAAGAGGCAATGATGTTTTTGGGGGATCACTGGATCGGAACAGAACCATTCATGGAAGAGTTTGCAACGATCGGTCTTGACGCAGTGGTAGGAAGCGTTGGAAACGGAAGTACACTTCGTCTGATCTCTGATATTGAAGGTGTAAAATATACAGAAGGAAGATTCCTTCCATACTTTTTCCCGGATACCTTCCATGAGGGCGGAGATCCTGTCAAGGAAGCAAAGGAAAACTGGGTGACAGCACGCCGTGCCATTTTAAGAAAACCAATCGACCGTATCGGATATGGCGGATATTTAAAGCTTGCATTAGATTTCCCGGAGTTTTTGGACTATGTGGAGAGCGTGTGCAATGAATTCCGTGAACTATATGAGAATGCAAAAGGAACAACACCATACTGTGTGAAGAAGGTTGCTGTTTTAAACAGCTGGGGCAAAATCCGCAGCTGGGGCTGCCATATGGTACACCATGCCTTATATCAGAAACAGAATTACAGTTATGCGGGAATTATCGAGGCATTAAGCGGCGCACCGTTTGATGTGAAATTTATTTCATTTGATGATATTTTAAAGGATAAGGATATATTAAAGGATATTGATGTCATTATCAATGTCGGGGACGGGGATACGGCACACACCGGCGGGGCAGTCTGGGAGAATGCAGTTATTTCCGCAGCCATTCGTGAATTTGTCTACCGGGGCGGTGGATTTATCGGTGTCGGGGAACCGGCAGGACACCAGTATCAGGGACATTATCTGCAGCTTGCTGATTTAATTGGTGTGGAAAAAGAAACCGGATTTACCTTAAACTACGATAAGTATAACTGGGAAGAACACAAAAATCACTTTATTCTTGCAGATACAACAAAGCCTGTTGACTTCGGAGAGGGCAAGAAGAATATGTTTGCGTATGAGGGAACAGAAATTCTGGTACAGAGGGACAAAGAAGTTCAGATGGCTGTGCATGAATTTGGTGAGGGCCGTTCGGTCTATATCAGTGGACTGCCATATAGCTTTGAGAACAGCAGAATTCTTTATCGAAGCATTTTGTGGAGTACACATGGCGAAAACTTATTACATCAGTGGTTTAGTACAAATTTCAATGTGGAAGTACATGCATATGTAAAAAATGGCAAATTCTGTGTTGTAAATAATACCTACGAGTCACAGAATACGGTTATCTATCGCGGAGATGGAAGCAGTTTTGCGTTGAAAATAGAGGCAAATGAGATTAAATGGTACGCTGTTTAATCAGGAGGTATAAAGAATATGAAGAAACCTGTACTTGTAATTATGGCAGCCGGAATGGGAAGCCGTTACGGTGGAATGAAACAGATTGATCCAGTAGATGAATATGGACATATTATTGTTGATTTTTCTATTTATGATGCTTATCTTGCAGGATTTGAAGAGGTTATTTTTGTAATAAAAAGAGAGAATGCGGAAGATTTTCATAATGTCATAGGGAATCGTATAGAAAAGATTATGAAAGTAAGATATGCATTTCAGGAGCTGGAAAATCTGCCGGAGGGATTTGAAGTTCCGGCCGGAAGAGTAAAGCCATGGGGAACTGCGCATGCAATTTTAAGCTGTAAAGATATGATTGACGGACCATTTGCAGTGATTAATGCAGACGACTATTATGGAAGAGAAGCATTTAAGCAGATTTATGATTATCTGAGTGTGCATGAAGATAATGAAAAGTATCAGTATGCAATGGTAGGATATCAGTTGAAAAATACTTTGACGGAGAATGGAAGTGTGGCAAGAGGTGTCTGTGATATTGATGGTGATGGAAAACTTGTCAGTGTAACAGAACGTACAACGATTGTAAAACGTGGAGAGAATGCTGCATATACGGAAGATGATGGAAAAAGTTATACGGATTTGGCAGGAGATACGATTGTTTCCATGAATTTATGGGGATTTAGCAAGGGATTTTTGTCAGAGATTGCGTATGGATTTCGTGATTTTCTGCAGGAGGGTCTGCAACATAATCCACTGAAATGTGAATATTATCTTCCGTCGGTCGTCAGCAGACTGTTAGATAGCAATAAAGCAGAAGTAAAAGTTCTTCTTACAACAGAAAAGTGGTATGGAGTTACCTACAGGGAAGATAAACCAATGGTTATGGCAGCAGTGAAAAAGCTGGAAGAGAATGATTTTTATCCAAAACAGCTCTGCGGAAAATTAGAAGCGGCTGCAAACTTCTGTTTTGAAGGTGTATATAAAGAAGAAATTCCATGGGGAAATGGACATATTAATGATACTTACCGTGTTACATTTGAAAACGAGCAGGGAGTAAAAAAGTATTATATTTTACAGCAGATGAACAAGAGTATCTTTAAAAACCCGGTTGAATTAATGGAAAATATCGTTGGAGTCACTGAATTTTTAAAAAGAAAAATTTCAGCTAACGGTGGAAATCCAGAGAGGGAGACATTAAATGTCATTCCTGCAAAAGACGGGAAACCCTATTACGTGGACTCGGAAGGTGAGTATTGGAGAGCTTATGTATTCATTGAAAATACTGTAAGCTATGATTTGATAGATAATCCTGAAATACTTTATGAGGGCGGTCTGGCATTTGGCAGATTTCAAAGTATGTTAGCGGATTATCCGGCGAAAACACTTCATGAGACAATTCCGGGATTTCATGATACCAGAGAAAGATTTGAGACATTCAAAAAGGCAGTGGAAGAGGATGTGTGCAGCAGAGTGGATTTGGTCCGGGAGGAAATTCAGTTTGTATTGGACAGGGAAGAAATTGTGGACTGCTTTCAGGATTTGCTGAGAAGTGGGAAAATCAGTTTTCGTGTGACTCATAATGACACAAAAATTAATAATGTCCTCATGGATAAGGATACCAAAAAAGGAATATGTGTGATTGACCTGGACACTGTAATGCCTGGGGTAGCCATGAATGATTTTGGAGATGCGGTGCGGATTGGAGCAAGTACAGCATTAGAGGATGAACAAAATCTGGATAAAGTGTGGTGCGATTTAGAGCTTTTTGAAGCATGTGCGAAGGGCTTTATAGAGGGCTGTGGTGGAAAACTTTCACAGGAAGAGATAAAGCTGCTTCCGATGGGCGCTAGGCTTATGACCTATGAATGTGGAATGAGGTTTCTTATGGATTATATTCAGGGAGACATTTATTTTAAAATTCACAGACCGGGGCAGAATTTGGACCGGGCAAGGACACAGTTTAAACTTGTCTCTGATATGGAACATAAGTGGAAAGTAATGGAGAATATTGTGAAGAAGTATATGTAAGACAAAACAGTGGCATTGACAATTTCCAATGCTTAAAAGGCGTCAGTTTCGGAAATACCGGACTGACGCCTTGATTGCATTAAACGTTTGTATTTGATTCTTCTTCGCCCCAGAAAATTGGAATATATGATATAATAGCTACGTTGTCGCACCCAATCTGGCTATTTGTTGCCAGATTCTATCTTCTTCTTTCCATTTTTTCCAGAATAGAAACTATTTTCTTGCTCAAATTCTTTCCCCATTCTGTGTATGTCGTTCTATGTTCATAAACAAGTGAAGCTTCATATCGCATATACTCCAGCACATTTTCATCACCATACTCAACTGGGGTAGGATAATCGAATGACACCCAACTTTGTCCAGATGTTGCTATTCTTTCACCATCAAGATATCTCTTTTCTTCATCCGATATAATTCCTTTATCACGAAGATAACTTACAAATTCCTTATATTCATCCCTTGACATATGAGTCGGATCCCATTTGGAAGCAAGATAATCATAATCATCATCTTCCAATTTTGGTGGTTGAGATACACTGTGTCCTATATATTGATCACCTTTTACTTTTTCTGCCTCCAATGCAATAGAATTTGAAAAAAGCCCATTGACTCCAGGTTCATTTACTTTTCCAATTCGACGATTATTCATCTGAAAGCATAAAGAATTATTTAAACTAACTTTCATAATATCTCCCTACCTATTGAGCATCTGAACTTGAAGAATTTAAATAAACATAACCTCCTGCTTCTAAAGATACAACATTTCCTGTTACGGATGTATAAGTAAATGTCCCCTTATACCCATTTCCATATTTTTGGGTTGTATTTTGAACTGGAAATACTAAATCAAATGTACGGGTCATTCCACTATAAGCTCCTCCTGAAGCAGTTACTCCACCATCTAATGACTTGAATTGATATCTCAATGGATGTTTATATGTATTATAACAATCCATTTCCATTCTCCATTTTACAACCTGATATCCTTGTTCATCAAAGCTATGAAGAAGTCTTTCTGTGGTTTCCGGCGACACCTCTAAAAAGTTATTTTGCCCCCAATCATTTCCGGAAATATTATGTTTTACATATATATTCGAATCATAATAATCTTCAGTATCTCCTGGCTTCTGATATACCGGATACACTCTTACACTTTTCACTTGAAATTTTTCTATTTGAGGAAAAAAAGCAGCTAAATTATTTGCATCTGCATTTTCTAAATTTCTTGGATTGTCATACACAACATCATTAGTAAAATTTTCTGTTGCTGGTATTTTCTTTTCACTCGCAAAGGCTGCAAAGCAAAATGCCAATGTGAATACTACAGAAAAAAATAATAATTTTACAGTTTTTATAATAATTTCCTCCCTAAAAATATTTTTTTATTATTATAGCACAATTTTCCATTTATTTCCACCACTTGTAAACGGTTGGCTTGCTCAACCCTGTCTCCCGGATACAGTCCGCTTTTTTCCCTGCCGGGTGGCTCTCCTGCCATTCTCTGACCGTCTGCTCCGCATTAGGTCTGCCAGCCCACTCATGATTCGGATAATCTACATCCTGTACAGCTCTTGCTCTTGCAAGATGCACTTCCTGCTTTCTATAATTCCGCTTATTTGCTGGTATCGTAACCTTTGTGTTGTCCTCTATCCATTCCCGGCTTGCTATCGTTGACAGCCTTT
>OJSQ01003385.1_pt1 | contig 11546 bp, 13 predicted proteins | sample 1599551 | NCBI WGS metagenome assembly OJSQ01 (sample SAMN04168659, study PRJEB22393) | human gut metagenome | biome: human gut microbiome; feature: stool | host: Homo sapiens | collected 2014-05-12
CGGGGACCTCATGATTATGAATCATGCGCTCTAACCAGCTGAGCTATCCCGCCATTGTTTCTTGATTGCGGGTGCAAAGATATAGCTTTTCTTTAAACTGCCAAAATTTTCAGGCGTATTTTTTTGTCGCATATTTTATGATTTGAGATAAAAAAAACTTTTTACTCTTATTGTTTTATATCTATTGTATAACATTATCAACGTTTTAACTTTGAATAGGAAGCAAATGAGAATAAAATCAATGAATTATTTTTTCTAATTAGAAAAAAGTATTTATCTTGGCTGGCGCAATAAAAGCAGAATAGACTATGGAAAGGGAAAAAATACATTTGGAATATCTCTTGAATGCGACTTCTAAAAGTATTCTTTGGACAGCAATAAGTACTCCTACAGGTTTGGAGGGTTGGTTTGCAGACAAGGTGCAATCGGATGATAAGATAGTGTCTTTCTTTTGGGGAAAGACAGAGAAACGCGATGCTGAAATCATTGCAGTGCGTGCATACTCTTTTATCCGTTTTCGTTGGTTGGATAATGAAAAACCGCGTGAGTATTTCGAATTAAAGATGACAAACAATGAGTTAACCAATGATTTTGTACTTGAAATAACAGATTTCACCAATGCAGACGAAGCAAATGATTTGCGTGAATTGTGGGAATCTCAGGTAGATACCTTGCGTAGAACATGCGGTTTTTAGTTAACTTTCAATTAAAAATTTCCCGTACTCCCTTTTTTGTGCTACTTTTGTGCGTTTATTGCATGAAACAAGTAAAATGCTGCGCATAAAAAAGTTAGATATATTTATTTTAAAGAGCTTTTGCATGCTCTTTATGGGCACTTTCTTTATCTGCCTTTTCATCTTCATGATGCAGTTCCTGTGGAAATATGTAGACGAAATGGTGGGAAAAGGATTGGAGATGAATGTTCTTGCCCAATTTTTTTTCTATTCGGCGCTGACGCTGGTGCCGGCTTCATTGCCTTTGGCTATTTTGCTGGCAGCTCTTATCACTTTTGGCAATTTTGGAGAGCGGTTTGAATTGCTTGCCATGAAAGCGGCAGGTATTTCTTTGCTTAAGATTATGCGTCCGCTGATAATTTTTATATCCATTATTTGCTGCGTTTCCTTTTATTTTCAGAATGTTATTGGTCCTAAAGCGCAGACTAAGTTATGGACATTGCTGGTATCCATGAAGCAGAAGTCGCCCGAAGTGGACATTCCCGAAGGAGTGTTTTATGATGAGATAGACGGGTATAACCTTTACGTAAAGCATAAGAACCGTAAGACAGGTATGCTGTACGATGTATTGATTTATAATTTCGAGAAAGGGTTTGAGAATGCGCAGATTATCAAATCGGATTCCGGCAGATTGGAAATGACAGCGGACAAACAGCATCTTTATCTTCACCTTTACAGCGGTGAGCAGTTTGAAAATCTGAAGTCGCAGAGCATGAATCAGAAAAATGTGCCTTATCGTCGGGAAGCGTTCGTTGAGAAGCATGCGATTATAGAGTTCAACTCGGATTTCAATATGGTGGATGCCGGATTTATGAGCAACCAATCCAATAGCAAGGACATGAAAATGCTGCAGGTCGGCATTGATTCTATGAAGGTGCAGAACGATAGCATCGGGCGTACTTATTATAAAGAGGCTATGGCGAGTACTTATAAGGCGACCTCCAATACGCTGAGTAAGGCTGATACGATAAAAATAGAATCTGCGACTTTGGGTAGCTATGATGTGGACAGTCTGTTTAATGTGGCTACTTTAATGCAGAAACAGAAGATAATGTCTACGGCTGTCAGCCGTGCGGAGAGTGCTGCAAGTGATTGGAGTTTCAAGGGTTTCAATATATCGCAGACAGAAAACAGTTTGAGGCGCCATATGACTTCCTGGCACGAGAAACTGACGCTTTCGTTGGCATGCCTTATTTTCTTCTTCATCGGTGCACCGTTGGGTGGTATCATTCGTAAAGGCGGTTTGGGTATGCCTGTAGTAGTGTCCGTGCTTATTTTTATCATCTATTACATTATCAACAATACGGGTTATAAGATGGCTCGTGACGGTAAATGGATTGTGTGGATGGGTATGTGGACCAGTACAGCTGTGCTGGCGCCATTGGGTGCATTCCTTACTTATAAATCCAATAATGATTCGGTGGTGCTGAATGCTGATGCCTATGTTAATTGGTTTAAAAAGATAGCAGGTATCCGCAGTGTCCGCCATTTGTTCCGGAAAGAAGTGATTATTCACGATCCTGATTATGTACGTTTGCCGGGAGAACTTCAGCGGCTGTCGGCGGATTGCCGTGCGTATGCCGAAAAGAAAACTCTGATGCGAGCGCCCAATTATTTCAGATTATGGATGAACGATGCGCCACACGATGAGGAGGTGGTGGCTCTCAATGAACGGTTGGAAACTTTGATAGACGAGATGTCTAACACTAGGTCTATACCGTTGTTGACAGCATTGAATAATTACCCGGTAATAGCTGTTCATGCCCATGTGCGTCCTTTCCGTAATTATTGGTTGAATATGCTGTGTGGAGCGATAGTGCCTGTCGGCTTGTTCTTTTATTTCCGTATTTGGGCATTCCGTATCCGCTTGAATAAGGACATGGAGCGGATTATCCACACAAACGAAGAGATACAGAATATTATAAAAGTCAATCAGAATAAATAATAAAGATATGGAAAAAGTAAAGTTAAATACGATAGAGGAGGCCATTGAAGATTTTAAGGCTGGCAATTTCGTGATTGTAGTCGATGATGAAGATCGTGAAAATGAAGGCGACTTGATTATTGCAGCAGAAAAGATAACATCGGAAAAAGTGAATTTTATGCTGAAGCATGCACGTGGAGTATTGTGTGCTCCGATTACGGTGTCTCGTTGCAAAGAGCTGGATTTACCTCATCAGGTAACGGACAATACCTCGGTATTGGGTACTCCTTTTACGGTGACTGTCGATAAATTAGAAGGTTGTACAACCGGTGTTTCTGCAGCAGACCGTGCTGCAACCATTCAGGCACTGGCCGATCCGCTTTCCACTCCGGCTACTTTCGGTCGCCCCGGACATATCAATCCTTTGTATGCGCAGGAGAAAGGGGTATTACGTCGTGCTGGTCATACCGAGGCTACGATTGATATGTGTCGTTTGTCGGGTTTCTATCCTGCTGGCGCGCTTATGGAGATCATGAACGAAGACGGTACGATGGCACGTTTGCCCGAATTGCGTAAAATGGCAGATGAATTTAATTTGAAACTGATTTCTATCCGCGATATGATAGCTTACCGTTTGCAACAGGAATCTATCGTAGAAAAAGGTGTAGAGGTGGATATGCCGACAGAGCATGGACATTTCCGCTTGATTCCTTTCCGTCAGAAGTCCAACGGATTGGAGCATGTGGCCTTGTTTAAGGGTACTTGGGCTTTTTTTTTTTAATGATACGGCGACCACCGAGATCTACACTCTTTCCCTACACGACGCTCTTCCGATCTGTTGTGATTGCGGCGAGCAGTTGCACAAGGCGATGGAGGTGATAGAAAAAGTCGGTAAAGGAGTTATCGTATATCTCAACCAGGAAGGCCGGGGTATTGGTCTGATGGAAAAAATGAGAGCGTATAAACTTCAGGAAGACGGTATGGATACAGTAGATGCCAACATTTGTCTCGGACATTTGGCAGATGAACGCGATTATGGTGTGGGGGCTCAGATACTGCGTGAATTGGGGGTGCATAAGATGCGTCTGCTTACAAACAATCCGGTGAAACGTGTCGGTTTGGAAGCTTATGGCCTGGAGATTGTAGAGAATGTACCGGTTGAAACCACTCCGAACCAGTATAACGAGCGTTACTTGCGTACGAAGAAAGAGCGTATGGGACACACTCTCCATTTTAGTAAGTAACTGTCTTTTTGTTTTATTATATCAAAGAAAATCGTTTATTTTGCAACCGGATTTGCATAACAACCATTAAATAGAAATAGAATGAACCAATTATCAGACCGTTTGAATAGCTTGTCGCCCTCTGCGACGCTGGCTATGTCTCAAAAAAGTGCAGAGTTGAAAGCTCAAGGTGTAGACGTAATTAATTTAAGTGTCGGAGAACCTGATTTTAATACACCCGACCACATTAAAGAGGCTGCAAAAAAGGCGATAGACGATAACTTCTCTCGCTATTCTCCCGTTCCGGGTTATCCAGCTCTACGTAATGCTATCGTAGAAAAATTGAAGAAGGAGAATGGTCTGGACTATACAGTTGCGCAAATTTCTTGTGCTAATGGAGCTAAACAGTCGGTTTGCAATGCCATTCTGGTATTGGTGAACCCAGGTGATGAAGTGATTGTGCCTGCGCCGTATTGGGTCAGCTATCCTGAAATGGTAAAGCTGGCAGAAGGTAAGCCGGTGATTGTCACAGCGGGCATCGAGCAGGACTTTAAGATTACACCGGCTCAATTGGAGGCTGCTATTACGCCAAAAACCAAAGCACTAATTCTCTGTTCTCCTTCCAATCCTACGGGGTCTGTATATAGCAAGGAGGAATTGGCCGGATTGGTTGCTGTGTTGGCAAAGCATCCGCAGGTAATTGTCATAGCTGATGAAATTTATGAACATATCAATTATATCGGTAAGCACCAGAGCATTGCACAGTTCCCTGAAATGAAGGATCGTACAGTGATTGTAAACGGTGTTTCCAAGGCTTATGCCATGACAGGCTGGCGTATTGGTTTCATTGCAGGACCGGAATGGATTGTAAAGGCTTCTAACAAATTGCAGGGGCAGTACACATCAGGGCCGTGTTCTGTATCTCAGAAAGCCGCTGAAGCTGCTTATACGGGAACGCAGGCTCCGGTGGAAGAGATGCGTAAGGCTTTTGAACGCCGTCGCGACCTTATTGTGAAACTGGCTAAGGAAGTACCGGGATTCGAAGTAAATGTACCGGAAGGTGCTTTCTACTTGTTCCCGAAATGTAGTTCATTCTTCGGTAAGTCTGCCGGTGACCGTAAGATTGAGAATTCGGATGATTTGGCTATGTACTTGTTGGAAGTAGCTCATGTAGCTTGTGTAGGCGGCACATCGTTTGGTGCTCCCGAATGTATTCGCATGAGTTATGCTACCAGCGATGAGAATATTGTGGAAGCTATTAGCCGCATTAAGGAAGCATTGTCAAAGCTGGTATAATCTTTTGATGACAGAAGTTCATCTCAGGTGTATGGGGTGTAACTCTGCAATATAAAAAGCCAACTAATTCACGTTTGAAATGTATTGTGGATTGGTTGGCTTCTTTGTATATTTAGATATTTCACACAAAAAACGGGTTTGGCCAGTATAGATAAAGATGTATATTTTCTTCTTGGCACTGAGTCTTTTTAGTACTGAAATAAAAAGGCCCGATTTCATTGAAACCGAGCCTTTTTTCTTTTTCTTAGGATTGTATTATTCTCCCGGATGAATTGCTTCAGAAGGGCAAACATCTGCACAAGTACCGCATTCAGTACAAGTTTCAGGATCGATAGAGTAGATATCGCCTTCAGAGATAGCGCCTACCGGACACTCGTCGATACAAGTTCCGCAAGCAATACAATCGTCACTAATTACGTAAGCCATTTTCTTTAATTTTTTAATTATTAGTACTAATTGATTTGGCAAAAATAGTTGTTTTCTTCAATACTTGCTATCAATCTTGATTAAAAACATTTAATTTGTATCTTGTCTAAATAACAGCTGAGGTGAATGTGCATATAATCAGGTCATAAGCGTTGGATATGTGAAAAATATAATCGGATTATTTTCACAGTTCTCTACACGATAACTTCCGTTGAAATGTTCGAAAAACAATAGACTGATTCTTTGTAATATAGCTTCTTTTTGTGAGGCAAATGCCGAATCAACAAGTGGACTGTTGTCTATTCGGGAGTTTATTTCCTGTTTTTCCTGATTGTAAACCAGTTGCATACCTATTCTTCTTGGCTTTTTGCACTCAACAGGATAGAGCAACATGCTGGAAATTATTTGTGTGAAGCGGCTGACATCCGTGTGTATGATTGCATTGTCCACATCGGCTTGAAGCTCCAGATGTATATATCCTTCACTTCGCAGCTGCACCAGATAGGAGAGTTCGTTGCACCACTCCTGTACGTTGCAGTTCTGTAGTTGGAACTTCATCATGTTGGCTTCCAGACGTGAAAGGTCTAATACGTTATTTACAAGTTGGATTAATTCAGCCGAGTTGCTTTGAATGATGCCGGAATATTCTCGTTTTTCCTTTTCGTTCAGGTTCCCGTCTTCGGTCATAAGCTGTGAGAACCCTACTACATTATTTAAGGGTATACGGATGTTGTAACTCATATTTGTCAGAAAGTGGCTTTTTATTTCATTGGCTTCTTCGGCAATGGAGGTTAATCTTCTGATTTCTTTTTCATTTTTTTGCAGCCGTTTCCGGCTTCGGTATATATGGATATTGGTAAGTAATAGAGCTAAGATAATGATGACTGAGATGTATAAGCAGGCTTGATGAAACATTCTGCGCCTTTGTTCTCTTTGCAGTATGAGCTTATCCATGTTGTAGAGTGAAAGAATTTCTTCCATCTGGGAGTTGGTAATGAGATTGTACAATGAGTCTTTTGACTTAAGACTGCTCTTGTAATATGTAAGTGCTTCATCTGGTTTTCCTGCTTTTACCAAAGAATCGGCTTTTCGGATGTCGTTGTTTATGAGTCCCTCTATTTCAATGGAATGCTGGCGGAGTACGGAATTTTGGCTTTGTACATCGGCATTGATAATTTGTACGGGCAGGAGTAGGGTGAGTAAGGTTGGTATAATAAATGATCTTTTCATGCGTTATTCTCCTTTTGGGTTTTAGTGGACTGTGATTGTCGGATGGGGTGGGTGAAGAAGAAGCGTGAGCCGCCTGTATAGTCTGGGTCAATCCATATTTTTCCACCGATATGTTCAATGATCAGCTGACAGATGGAAAGTCCCAGCCCGCTTCCTTGTGCATTTTCATTTAGTTTCTCGAATCTTCGGAAGATTGCGGCTTGCTTCTCTTTAGGGATACCGCAGCCTGTATCTGTGACAGAAAAGAGCAGCTCTTGTTCCGATTGCTTCCTAAGCTCCAGGATAATACTACCCTGCGGTGTAAATTTGGTTGCATTAATCAGTAGGTTTATCAGCACTTGCTGCAGACGTACATCGTCTGTCTCTATATCCATGCCCTTCAATTCGGTTATGAAGCATATGGCTGCCTGAGTCTGTTTTATTTTGCTGACAGTATCGATTACATTTTGGCAAATATTGACAACGTTATGTTTGTTGATGCAGAATTGTATTTTCCCGAATTCAAGGCTTGATAGGTCTATCACATCATTGATGAGTTTTAACAATAACTCGGAATTTTGCAGGATTACTTCATTGCACTGACGACGCGTCTCATTATCCAGGTTTTCTTCGGTCAGTAATGAGGAAAAGCCGGAGAGTGCATTGAGCGGAGTACGTATTTCATGGCTCATGTTCGAGAGGAATATGCTTTTGGCGGATGTGGCATTTTCGGCATTGGTGCGCAGGTGTTCCAGCTTTTGTGTAGATAGGGCGATTTCCTGTCGCTGTTTTCTAAGCATGATGGCTATAATAATAAATATGAAGACTAATAGGATACTCCCGGTCAATATGCCAGTGATGAATTTATTGTGCTCTTCTCTGCTGGCTATTTCCATTTGATCTATCTGATACTTGGCTCGTAGAATATTGATTTGTCGGACATAACCTTCTGCAGTGAGTGTGTCAACTGTGGAATATAATTCTTGATACAATAGGCAGGCGGCCATTGATTTCCCTTGTATCTTATATAGATATATTGTTTCTTGCGTAATCCATCGGTAATAGGCAGATTGTTTGTTGACTGTGTATTCTTGTCGCAGTTCTTCATACAGTTGCAGGGCTTTGTTCCAATACATTCTGTTCCAGTTGCCCATTGCCCGATAGTAGGCGGCGGTAGTATATTTCAGGTGAAAACAGTAAAACTTTTCAGGATGTATCCGGTAGATGGAATCCATGTTGTGCAGATATGCTGCGGCTTCCTTGAGATAAGCCTTTGAAAGATGTCCGTGAGAGATTGCATAGTTGGCTTTTTCGATATTGGCAAAAAACTGGTGGCATAGTCCGGTTGTTTCTGAAGAGTTTGTTCTATGTCATGCAATGTTTTTTGAGCCTTTTCCAGTTGTCCTTTACGTTGTAAAGCATTGGATATCTTTAATAAGAGTTGTATCCGGTAGGGATGTTGCAGCGAGAGATGGTTTAATTCCTTTAAAGCATCTTGGTACGAATCCAATGCTTTGTCGCATTGATTGGCTATGGTGTAAGCATCGCCGATGGCTTGGTTGGCAACTGCAATTCCGAACTCATATTCCGTTTCTTTGGCTTCTTCGTACATTAGTCGTGCCCGGTCTATGGCGAGGCTGATGTCGCCTCGTAATGTATAGGCATTGGCAAGTTGCAATTGCAGCAAAAAGTAATTTTCGTCATTCCGATTGTTTGTCTTGATAGTCGGCAGGATGTTTTCGCTCCAGCAGATGACGCTGTCTACCGGTACGTATTCATCGTAAAGTATTTTTTTTCGAAGAAAAGCTTTCAGCGTATCTAATTTGTTCGGAGTGGCTGAGGCACATATAAAGGTAGCGTATGGTATACACATCACCCACAGCACCATTAATACGGCAACGTCTTTTCTCATTGTTTGCTTTGTTTGTCTATTATTGGCAAAAATAAACATAAAAAGCGATATGCAAAATAAAATATAATGTTTTTATTTTCAATAAGTTGTGACGTATATGTGAATATTGAGCCTCTTTACTTGTAATGCTTAGTAAAGTTCCAATCCGAATTCGTCTTTCAATTGTAAAAGAGCATTGTTTTTCTGGACCATCATTTGGAATTTTTCAACACGTCCGTACGCGCGGACTTGCTCAGTGGGAGTACTGATACGTACACTCATGGTTACCTTGCGGTTTTTCAGGCGGGTACGTAGGTACTCTTGTAATTGGGGAGTCATCGAGATAAATTCTTTTGCCACAATTTCATTATCTACGACAGCTTCAAAAGTAGTAGCATTTAGCAGAGTGACGTGCATGTTCTGCATGCGTTTGGCAATGGCTACTTGTTCTTTGGGCATACGTCCTGCATACTCTTGCCAATAGTAGTTTATGTCTCTTTCATTGAAGATGTAGTCCTCTTCCGGTTGTGCTGTTTGTGGTGTGATAGTGGCTGTAGCCGTATTTGTTACCTCTTCCTCGACTTTCGGCCGTTTAATGGATACGCCAAGTCCTGACATTTTTATAACCGGAATTTTCTTTTCTTCTTTGCCTTGTGCCAGCAAAATGGAGGTAGGGGTGGCGTGTGAAGCAGTATTTGCTGTTGTGGCGGTAGTGCCGGTGGAGGGGGCAACGGTAGGAACTGCTTGCGGTTTAGCTATGACGGGTGCTTGCGGCTGGGGCACAGCGGGAGTAGCCTGTGGCTGTTGGGTGGCTGCAGGCTGTGTAAATATAGGTTTTATGACTTGTTTAGGGCTGTGCCCATTGGCTATGTCGTCTCCTTCGGCAGTTATTTGTGCCACCTGTATTAAAGTGAGCTCTACCAGCAATCGCTTGTTTTTGCTGGCACGATAGTTTAAATCACAGTCGTTGCACAATTTCATGGCGCGGTAAAGGAAGGGTAACGGGCATTTTTGTGCCTGCGTTTGATAACGTTGCCGTATGCTTGCTCCCACTTCAAGCAGGGGAAGAGTGGCGGGATCTTTACTTACCAGCAAATCGCGGAAATGCGAGGATAGCCCGGTGATGAAATGGCTGCCGTCGAATCCTTTGCTCAATACATCATTCAGCAGTAATAGGGCATCGCCGACTTTGTTCTCAAGAAAATGGTCGGTCAGTTTAAAGTAGTACTCGTAATCCAGTACATTCAAATTTTCGATTACGCTTTGGTAGGTGATGTGTCCGCCGGTAAAACTCACTACCTGATCGAATATGGACAAGGCGTCGCGCATACCACCGTCAGCTTTCAGTGCGATGACGTTCAGTGCCTCCGGTTCGGCGGTAATGCCTTCTTTGGAAGCTACATAGGCCAGATGTGCTACGGTATCTTCCACACTGATGCGGTTGAAGTCGTATATCTGGCAACGCGACAAGATGGTTGGCAATATCTTATGCTTTTCAGTAGTGGCAAGGATAAATATGGCATGGCGGGGAGGTTCTTCCAATGTTTTCAGAAAAGCGTTGAAAGCGGAAGCCGACAACATGTGCACCTCGTCAATGATGTATACCTTGTATTTGCCTATCTGGGGCGGGATACGTACCTGTTCTACCAATTGCCGGATATCGTCTACGGAATTATTGGATGCAGCATCCAACTCGTGAATATTGTATGAGCGCTGTTCGTTGAATGCTGTACACGATTCGCATTGGTTACAAGCCTCTCCCTCTGCAGTGGGACTCATGCAGTTGATGGTTTTGGCAAAAATACGTGCACACGTCGTCTTTCCAACGCCACGCGGACCGCAGAACAGATAAGCGTGTGCCAGTTTGCCTGTGGCGATAGCATTCTTTAAGGTAGTAGTCAAAGCGCGTTGTCCTACTACCGACTCGAAGGTTGAAGGGCGGTATTTTCGTGCCGAAACGATATAATTTTCCATATTCAGGGTATTCTTGTCACTTATATAGCGTGCAAAGGTTGTATGGTTTATCTTTGCTTTTGTGCAAATGTACGCAAAAAAAAGAAAATTCTCAGTTATTCGTCTTATCTTTGTGCTCAAAGAAACAATAACTGGATTACATGGATAAACTTGCTTCTCTTTGGTTGTTTGTCCGCAGACGTAAATATCTGATAACGTTTGTGCTGTTTGTCGTACTTGTCGGATTTCTGGATGAAAACAGCATTGTGCGTCGTTTGGGGTATTATCGTGAGGAAACGCGTTTGCGCGGGGAGATAGATAGATATCGTGCGGAATATGAGGAGAATACCCGTCGTCTGAATGAACTTGCGGTCGATTCAGGAGCTATTGAGAAGATAGCCCGTGAAAAGTATCTGATGAAGAAACCCAATGAAGATATTTATGTATTCCAAGAAGATATAGAAGAATGAAACAGTTGATACCCGCCCTCTTTGTTGTAGGAGCCGTAATGCTTCTGATAGGAGCTGCCGTTTATGTCACAGGTTGGCAACTTTCGCCTTATATATATACGGTAGGTGCTACATTTGTTGCTTTGGCGCAAATAAATTCACCTTCGCAATATAAAACTCCTACTATTAGGCGTCTGAGACGCCAACAAATATTTGGTGCATTGTTGTTGGTGCTTACCGGAGCTTTTATGTTTTTTACGCGTGGTAATGAGTGGATTGTTTCACTGACTATCGCTGCTATTCTTGAGCTTTATACATCCATACGCATCCCGCAGGAAGAGGCTAAAGAACAATGATTGCATGAAAACACGAGGATGGTTTTCATAAAAAAAAGGCTATCTCTCCCAGACAGCCAATCTTTTTGTTAACCTTAAATCTAAT
>OJSQ01003387.1_pt1 | contig 11542 bp, 11 predicted proteins | sample 1599551 | NCBI WGS metagenome assembly OJSQ01 (sample SAMN04168659, study PRJEB22393) | human gut metagenome | biome: human gut microbiome; feature: stool | host: Homo sapiens | collected 2014-05-12
TTTCAATGTCATTGTCCGGGTTCTTCCAGACCCGCTCAAAACGATAGTCATATAGGAAGAAGTGAACCATCCGGTCAAGATGATTCTGATCCTCCAAATGGGTCTTGTCGAAGCCTATCAACAAAAGGTCGTCAAAGTCTCCGGGCTTTTCTTGGAACATGGGAATGATGGGGATTTTCAACTTTCCGTTGCCGGGAAACTGATTGCGAAGCAGCGCCTGACTGGTTCGGTAATTGTAATTTTCTTCGGTCATAAATAGGCCTCCTGTGTGAAGTAAGGAATAAGTCCTCCTACATACAGGCTCCCGATTGGAAAAAGTTATACAGTTTCGCGCCGCAACATGAGCAATTTTAAATCAGCAATAAAAAGACGGAGTATCACGAAAGAATCTGTAATTATTCAAAGCAGAAACAATTTTCAGAATTCGCATCTGAGTTTTATGCAGTGCAGAACCTTACCACCCCTTCATGGTCATGCCGCCCCGGGACCGGGTTTGTTCTTCTTCGTGGTTGTCTGGCTGATGGCCCAGAGCGATCCGCAGCTTCTGGAGCTCTTGCATCTGCTTGCAGTCGATGTGCAGCCTCGGCTGTGCAGTCACGGCAGCCGCATTGTGCTGGAAGATATAGCTCACGTGAAAGTGCATAGCCGCTGCGATGTCATTGTGGTGAGCACGGAGCAAAGCCCGCCATGCCTGTGCGTTGTTATAGCCGAGACGCTCCGCGCGAGGCTGCATTGCGATGTACTTCAGATAGCCGTCCGTTTGCTGCACCTGTTTCCAGTATTCCTCCAGTATCAGGGTGATGAGTGACGACGCATGAGCTTTTGTTGGCTTCTGCACATAGTCCTCATACTCCAGCAGCTCTTTCACATCCATGAAGTCTTTCGTCGGCTTTGTGATAAGCTGGTCCTGCTTGCGGGTAGGCCGACGGTCATTCGGAATGATCTCCGTCACAATATACCTCTTGTAGCTGATCTGCTTTTTGAGCACCTGCAGCTGACCGTCGATGGCTGACTGGATCGCTGGTGAGAGCAGCACGCTACTATCGTCTGATGTCAAGTAGGCCGTGTAGAAGTTCGCCGCCTTTTCCACGGACTTGCTCATGCTGCAGCAGCTGGCATCGCTCTGCCAGCGCTCGATTTTCTCCCGGGTTTTCGGCTGCAGACGAAGCTGGAGCCGTTCCTTCTCTGTTACGGAATTTCCCCTCCTTTCCAATAAGATGTCATGAAAAACGTCTGTTTTCTAAGGGATTTGTGCCTCTCTGATGACAGATTCATGACAAATTCCAATTGACTTTCATTGCCTTTTGGCAGTGTGAGGCGGGGAACAATCTGATTTTCCCGTGCAAAACATGCGGCAAACCAGTCCCGTTTCATGTGTTCAGCCCAGCCCGGGGATAATCATGAACCCATTTAGGAGCATTTTAAAAGCTGTCTGGATATCCGGGTCCCCGGCTCCAAACAGTCGGGCAGCTTTTGGACGGAAGGCCGAAACGGTATCCCGCAAAAGATCTATCCCTGGTGCTTTTACAATCCTCTCACTGTACACATGGTTTTTTGTGCTGAGGAGCACCTTTCTTTGATCGATGCGGCATAGTTTCAGCCTGACATGTGCCGTTCCGCTTTCAGGCGGACACAGAACAGAAACGTCACAGGCAGAAGTCACGAGGCAGGCGGAATACCGAGCCAGTACCTTCCCGACACAACAGCACACAACAGAGCGGGAACGGGTATGAGCGCAGGCCCCTTTTTCACGCACGGGGCCGCCGGCCTGCGTCCGTCAGTCTCCAGCAATCCTGCGCTTTCTGGATTTCATAGCCTGCAGGAGAAAAGTGAAGCCAGATGGATGTATGAGAGACTATTGGCCTTTTATATAAGGTTACCCGAAAATAAAAACAAAAAATTTTTATTGGAGCTTTGCCGTACCGGTATCAAGGATGCAATGCCTCATATACCAGATTCCGTTGTCAGCGTGTCAGCCTTTTAAAAAAGCACGCACATTGTCTACACCCCCATGCCGCAGGACTTTGAGATATGTACCTTTTCTCAGCGCCTGATATAAAATAGCCACACTAAAATAGCCACACCCTTAGGTGTGGCTATTTTTATATGTCACAGGGACTTCCAGACGTTCAGTGAAAATGTCTGACCGTGCATAAGTGCCGCCTGCTCTGCAGATGCAGAAGGTTTTTGTAAACATATAACAAAAAAGCACTTACACATTTACACAAAATGACGTTTTTGAAAAAAAGCCAAAAATCCTCCCCTGTCATGTGAAAAACAGGCGTTCCAAAAATGCCGGGTGTTCGATAAAATAATCACAAAGAGGTATATGTGAGGGGGGAGAACTGCATGGAGTATATCTTGGAAATGAAGGATATCAGCAAAACCTTCCCAGGCGTCAAGGCGCTGGACCATGTCCAGCTGCAGGTACGGCCGGGAGAGGTCCATGCGTTGATGGGAGAAAACGGAGCCGGTAAATCGACCCTGATGAAAATCCTGATGGGGATTTACACCAGGGATGCCGGTGGTGAGATCCTGTTTGATGGCAAGCCCTATATGGTTTCCAACCCCAAGGAAGCCATGGACATGGGCGTGGCCATGATCCACCAGGAGCTCAATCCCATCTTGGATATGACCGTATACGAAAACATCTTCGTAGGACGGGAACTGCGCAAGAACGGTCTGGTGGACAAAAAGGCCGAGATTGAACAGGCTCAGAAGCTGATTGAGGAGTGCGGTCTGCACGTCTCGCCCAAGGAGACGCTGCGGAACCTGACAGTTGCCCAGTGCCAGCTCATCGAGATCATCAAGGCGATCTCCGTCAACGCCAAGGTTATCATCATGGATGAGCCCACTGCCGCCATCACCGACCGGGAAGTGGAGCTGCTGTTTGGACATATCCGCCGCCTGAAGGAGAAGGGCGTTGCCATCATCTACATCTCCCATCGCATGGCGGAGATCTTTTCCATCTGCGACCGGGTCAGCGTCTACCGGGATGGACAGTACATCGGGACAGGCACCACAACGGAGCTGGACGAAGGCCAGCTCATTAAAATGATGGTGGGACGGGAGATCACGGATGTGTATCCAAAGCTGGAGGCGGACATCGGCGAGGTCGTCTTTGAGGCAAAAAACATCGTCCGGGCCGACAACAAGGTCAAAGGCGTGAGCCTGTCCGTCCGCCGCGGTGAAATTCTGGGAATCGGCGGGCTGGTGGGCGCTGGGCGCAGCGAGCTGGTGGAAGGCATCTTTGGCATGCACGCCCTTTCACAGGGAGAGATTTTTGTCCACGGCAAGCGGGTGAAGATCTCCTCTCCGGAGGACATCATCAAACAGGGTGTTGCGCTTATCACCGAGGACCGAAAGGTCACGGGACTGAATCTCAGCGGCACGGTCAACGACAACATTGCCATGGTGGCCATCAAAAAGCTCCTGACCCACGGACTCTACAACAAGGGAAAAGCCCGCCGCGCGTCTGAGGAGTATATCGAAAAGCTCAACATCAAGACTCCTTCCGCAGACCAGATCGTGGGAAACCTCTCCGGCGGCAATCAGCAGAAAATCGTCATTGCAAAGTGGCTTTTGAACGATCCGGACATCATCATTCTGGACGAGCCCACCCGCGGCATCGACGTGGGTGCCAAGCGGGATATCTACCTGCTGCTGGGCAATCTGGTGCGCCAGGGCAAGGCGGTCATCATGATCTCTTCGGAGATCCCGGAACTGATGGGTATTTGTGATCGGATCATGGTCATGTGCGAGGGCAACTATTCCGGAGAGGTCAGCCGGGAGGAATTCTCCCAGGAGCGGATCATGACGCTGGCCTCTGCCATCAAGGTGTAAAGGGAGGAAGAACTATGAAAGAAAAGAGTCGTGCAAAATCGCTGATCAGCGAATACTTCATCTTCGTGATTTTTATTGCGCTGGTGGTGGTGCTGACCTGCCTGAAGCCCAGCTTCATCCAGCCTGCCAACCTGGTCAATATTCTGAAGCAGGCCTCTATCAACGGCATTCTGGCATTCGGCATGATGTTCGTCATCATCGCGGGCGGCTTTGATATGTCAGTGGGCTCAACGGTCGCGTTCACCGGCATCCTGGCCGCCATGCTGGGCCAGGGACAGTATCCGATCTTCGTGCCGCTGATCGTAGCCATGCTGGGCGGCCTGGCCGTGGGCGTTGTCAACGGCGTGGGCGTTGCCGTGGGCAACCTGCCTCCGTTCATCATGACACTGGGAACCATGACGGCGGTCCGTGGTCTTGCCCTCCTGATCTCCGACGGCAAACCCATCATCGGAATCAGCGAATCGTACAAGGCTGTGGCGGCGTCTTCGATCTTCGGCATTCCCATGCTGGCGGTCTTTCTGGTGATTACCATTCTGCTCTGCTCCTTCGTGCTGTCGAAGACAGTCTACGGCCGCCGGGTATATGCCTGCGGCGGAAATCTGCTGGCAGCGCAGGTCTCCGGCATCAACACCACCAAGATCCGCATCTCCACCTTTGCCATCGCGGGGCTTCTGGCAGGCCTGAGCGGCTTTTTAATGACCTCCCGTGTTACCATTGCCCAGCCCACAGCGGCTGAGAGCTATGAGATGGATGCCATCACGGCCTGCGTGGTGGGCGGCGTCTCTATGACCGGCGGCGTGGGCAAGCCTTGGGGCGTGGTGATTGGCTGTCTGTTGATCACGGTCATTGCCAACGGTCTGGACATCATGGGCGTGTCTTCCCACTGGCAGAAGATCGTCAAGGGCGCCATCATCGTACTGGCTGTGCTGATCGACGTGAAGGGCAAGAGCAAGAAACGCTGAACGGTATTGAGAGAGGGGCGTTCCCCGTCCTGCTCTTGATATATATCGAAATGAACCAAACATTTCAAGGAGGAAAGAACATGAAAAAGAAGAAGTTTCTGGCTCTGCTGCTGACCGGCGCCATGGCGCTGGCCGCCCTCACCGGCTGCAGCAGCGGCACCGAGACCACCGAGGAGAGCACTGGTGGGGATGCGTCCGCCGAGAGCGGAGACGGCGCCTATAAGATTGCCCTCATCCAGCAGCACCAGACCAACGCGTTCCAGATCGGCGTCACCGAGGGCGCACAGGCGAAGGCCGATGAGCTGGGTGTGGAGTTGAACATTCTGAGCGCCGATCAGGACGCTGCCAAGCAGATCAGCCAGATCGAGCAGTGCGTGTCCGAGGGCTATGACGCCATCCTGTTCGAGCCCGTGGATCCCGATGGCCTGCGCGACGCCGCTAAGGCCGCTGCCGACGCCGGCGTCATCATGATAAACATCGTATCCGCCTGCACCGACTGGGAGTCCGCCGGCATCTCTGCCGTGTCCTGCGGCGACAACGTCAAGGCCGGCGAGAATGAGATGCAGCATGTAGCGGATCTGCTGGGCGGCAAGGGCAACATCGCCATCCTGACCGGCCCCTCCTCCACCACCGACACGACCGCACGCCTGGAGGGCTATCGCAATATTCTGGCCAACTATCCGGACATGACGGAAGTGATTGCTCCCGCGGACTGCGCATGGGACACCGCCAAGGCCCAGTCCACCGTGGAGAGCTGGCTGTCTGCCTATGATCTGGACGCCATCGTCTGTCAGAACGACGGCATGGCCGTGGGCGCGGGCAACGCCGCCGGTGCCAACAGCGGCATCGTCATCACCGGCCTGGACGGCACCCCCGACGGCTATGAGGCCATCAAGGACGGCCGCATCACCGGCACTGTGGCGCAGGACGGCGGTCTGATGGCTTCCAGCGGCGTGGAAGCTGCTGTCACCCTGCTGGACGGCGGCACGCTGGAGAACAATCTCATCATCGCGGACAGCGTGTGGATTGACTCCTCCAACGTGGCGGATTACGAGTAAGCTGTCAAAAGCGACAAATCGATCCGCTGATTCTCCAAAAATTCTTGGCAAATACCGAGAAATAGCGTATAATGACAGGGAAAGGGAAAACGGGTTCGTTTTCCCTTTCCTTATCAGAATCTGCGTGGGAGGTGCTGCGGATGCTGCGGGTCGTTTTGGCCGATGACGAAAACAAGGTGATCCTGCTGATGCAGAAGCTGATCGACTGGGAGGCGCTTGGCTACGAGATCGCAGGCACCGCCAACGATGGACTGCGGGCATTGGAGCTGGTGCGGGAAAAGCAGCCGCATCTGCTGATCACGGACGTCCGGATGCCCGGCTGCGACGGCATCGAACTGATCCAGAGGGCCAAGGCCCTCCAGCCCAAGCTGCATTTCATCGTCATCAGCGGATACCGGAAATTTGAATATGCCCAGAACGCGCTGAAATACGGCGTGGAGGACTATCTGCTCAAGCCCCTCAAGCAGGAGGAGCTCACCGGCATTTTGCTGCGCCTCAAGGAGAAGATGGGGCAGGAAGCCGCGCTGGAATTCCAGCTGAAAAGGAGCGGAGAACACCAGCAGGAGCTGCTGCTGGACGCCCTGCTGGGAACGGCGGAGCGTGGCACCTCCTTTTTGAGCGCCGGGCAGGCCAACGGGGAGTACGGATTTCACTTTGGGAGCGGCACTTACGCCGCCGCAGTGATCCGGGTGGATGTGCCCGATGCGGAATCCTATCAGGACGGCTACCGGATCCTGCTGCGCCATGCGCTGGAAATCGTGCGGCGGGAGAGCGGCCTGCTGACGGAGGAGTTCGCGGCTTCGCTGGGCCATGCCGGGATCGCAGTGTTGCTGTACCTGCGGGCCTATCATGCGGTGGAAGTGACGCAGTGCTTCACCAAAATCCGCAAGGAGATCGAAAATCAGCGGGACTTGTTCTGGAATGTCCAGGCCACCGTCTGCCTGGGCAGCCGGAGGGACTCTCTGGAGCAGGCGGGGGAATCCATGCGGGAGGCGCTCTGGCTGTGCAGGGATCGGCTGTGCCGGCCGCAGTCCTGGCGGGATGCCGCGCTGGAGATGCCGGATCTGGCCCGGCGGTATCAGATGGACGCGTCCCGGAAAAAGAGCTTTCAGGTGGCGGCCGAGTGCCTGGATGAGGTGCGCTTTGTGCAGGAGCTGGAGGAGAGCTGCCGGACGGTGGAGGCGCTGCCGGACCTGAACGGGCAGATGGTGGAGGACTGGTTCCGCCAGGTTCTGGAGGCATGCCTCTACGGAATGCGCCAAAGCGGTGAAACGGAAGCGCCCCTGGAGGAGGAGATGGATAAGCGGTTCTGGCACTGCACGGACATGGCGGCAGTATACCGGCTGCTGCGGCAGGGCATCCAGGCAGAGATCCAGCGGCTGAAGGAGGCGAAAGCCCTGCGGGAGATGCGGCCGATCACAGAGGCAAAGCACTATATCCAGCAGCACTATCAGGAGGCCCTGCGGCTGGAGGATGTCAGCACCGCCGTGGGCTTCAACGCCACCTATTTTTCCACACTGTTCAAAAAAGAGACCGGGCAGAACTTCATGGACTATCTGACGGAGCTGCGCATCAGCAAAGCTAAGGAGCTGCTGTGCGGTGAGGAGCTGTCTGTGCAGGATGTGGCAGAGCAGGTGGGGTACCGGGATCTCAAATACTTTTCCAGATTGTTCAAAAAACTTACCGGTGTGAGCCCGTCAGATTATAAGAAACTTTACAAGTAGGTGATACCATGTGGCCGTGGACGGACTGGAAACTGCGGCGGGCGCTGCGGCGCTACCGGCGGGAGCGGGACCTGGAGGCCGTTTTGCAGATGGACTGGCACCGGGATTTGGATCTGAGCGCATTTTTCACAGATGTGGAAGAGCGGCTTCACGGAGAGGAGATCACCAGACTGCGGCAGAAACAGGCGGAATATCTGGCGCTGCAAAACCAGATCAACCCCCACTTCCTCTATAACGCCCTGGAGGCCATCCGCACAGACGCCCTGCTGGCGAACTGTCCGGATATTGCCGAGACCACGGAGGCTCTGGCGACCTTTTTCCGATACACCATCTCCAATGTCCAGGAGTATGTGACCTTTTCAGATGAGCTGGACAATGCGGAAAACTACTTTACCATCCAGCGCTGCCGATTCGGTGACAAAATCTCTCTGGAACTGGAGCTGGAGAACGAGCGGCTTTTGGAAGTGCGGATGCCGAAGCTCATCCTGCAGCCTCTGGTGGAGAACGCAGTATCACATGGGCTGGAGGGCAAACTGGGCCACGGCACGGTCCGCATCATTGTGGAAAACAGCGACCGGACATTTTTCCTGCGGGTGCGGGACGACGGCGTAGGGATGCCGGACGAACAGGTGGAGCGGCTCAACGCGCAGTTCGGCGGAGTTGGGGGCGCGGATATGACCCAGCCGTGCGGAGGAATCGCCCTGCGGAATGTCAACAGCCGCATCCGGCTCATGTTCGGAGAGGACTACGGCCTGCATTTGTTCAGCGCCGCGGGCGTTGGCACGGAGTGCTGCGTGACGTTGCCGCTGCGTTTCCGGGAGGCGTAGAACCGTGAGAGAGGAATTGATCCGGGTGGAGAACGGCTGCTTCCGCAGGGAGGACGAATTCTACCGTTTTGAAATCTCCATTTCCCGGGGGGAGTGCATCGGGGTCTATGTGGACGACCATTTTACCTCCGGCACCGCATATCTGGACCTGTTCAAGGGCGGCACACACCTGGAGCGGGGACGGGCCTTTTCCTGCGGCCGTCGGGTGGGCCCGCTGGAACTGGAACGCTGGATCCTGCAAAACGCCAGGATCGTGAACTGGCACCGGTTCCATTCGCAGGAGCTGACGGTGCGGGACTTCCTGCTGGCGCTGGACCGTCCGGCCGGCTGGCCGCAGAGATGGGGCGCGGTCCGGCGCCTGCACAGTCCGGAGAGCCAGGAGATCCGGCAACGGATGGAACTGCGTGTGCCGCTGGAGAGCCGGCTTGCCGACCTCTCCCTGCTGGATTATTACCGCCTCTGTGTATTTCGGGTGTGGTTCTGGCGGGGAGAGTTGCTGGTCCTGGACCGGATCACAGAAATCCTGCGGCGGCGGGATGTGGAAAAACTGATGGAGTGCGTACAGCTGCTGCTGCGCCAAGGGACGGCGGTATTCCTGCTGGATCTGGACGAGACATTCATGTACCGCTACTGTGACCGGATCGACGTCATCCGGGACCGCAGGACCTGCTATCGGCTTTACCCGGAGGAGTACGGGGAGCAGCTCTATGCAGTTCTGGGCTGGAAGCCCCGGGACCGCGGAGCGGAGCATACAGAGTGCCGCTGGGAAGACAAGCAGGTGCTGCGGCTGGAGGGTCTCACTTTTCCGGGAATGGCGCCGCTGACCTGCCAGATTCACAGCGGAGAGATCGCCTACTTCCGGGACGAGAACTACACGGCTGCTGCCAGACTCCGGGAGTGCTTTCTGGGCGGCAGGAACTGGCTGAGTGGGATGCTGTGGCTGAACGGGCAGGCACAGACACATGAAGAGATGACAAAGCAGATCGGCACGGAGATCGGGATTCAGACCGAACGGCCGGACCGTCCCGGCGGTGTATTGTTTGACAACCTCACCGCGCTGGACAACCTGACGACCTGCCTGCTTCCCAAGGCCGGATACCGTCTGGTTCGCCGGCGGGTCGCGGAGAATATTTTGGAGGAGGCCTCCAGATGGTTTCCCCGAGAGGATCTGCTGCGGCCTCTGCGCACTTGGTCCTTACCGGCGCGCCTCCGGTTCTCCTATTTCAAATGGTATCTGCTGAATCCGCAGCTGCTGGTCTGCTTTTTTCCCTTTTCCGGGCAGGAGACGGCGCATCATGAACTGATTATCGACCTGCTGGTTGCCTGCGCAGAACGCGGGATGGCGGTTTGGGTCATCTCCTCCAACATTGACGCGATCTGCGAAAAGACGGAAAACCAGGAATTTCTCCAGCGCCTGCGAACCATCAACTGACTTCCATGGAAAACCGGCGGCAGACTTGTGGCACAAAGACCTCCTTTTTCCTCCATCCAGCATTTTTTGCTGCAGGACGAAAGGCATCCGCAGAATTTTGCATGGCGCGGCAGTTGCCCGCCGGTGTCGGCACATGCCCGTTGGCGGTGCCCCGGCCCGCCATGCAGCGCTATTCATGGGTTTTATCCCCATTTCAGATACCCGCCGAAAAGCGTTTAGCTGCCTTGCGGCAAGCCGGACGCTTTTCTTTTTCCCCAAGCGGGTGAGAAATCGTTCCCAGAACCACCTTCCCAAAGACCAGCAGGGCGGATTGCAGCTGCCGTAATACTGCTCCCAGCACACTGCGTACACCTGCCACCCGGAAGCTGCAGGCGCCGCTCTCATAGATGGGCGCCCGCACCATCTCCCAGGGCGGAGTGACAGAGGAAAAGGTCTGGCTCTCCCTGGTGGTGGTCAGTGTGTCCGGTCCCATGGGAGCAGATCCACATTTTTATCCCTCCGCCAGTGAGATCCGGATACAATACCGCCACATGGGATGTGGGGGCCTGAAGCCCGCGTACTTTGGCGCAGTGCCCTCGTTCTTCTGGCGCCGGTTGTTGGACCAGTTCACCGCCACAGCGCCGCCCTGACGGAGCGTGATGGTCCGACCGCTCTGTGGGATCACCAGGAAGGGAGCCTGTCCCACAGCAAAGTTAAACCGGAGGGCGGTGCTCTCTGCGTCGGGAAGGCGCGCCACGGTAAGGCCATTCGCGTTTTCCACATTCTGGCCACCGTTGAGAGCCACCAGGGCAATGCCGGCACGGCCGGGAGGAGCAGCCCTGGCATACATCCCACGTCCGCGTTCTGTGCCGGTTCAGTGTGATGGTGATTGATGGATATGGAGAGCTTTGCTTTTCGCTCCGGTCTGCTCCACCTCCACATCGGCCCGCGCTCCCTGTAGTCGATGCCGGAAGGCCCCTCGTCCGTCAGGGCGTTCACCATCAGCGGCTGGATGCCGCCGGTGAAGGAGATGTCACCATTGTCCCAGGGGTCGGCCGGATTATAAAAGCTGTCCCGCTGTTTCTCTGCGATGTCCCGCTCTGTAAAGTAGGCAGCCTGGACATGGGCCAAGTATTTTTCGATGTCCAGGACCAGTTTCAGCTCCTCCGGAGTGTAGTTCCCCCATCCACGGTGATCTTCTTATCTGTAATGAGATTGCCCCGGCTGTCCACCAGTCCATGGAACTCCAGCATGCGGTTGCGCATCAATCAGCCTCCACCGCGGCGTAGGCCGGGGGCAGCAGCGCCAGCGGGAGGAGATGGGGAACGGCTGGCCTGGCTGGCCCCTCCATCAATTCCATTCCGCAGAGCACGGCCGCTGCCGCGCAGCGTCAATGTCCGGGGTACTTGCCGCTGGCGCAGATCCGCCTCCGGGGCCTCGGCCAGCTCCTCCCGCTGCACTGGTTTAAAGAGATATTGAATGGGGTGGCCTGATAGCCCGCCTTCAAATATGCGTTGCTGCGGTGGTGATAAAAAAGACTCCCGCCCTCTCGTCCCAGGACCGCAGCTCCCAGGCAAACTCCATGCCGCTCTTGCCAGCCATACAGATGTCCAGACAGAACAGGTTGAACCACGCCCCCTTCCGCATCGTGGCTTCCAGATTCCCGTTTTCCATCACAAAGATCCGCAGGGACATGGGATTCCCTCTTCCCACAGCC
>OJSQ01003391.1_pt1 | contig 11533 bp, 5 predicted proteins | sample 1599551 | NCBI WGS metagenome assembly OJSQ01 (sample SAMN04168659, study PRJEB22393) | human gut metagenome | biome: human gut microbiome; feature: stool | host: Homo sapiens | collected 2014-05-12
GACAGAGCATCCTTTTTCCGTTTCAAGGTATTCAAGGAAAGAGAGGATTGCATTTGCTGTCAAATGTTCAAAGGTTATCTGCCCCAGCGGTATCTGCTCATGTTCTTTGATGTAGTCCAGCAGTTCCTCCAATGCCTTCCGGTAAGATCGGACAGTATTGTGACTGACATTGCGCTGTTTCGGAAGATATATTTTCAGATAATCATGTACCAACGGAAACAGTGTGTTCTCTCCTGACCTTATCATTCTATCACCTCCGGAAACATGGCGTTAAACTTATCCCAGTCAATCGCGGAGGACTTTATGATGTTTTCCAGGAGGACATGGATGTAGTACGCTGTTTCAGAAAGGCCGTTGTGCCCCATATATTCACGGAGGAACGGGAGCATGGCCATCAGGTTTTCCGCTTCGTTATCCGTGCTGGCGCCGTAAGAACCGTCGGGAAGCCGGTAAGGGTAGGACATCGGGGGCGTTTCGTACATCATCGAGAAGATCGAATTGTCGTTCAGACCCTGACTGTTGTTCTGCTTCTGGTCGAGACGTCCGTTGAGGTCGAGACTCAGTTCGGTGGTCTTCGTCAGCGAAAAGTCGAGGTTCGCACGGAGGTTGATGCGTTTGAAATTGGCGTTCGAAGGGTATTTGCCGTCGAACTGCCGGTAAATGCCTTCCTGCGAGAGTCCGCTCAGCGCCACGTAATAACGCACGTTGTCCGTGCCGCCGCGCACATTGACGTTGAGTTTGTGCATCGGCGTCGTTTTGCGCAGGAAATCCTTTACGTAGTCGTTGTCGGGGTGGGTGTAGGGCGAATCGCCCAGCCGGTAGTGTTCGATATCCTCTTCGGTGAACGCCGGGCGAGCGCCGTCGTTGGCGAGCGATTCGTTGCGCAGCACGGCGTGGTCGTACGATCCGAGGAAGGTCGGGAGACGGGTCGGCTGCTGGAGCGTGAACGTATAGTTCATGTTGAACTTCGGCGCGCCTTTCGAACCGCGTTTGGTTGTGATCAGGATCACGCCGTTGGCGCCGCGCACGCCGTATACCGCCGTCGCCGAAGCGTCCTTCAGCACGGAGAGCTGCGCGACATCCTCCGGATCGACCTGCGAGTAGTCGCGTTCGACGCCGTCCACCAGCACCAGCGGAGCCGAGTCGCCGCTCATCGTGGCGACGCCGCGCACATAGATTTCGGCGTCGTCGCTGCCCGGACGACCCGAAGGCACGGTAAACGTCACGCCGGCCACTTTGCCGGCCAGCGCCGTACTCAGGTTGGGGCTTCCCATCTGCTTGAGGTCTTCGGAGGTGGCCGAGGAGATGGCTCCCACCACGCTTTGTTTTTTCTGTACGCCGTAACCTACGACCACGACCTCCTCCACATTGGTCGCGGAGGGTTCCATCGCAATGGTCATCGGTTTTGCCGTGACTTCGAGAATCCGGGTGATATAACCGATATAGGAGGTCTGGATCGTGCTTCGCACGTTCTTCACCTTCATCGAGAACCGCCCTTGGGGGTCGGTGACCGTGCCGTTGGCGACGTTGTCCGTCTCGACGACGCTCACACCCACCATCGGTCTGTTCAGCTCGTCCACGACCGTACCCGATACCGCGACCGTCTGGGCGCGGAGCACGCCGAGCGAAATCAAAATCGTTGCAAATAAAGCTATTATCTTTTTCATGGGTTTTATCTCTTAGAATTTACCATAACGGGTTGTTGCCTCTGATGGCGGAGTTGTTCACCACGTCGCCGTTAGGAATCGGATAGAGGTAGAACTTGGGAGAGAACTGCCGGCTGCTCACATTTTCCACGATCTGGTAGGAGAACGTGTCGCCGTTCTTGGTGATCTGCATGCCCCGGATGCTTTCGCTCAGCACTTCGTCGGCGATTTTCCAGCGTTTCACGTCGTAATAGCGGTGGTCTTCGAAGGCCAGCTCGACCCGGCGCTCCCGGCGGATGGCCGCGCGCATCGCGTCGCTGTCCCCTTCGGCGGCATCCACATCGCTCTGCGAGGGGCGGAGTACGCGGCTGCGCACCGCTTTCAGGGCGTCGCGCGCCGTCAGGCCGCATCCCAGCGGATCGACGTCGGGACCGTAAGCCTCGTTGACGGCTTCGGCGTAGTCGAGCAGCAACTCCGCATAGCGGAACAGCGGGAAACAGTGGTTGGTGTTTGTGGGCGTTCCCGAAATGACCACCTCGCTGCCGCAGAACTTGGACATGTAATACCCCGTCCGGGTCGAAGTGTTGGTGTTGTTGTGCGCTCCGCCCCGAAAGGTCTCGATCGTCGTGCCGTTCCACTCCTGCCCGTTGTAGAAGATGCTGGCATAGAAACGCGGATCGCGGTTTTCATACGGATTCTTCCGGTCGTAGGGACTCTCCGGATCGTCGATCGGCTGTCCGGTCACCGTTCCGTAGGCATCGACCATCTGCTGCGAAGGACTGGTCAGACCCTTGCCGTTGGGGATGCCCACCGGGAAATTCTGGATTTCGACGCGGTTGCCGACTTTCGACGTGCGGGGCAGAATCAGCTCTTTGTTGCCCGTGATCACCGTGAAAAGCTTCCGGTAGTTGGCCGATCCGCTGGCGATCACCTGCTCGTCCCTGTCCGTCTCCGCGACGGGGTTGGGTTTGTAGATGTCGTAATCGCCCAGTCTGATCACTTCGGCTGCGGCCGCTGCGGCGGACTCCCAGCGTTTCTTGTCGTAAGAGCCGTAACAGATGAATTCGTTGTCGCTGCCGTCGTAGCCCTTGCCGTTATAGAGCGGGCTGGCGGCATAAAGCAGCAGGCGGGCCTTGAGGGCGAGTGCGGCGCCTTTCGAAGCGCGGCCGAAATTGACGTTGTTCGGCGCCGGCAGGTCCGTATACGATTCGTCGCACAGCCCTGCGATGTAATCCACGCAGGCGGCGAACGACGAGCGGGGCACGTTCAGGTCGTCCGAAAGCTCGTACGCCCGGTCGATGAGCGGCACGCCGCCGTAACGCTTGACCAGCTCGAAATAGAAAAACGCCTTCAGGAATTTCAGCTCCGCCTGAAGCTGAAGTTTCAGATCGTGGTTGGCTTCGGGCAGTTTTTCGAGCCCGACGATGCCGATATTGGCGTCGCGGATGAATTTGTAGCAATCCTCCCAGCAGCCGTCGGGATTGCTTTTCCGGGGCGTGAGCGAGCCGTCGGTCAGAAAGACGATCGACGATCCCGGCACGGTTATCATGGCTTCGTCCGAGGCCGAGGCGAGCATGGCCCCGTCTACGCGGTTGTAGCCGTTCTCGTCGGATTTGTCGAACGGGAGTCCCAGATAGACGCCGAGTACGTATCCTTCGGCCTTCTTGTCGTTCGAGAATACAAAGTCGGAATCATATTTGTCGAACGGCATATCTTCGAAGTCGCAGGAGACAGCCGCCGCACCGAGGAAAAGAAGCGAGATGTATTTGAGAATGTTTTTCATGGCTCGGCAGGTTTAAAATGATATGTTGAGACCCATGCAGACCGTCCGCTGCAAAGGATAGACGGTCCCCGTCGTGGTCGTTTCCGGATCGAGAATGTCGATCTTGTCGAAGGTGAAGAGGTTCGTCGCGGAGACATAAATGCGCAGGTTTTTCAGCCAGATGGCCTTTGCGGCGCGGGCGGGCAGCGTATAGCCCAGTTCGACGCTTTTCAGACGCAGGTAGGAGGCGTCGCGGAGCCAGTAGTCGGAGTTCGGACCCCGGTTGTTGCCGTCGTTGCCCGTCAGGCTGAGACGGGGGTACTTGGCCGTCAGGCGGGTGTCGATGCCGTTGGCGGGATCATAGGCCCAGCGGTCGAGATGGTGTTCCATCACATTGCCCTTGCCGTCGGGACGGAATTCCCAGTAGACGTATCCGCCGAGTTTTTTCTGCACGTTGCCCACGCCCTGAAAAGCGACGTTCAGATCGAAGCCGCGGTAGTTCAGGTCGATGCCGAATCCGTATACGTATTCGGGGACGTCGCCGTAACCGAGGTAGGTGCGGTCGTCTTCGTTGATATAGCCGTCTTTGCTCAGGTCCAGATAGCGGATGTCGCCGGGATTGTAGGTGCCGTAGGTCTGCGTCGCATGGGCGGCGATCTGGTCGTAGTCGAAGAAGAGACCGTCGGATTTCAGGCCGAACGCGGAGTTGATCGGGTAGCCCGTCTTTTTGTTGAACCGGTAGGTGGCGTCGGTCTCCTGCATCTCTTTCACGCGGTTGCGGGCGAAACTGAAGTTACCGTAAACCGAGTAGCCCAGCCTGCCGATGCGCGACGTGTAGTCGGTGGCGATCTCGAAGCCGCTGTTGGTCATGCGGCCTATGTTGTTCTTGACCGAACCGCGGACTCCGATGATATTGGGAATGCTCGCCTGTGCGATGATCAGGTTGTCGTTGTTCTCGTAGAAACCGTCGACTGACAGGGACCATCTGTCTTTGAACATGCGTATGTCCACTCCGACGTTGGTCTTGTGCGAACGTTCGGCCATGATGTTGTCCACGCCGACCTGCGATTCCCGGAAGCCCTGCATCGAGGCGAGCGACTGCCCCTGAAGGTAGGTGCTGCCGAGCGAACTGAAGAACGAACTTTTCTGGAAATAGCTGATGTTGGTGTCGTTGCCCGAAACTCCGTAGGAGGCCCTCAGCTTGAGGAAACTGATGAAAGTCTTGTCCTTCAGGAAGTTCTCTTCGGAAATGATCCAGCCTGCGGAGACCGAGGGGAAGACGTTGTAGCCGTTTCCGCCGATCTGCTCGCTGCCCTGACAGGCTATGGTGAAGTCGGCGATGTAGCGGCGCTTGAAATCGTAGTGGGCGTAGGCGAACAGCCCCTTATAGACATGGGGCATGATCTTGCCGTTGCCGGATTCGTTGTTGTAGTTGATGAATATCCGCCCTGAGAGATTGTGATTGCCGAACGAACGGGCGTAGTCGAGTCCCGCCTGCAGGTCCAGCGTGCGGTAGTTGTTCGAAAAGCTGTTGTCGTTTTTCTGCGTGGCGGGATTTTTCGTTCCCTGCTGGTTGCTGAGACTGCCTTCGTAGACCACGAACCCGACGTTGCGGTTGATGACCTGCTCGAAATAGCTGTCGAATGAGAACGAGCCGAAAACCGAGAGCCCTTGGGTGATGAAGTCCAGATCGTGGTCGAGTTTCAGCGTGGCGTAGTTGGAGCGGGTCTGGAAGATCGAATATCCGCTGTTGTTGAGCAATCCGTAAGGGTTGTTGAGGTACTGGGAGGTGCCGCTGAGCGATCCGTCCTCGTTGAAGATCGGGTGGGCGTTGGGCGGAGTCTGCGTCAATGCGTTCAGAATGCGGGACGTGCTGTTCGAATAGGCGCCCGGATAATTCCACTTGGCCATCAGCGACGCGATGTCGAGGCTGATGACGAACTTCTTGGTGACGTTTATATCGACGTTGCCCCGGAGCGAATAATTCTCGTAGTTGGCGTTGGTCTTATAGGTGTTGGCGTTCTTGTCCACGTTGTAGAGACCCGAATTGTCCACGTATCCTACGGAGGCGTAGTAGCGCACGCGCTCCGTGCCGCCCCGCACGCTTACGTTGTAACGCTGCACGACGGAGGATTTTTTCATGAATCTGTCCATCCAGTCTACGTCGGGATAGTTGTAGGGGTCGTCGCCGCTGAGGTAGGAGTCGAGTGCATACTGGTCGTATTTGGGCGATCCGCCGTCGTTGACCGCCGCTTCGTTGTAGAGACGTGCGTAGTCGTACGATCCGAGGTATTTCGGCAGGCGCGTCGGAGCCTGAAAACCTACCCCGGCGTCGATGCTCACCGTCAGGGGCTGTATGCGGCCGTGCTTGGTCGTGATCAGCACCACGCCGTTCGCTCCCCGCAGGCCGTAGAGGGCGGTCGCCGCGGCGTCTTTGAGGATCGTAACCGATTCGATGTCGGCCGGGGAGATGCGGTTGGCGTCCTTGCGCACGTAACCGTCCACCAGAATGGCGGCCTGCCGGGAGTCGGACGAGATGCTCCGGAGTCCCCGGATATACATCGAATTGGATTCGATGCCCAGCTCTCCGTCGTGCTGGATGCCCAGAAATCCGGTCACCCGCCCGTTGAGCAGGTTGGTCCGGTTTATTCCGGGCAGATATTCCAGTTGCCAGCCCCCGACGGAAGAGACGGCGGCCGTGGTCAGATCCTTGTCGGACGCATGGTAGGGCGACACCATGACGGTGTTCGCTTTTACCGCGAGCGAGTCGGGCACGGCGGCAGCCGCTTCCTGCGGAGCATACATCGGAGACAGACTCGCCAGAAGCAGACTGACGCATGTCAAATCTTTGAGTCGAGATACTCTCATAAGAAAAGTTTTTGGGTTAATATTTGGGTTTTCGTTGGTTCGGGCTGCGGTTTGTTCCATACGGAGCGAACCGTTCACAAAATTCGTCAATTCGATCGTTAGAAAAGGCTATTTTTTCTTCAAAAATTAACACGCGGGCGAAAAAACTGCGGAGCGGGCTGCGCGGCGGGTCGGATGCGGGAGCGGCGGAGGGGACGTTGCACGGCCGAAAACGGGGACGCGCCCCGGTTGCGGCTGCGCTATTTTTTTGGCGAATTTCTGCTATTCCGCTCGAATCGGATTCAATATATTTGTAAACACGGAATCAGCACGGAAAAACAACCTAAAACGATACTTTATGACCAGAACGATTACCCTTATTTTATTGCTGGGACTTTTGTCCTGCTGCTCTTCGGGCAAAGACGACGACGCCCGGAAAGGCGGCGGGAGCAAACCCGATCCCGATGCCGTGGGCCTGACGCTTTCGCAGCAGAGCAAGACGATTCCGGAAAATATCTTCGGGTACAACACCCAGTCCATCAAAGGTCCGGGGTGGGACAAGGCGGAGTTCATCAACCGGATTGCGGAGCTCAATCCGGGCAATTTCCGCTATCCGGGAGGAACTGTCGGCAATTTCTGGGACTGGCGTACGGGCTATTACAACGAGATCGGGAAAGAGGTGAACGTGATCGCCCCGTCGCCGGCCGGACCGCTTCCCTACAAGCTGGAACACGTTAAAATGGTGTACGACCGCACGGGCGCGGCTCCCGTCTTTCTGATAAACATGCTCACCTCCACTTACGAGGAGCAGCTGGCGATGCTCAAATACGCCCGGTCGATCGGTCTGCCGGTGGAGTATATCGAGATGGGCAACGAGTATTATCTGGACGACCATCCTGAAAAATACAACTACCTGACGAAATTTCCTGAGACGACCGATTATACGGACCTGTGCCGTGTGTGGACCGCCGGATTCCGGAAGGAGTTCCCCGAAGCCCGGATTGCGCTGATCGGCGTCAATACGCCTGCTTCATGGACCAAACGTCCCCGCGCGCGGGAGTGGAATACGGTTGTGATGAGCAACATGCAGGGAATCGAATGCGATGCCGTGACCATCCATATCTATCCGAAGAATGCGTTGGCCTCGCCGACCCCTTACGACATGATCGGGCAGACGCTCGCCGCTGTCGCTCAGGGGAAGGTGCTCGACGCCTCGATCGACTCCAAGTACAAACTTTGGGTTACCGAATACAATTTCGAATCCGGCTCCAATCCGTTTCCCGGCCAGTGGGTGCACGGGCTGGCCGCAACGCTCATGAGTGCGCAGCTGATCGCCACGCCCCGCGTGGAGCTGATCTGCTTCTTCAATCTGACGGCCGGCAAAAGTGCGTCCGCGATTTTCGACGCAGACGTTTCGATCGCCGGTGCGACTGCGCCCAAATATGCGCTGAGTGCGACGGGCGAAGGTTTGAAAATGCTTTCCAAGGCGCAGCGGGGTGCCGTCACGGTCAAAACGGTCCGCTTCTCCGATAATCCGCAGCTCGACACGCAGAAACACGGAAAGATCAATTCGCTTTACGGCTATCTGTTCGGCGGCGATGTTTCGCGGCTTCTGCTCCTGAATCTCGGCCCCGAAGCGAAGACCGTAGCGACGGACGGGCTCGGATTCGCAGCCGCTTCGTTCGAACAGATTTCGGCCGGTTCGCCCGAAACCCCCGTGACGGGTCCTTCGTCGCTGGCGCGGCTTTCCCGCAAGGTGGACGCCTCGAAGCAGGTCGTGCTGAGACCCTATTCCATTACCGTAATCCAGTAAAACCCATCAATCCTATATTAATCTAATACAACCCGAACAGATGAAAACAGGTATGAAACAAATCCTCTCGGCGCTCGTCTTTCTATCGGCTCTGACAGGATGCAAGATCGAGGATCCCGATTTCTTCGTGCCGGAGGTGGCTTTTGCCGCCGCCGAAAAGGAAGTGGTGTTCGAACCTGCCGGAGGCACCGAGTCGTTCTCCGTCGAAGCCAACTGCGACTGGTCCGTCTCCTGCCCGGCCGAGTGGGTGACCCTTTCCGTGGAAGCCGGCGACCGGAACGGTACGGTGGAGATCGCCGTCAAACCCACGAAACTGCCGCGCAACACCACCATAACCCTCTATTCGAACGAAGTCGAGTCCCGTACGTCGGTTATCGCCGTCGTCCAGAAAGGAGTCGTGGAGATCAGCTCCGTATCGGCGCCGGTCGCTTCGAACGTCGTTTCCGCATCGGGAACGACCGCTACGCTGAGTGCGACATACAGCGGCATTTCCATCTCCGAAAGCGATGCGATAACGGCCGGATTCGTCCTGACGCCCCGATCCGGGGGCGCGGCGGTCGAAGCGCCGGCTGCCGTTGACCGTGCCGCCGAAACCTTCCGTGCCGATCTTACGGGGCTTACCAAAAACGAGACTTACGACTGTGTGGCATGGGCCCGACTCAACGACGATCCGAAAGTGAGCGGAGAGTCGTCGGCCTTTACTCCGATTCTGCTGCCGACCGAACTGAAATCGGTGGGCGAGACGGTTGTCTCCGGGCTGAAGTCCGAGACGGGCACGACCGCAACGCTCGAAAGCAGTTACGTGGCTGTTTCGCTGGGCAGCGGGGATGTCGTTACCGCTGGTTTCACGCTGACGCCCAAGGACGGTTCGCCGTTCGAGGTCGCGGCGGTCGTCGATGCCGGCAGCAGCTCGTTCAAGGCCGAGGCGGCGGGGCTGGTCGCCAATACGGACTACACCTGCGTGGCTTGGGCCTGCCTCAACGGAGGTGCGCGCGTCGAAGGGCTTCCGACGACCTTCCGTCCGACCGTGTCCGAACCCGTGACGATCGTAGCCGATTTTTCGAGCAACGCGTTATGGGGACTGCCCGAAAGCAATTCGGCCATGGAACAGAAAGAAGTGTCCGTCACGGACAACGACGGATATACGTGGAAGATTTTCGGCGGCTGCATTAACGGCGGCTGTCTGTGGCTGGCCTGCCAGAGCAAATCGAAATTCAGCGGGTACGTCATCCTGCCGCAGCTGGACGACATGACCGTCAAGTCGATCAGCTTCCCGAACGACGGTCCGAGCCCGTCGGGCAAGGCCCGCATCACGATCTCCGTAAGCGAAGACGGCGGAAGCAGTTTCACTCCGCTGCCCGACTGTACACAGGTGGCGTGCGGAACCTTCCAGCTCTCGGACCAGAAGCCCGGAAGCATCTACAAGGTCGAGAATGGTTTCTCGAAAACCGTCAAACTGACGATTCAGGCCGAATAATCGGCCTGCGGCCGACGGCAAGGGAGAGCGCGGAGTTCTCCTTTGCCGTTTATGCCGCACCGGAGACGAAGCGGCATTTTTTTCCGGGTGCCGAAAGCTCTCTCTGAACGGAAATTGCTATCTTTACGCACCCGAAAAGATCTTCTGTCATGAAAACCTTTCTCTTGACCGTGGCTGCCTGCGGTCTTCTGCTGACCGGTACGGCCAAAGAGCCTCTTTACCGGGACCCCACCGCACCGCTCGCCGAACGGGTGGACGACCTGCTCTCGCGGATGACCCTCCGTGAAAAGCTGGGGCAGCTCTCCCAGCCGCTCTACCGGTCGGACGACACGACGCTCGACGCACGCATAACCCGCGGCGAGGTCGGATCGCTGGTCGTGGCTCACGGCTCTGCGCTCGCCCCTGCGGAGCGCGACCGGCTGCAGCGTATTGCCGTGGAGCGAAGCCGGCTCGGAATCCCCGTCCTTTTCGGATTCGATGTCATCCACGGTTACCGCACCCTCTTCCCCATTCCGCTGGGCATCGCGGCGTCGTGGAATCCGGAGCTTGCCGAAGCGTCGGCCCGGATCGCGGCGTCGGAAGCGTCGGCCTGCGGCATCGACCTCACGTTCAGTCCGATGGTGGACGTCGCACGCGATCCGCGCTGGGGACGTATCTCCGAAGGTTCGGGGGAGGACGTGCTGCTCAATGCCGTTTTCGGTGCGGCTCTCGTCCGCGGCTATCAGGGCGACGATCCCTCTAAGCAGGGCCGGATCGGGGCCTGTGTCAAGCATTTCGTCGGCTACGGCGCCGCATTGGGCGGCCGGGACTATCAGTTTACCGAGCTGTCGGAGCGCGCTTTGCGCGAAACCTATCTGCCGCCTTTCAAGGCATGTGTCGATGCCGGTGCGGTAAGTGTCATGTCGGCCTTCAACGATATCTCCGGCACGCCGGCCTCGGCCAATGCGCTGACGCTGGACCGGATTCTCAGAAAAGAGTGGGGATTCGACGGCTTCGTGCTCAGCGACTGGAACGCCGTGACCGAATTGCAGGAGCACGGCATAGCGGCTGACGGCGCCGAGGCGGCCGTCAAGGCGCTGACTGCCGGCGTGGATATGGAGATGACGTCGGACCTCTACCTGACGACTCTCGAACAGTCCGTCCGTGAAAAACGCTTGCCTGCAGCGCTTGTCGATCGGGCCGTGCGGGCTGTCCTGCGGGTCAAATTCCGGCTGGGGCTGTTCGACCGTCCTTTCCGCAGCCACCCCGAACCGGACCGGATGCTGCTGACGCCCGAAGCCCGCCGTACGGCCCGTCAGCTGGCGGCGGAGAGCATGGTGCTGTTGAAAAATGACGGTGTGCTCCCCCTCTCGCCCGATCTGCGGAGCATCACGGTGACCGGAGAGTGGGCCGTGAGCCGCGATCTCTACGGCTGGTGGGTCGGCATGGGAGACGGCCGGGATGCCGTAACCGTCTGGGACGGCATCCGCAGTCAGGCCGGCGGGAGGACCGACGTGCGTCTGATGTCGCAGTCCCGCAGCCGCAGGAGCGATGTCGCGGTGGTATGTGTCGGCGAAAACGGCTATCTGTTCGGCGAGAACAACAACCGGAGCGACATCCGGCTGCCCTACGGGCAGGAGCAGCTGATCCGCGAGCTGAAAGAACAGGGCAACAAAGTCGTCGTCGTGGTCTTCAACGGACGGCCTCTCGACCTGAGCGCCGTCGTGCCTTATGCCGACGCGCTGCTGATCGCATGGCATCCGGGAACCGAAGCGGGCAATGCCGTTGCCGACCTGCTCTTCGGTAAGCGCTCCCCTTCGGGCAAACTCCCCGTCTCGTTTCCCAAATCGGTCGGGCAGCTGCCCCTTTTCTACAGCGACCGCACCAGCGGACGGCCCGGCAACGACCGCTACGTCTCCATGGACGGCCAACCGCTCTTTCCTTTCGGTTACGGACTCGGTTACACGACATTCGAATATTCCGAATTGCGGCTTTCGAAATCCGTCGCC
>OJSQ01003433.1_pt1 | contig 11393 bp, 10 predicted proteins | sample 1599551 | NCBI WGS metagenome assembly OJSQ01 (sample SAMN04168659, study PRJEB22393) | human gut metagenome | biome: human gut microbiome; feature: stool | host: Homo sapiens | collected 2014-05-12
TGCCAGCAGATGCTCTCCGAACTACTCGGCACCGAGATCACCGAGGAGTAGGCTGCATTAACCACCCCCAGTCTCGCTGCGCTCGACAGCCCCCGTCAGCGGGGGCGTTAGCATATGCCCCGCAGCGAGACGGGGTGGTTCGCGCCATCGGCAAAGCTAATCTCACCGGTGCCCACCCTGCTGAGTTTGGCGGGTTTTGCAAGAGGCGAATTGTTACGGGACGGTGCGCCATCGCACGTATTAGGCTATGACCCAGTATGTGCAAAACATGGCATGGGAGGAAAACATGGCTGAAACGGCCAAGATTCGCGTTGTGGTGATGTATGGCGGCAAGGCCGACGAGCATTCGATTTCCTGCATTTCGACTGCCGGCGTGCTGCGCGCGCTTGACACCGACCGGTTCGAGCCGGTGCCGGTGGGCATCACCAAGCAGGGCCAGTGGATCGTGGACGGCGAGGACCCGCGCGGATGGGATATGGCCGACGGTCTGCCGGTCGTCGAGAAGACTCCCGGCTCGCGCGACGTCGTGCTGGACGTGGTGCTCGGGCAGGATGGCTTCTTCGCCCGCAATGACGACGGCACGCTGAGCTCGCTGGGGCACGTTGACGCGGTGCTGCCGGTTCTGCACGGCCCGTATGGCGAGGACGGCACGATTCAGGGTCTGCTGGAGATGATGGATGTGCCGTACGTCGGTTGCGGCGTGCTCGCGTCCGCCGCGTGCATGGACAAGCATTACACGAAGGTGCTGCTGGCCGCCGCCGGCATTCCGGTCGCTCCCGGCATCACCGTGGACGCGCGCGGCTTCGACGCGGCGTCGCGGTTCGCCGCTGATGCCGATGGTCTGCTCGCTCGGGTCGAGGAGGCCGGACTGGCGTACCCGCTGTTCGTCAAGCCCGCCTGTGCGGGTTCGTCCTTCGGCGTGACCCGCGTGGAGACGCCGGACGCGCTGCCCGCGGCTGTGGCCGAAGCGTTCCGCCACGACGGCAAGGTGCTGGTGGAGCAGGCGGTGCCGGGCTTTGAGGTGGGCTGTGCCGTGCTGGGCGCCGGAGAGGCGCTCACCGTGGGAGAGGTGGATGAGATTGAGCTGGCCCATGGCTTTTTTGATTATACGGAAAAATATACGCTGGAGACCGCGCGCATCCACATGCCCGCCCGCCTGTCTCTGGCTGAACGGGACCGTGTGCGTGAAGCAGCCAAGACCGTGTACCGGGCGCTGTGCTGCACGGGCTTCGCGCGGGTGGATCTGTTCTACACGCCGGACGGGCGCATCGTGTTCAACGAGGTGAACACCATCCCGGGCTTCACCGAGCACAGCCGCTTTCCCGGCATGATGCGCGGCGCGGGAGTGGAATTCGGCCCGCTGGTGGAGCGGCTGCTGGAACAGGCGGTGGCGGACGTATGATGCAGACAGTGACCCGGGAGCAGGCGCTGGCGGGCACGCTGGCGCTGGTGAACCCTGCACATCCCCTGCAGGCACGGCCCGCGCCCGAAGCGTTGGTCCCCGCCATGCCGGACGCGCCCGGCGTGCTGCTGGCGCGGCAGGCGGCGGTCATGCTGGCAGCGCTGCTGGACGGCATCCGCGCGGCGGGGCGCATCGTGCCCGTCAGCGGCTGGCGCAGCCACGCCGAGCAGCAGGCGCTGTATGCGGATTCCGTGCGGGACAACGGCCTTGAATTCACACAGAAATATGTGGCGCTGCCCGGCTGCAGCGAGCATGAAACAGGCCTTGCCATTGATGTGGGCGAGGCGCGGGAGGTGATCGACTTCATCCGTCCCGCATTTCCCGATACAGGAGTCTGCGCGGCTTTCCGCCGCGCGGCGGCGCGCTACGGCTTCATCGAACGGTATCCCAAAGGCGCGCAGACCGTCACCGGCATCGGCCATGAACCATGGCATTTTCGCTATGTTGGCTGGCCCCACGCCGGGCTGATGGCACAGCGCGGCGTGACGCTGGAAGAATACATCGGAGCCTTGGGGGCATACACGCCCGAACAGCCGCTGCACGCGGAGGCCGGGGGACGCGGCTTTGACATCTTTCGTGTGCCGCTGGGGCCGGAGGGCGCGCGGTTCGACGCGCCGCGGGACCGTGTGTGGCAGGCGTCCGCAGACAACTGCGGCGGCCTTGTCGTCACCGTGTGGGGCGCGGTATGACGGCGCGGCGGGGATATCCGGCCGTGGACCGCTTCCGCGTGGCGGCCGCGCTGCTGGTGGTGTGCATCCATACCGCTCCGCTGGCGTCTTTTTCCGCAGCGGCGGATTTTGCGCTGAAAACGCTGGCGCGGCTGGCCGTGCCGTTCTTTTTCACGGCAACCGGATTTTTTCTGCTGGGGGAGCTTGTGCGCCCCGGCCTGCGGCCCCGGACGCTTTCGCCCGGCGTGCGCCGCTTTTTGAAAAAGACGGGCGTTCTGTATGCAGCCTGCACCGTGCTGTACCTGCCCGTGACGCTGTATGCGGGGAATTTCCCTGTGAAAAACGTGCTGGGGGAGCTTGTGCGGGACGCTGTGCTGGACGGCACGTTTTATCACCTGTGGTACCTGCCCGCCGCGCTGCTGGGAGTGCTGGTGGTGTGCGGGCTGCTGCGCTTCCTGCGCCCCGGCGCGGCGGCGGGCGTGTGCGGCGCGCTGTATCTGGCGGGGCTTTTGGGAGACAGCTGGTATGGCCTTGCAAAACAGCTGCCCGCGCTGAAAGAGGGCTATGATGCGCTGTTCGGCGTGATGGACTACACGCGCAACGGCCTGTTCTTTGCGCCGGCGTTTTTGATGCTGGGCGCGCTTCTGGCAGGTTTTCCCGCCCGCCGACGACCGCGGGCGTGCCTTGCGGGGCTGGGCTGTTCGCTGGCGCTCCTGTTTGCCGAGGCCTTTGGTCTGCGGGCGCTGGGCTGGCCCCGGCACGACAGCATGTACCTGGCGCTTGTGCCCTGCGCCTGCTTCCTGTTCCTGTGCCTGCTGGTCCCCCGGGGCGGGGACGCGCCGTTCCTGCGGGAATTTTCCATGCTCGTCTATGTGCTGCATCCCATGGCCATCGTGGGCGTGCGGGGTGCGGCCAGAGTGCTGCATGCCCGGGAATGGCTGGTGGAAAACAGCCTGGCCCATTTTGCGGCGGTAGCCGCCGCGTCCTGCGCGGCGGCATGGCTGCTGGCGCGTTTGAGCCAGCGGCGCAGGTGGGACGGCCGTTCCGGAACAGCACCGAAGCCGGACTTGCGCAGAGCGCGTGCCTGGGCCGAGGTAGACCTGGAGGCGGTTGCGCGCAATGCGGGCGCGCTGCAGGGCTGCATGCCAGCGGGCTGCCGGTTGATGGCCGTGGTAAAAGCGGACGCTTACGGCCACGGCGCGCGCGCCGTGGCGGGCCGGCTGTGGCAGGCCGGTGTGCGGGCCTTTGCAGTGGCGACGCCGGAGGAGGGCGCGCAGCTGCGCCGGTGCGGCATCACCGGTGAAATATTGGTATTGGGCTATGCAGATGCGGCCCGTATACGGGAGCTGCGGCGCTGGAGGCTGTGCCAGACGGTGACGGACCCGGCCCACGCCCGTGCGCTGGCCCGTGCCGCAGGCCGCAGGCCGCTGCCCGTGCACATTGCGGTGGACACGGGCATGCATCGCCTGGGCACGGATGCGGGCGCGGCTCCGGCGGTGGCCGAGATGCTGCGTCTGCCGGGGCTGGAGGTGCGGGGGCTGTTCACACATCTGGCAGTGGCGGACAGCCCTGCGCCGGAGGACGCGGCCTTTACCCGCACGCAGCTGGATGCGTTTGAAGCGCTGGCGCGGAAGCTGCGGGGCGCGGGGTATACGCTGCCGCCGCTGCACGCGCAGGCGAGCTGCGGCATCCTGAACCAGCCGCAGCCTGACTGCGGATATGCCAGGCCGGGCATCGCACTTTACGGCGCGCTCAGTACGGCGGGCTGCGCGGCGCGGCTGCACCCGGTGCTGGCTCCGGCGCTGGCGCTGCGGGCGCGAGTCGTCAGTGTGCGCCGCGTGCCGCCCGGCGAAGGCGCGGGCTATGGCCTTGCGTTCCGGGCACGGCGCTCCACCCGGCTGGCGGTAGTGGCCATCGGCTACGCGGACGGCTGGCCGCGCGCGGCGGGAGAAGGGCGCGGCCATGTGCTGCTGCACGGCAGGCGCGCGCCCGTTGTGGGCCGGGTGTGTATGGACCAGCTTCTGGTGGATGCAACGGACACAGGCGCGGCGGTGGGGGATGTGGCAACGCTCATCGGCGCGGACGGCCCGGAGCGCATCACCGCCGAGGAAGCGGCCGAGGCGGCGGGCACCATCGCCAACGAGCTTTTGTGCCGCATCGGTCCCCGCGTGCCCCGCGTTTATCTGCGCTGAGAAAACGAAAGCCCCGCGGCGTTGTGCACACAACGCCGCGGGGCTGTTTCTTGCTTCACAATAAAAGCTTATCCGGACGGTCCGCATGGCCTGAAAAATAGCCTGTACGGCCATTTTGGAAGCGGGCTCACCAGCGCCCGCCGCCACCGCCGCCGAAGCCGCCGCCGGAAAAACCGCCGCCGCTCCCACCGAAGCTGCCGCCGCCACCGCTGGAGCCGCCGCTCTGCTGGGCGACGGTTTGCTGCAGCTGCGTCATGGAATGGTCTACGCTGTGGTGCATCATATGGCTGAACCAGATCACATTCCACACGGTCATGTCGCTGCAGCCGTACCACACGGGCGGAGGCACGGCCATCCCATCAAAGCGCCCGGCCCATTCCTCCTCCAGCCCAAACACCGAGGCGTAGGGAAGGACGTCGTAAAAATATTCGGGGTTTTCCGCGGCCAGCGCACGGATGCGCGGCAGCTCGGATTCCTCAATGAATTTCCGCAGGCCCAGCAGGCGGCCGGCCATTTCCAGGCGGTACTCTGTGGGCTGGGCGATGCGCGGCGCGGCAAGGCACGCCAGCAGGGCCAGCAGATAGCTTCCCAGCACCGCCCACAGCGGCGTCAGCGCATACAGGGCCGCGCCGTAGGCAAGCCCCGCCGACGCGGCGGCGCACAGGCCCACGCCGGTTCCCCAGCCGATGCGCGCCCCCCGGCCGGAGAACTGCCAGCGCTCCGCCGCCGCATACAGCAGCAGGCCGAACAGCAGGAGCAATACCCCCGAGAGCAGGCCCAGCCCTACGCTGGCACCTGTGATAAACGCGCCGCAGGAAAGGCCGGCTGCGCCCCACAGTACGGCGCAGCCGGCGCCCAGCGCCAGCGCACGTCCGGCGCTGCCGGGCCTGTACAATGCCCGTTCACCCGTAAAGTGGGCCGACAGGCTCAGCTTCGCTTTCTGCAGCGCCTCATAGAAGGCGGGCTCCAGGCTGTGCAGCTGGCACACGGTGCGTCCCGCCGGGAAAAGCGCGTCAAAAAAGACGGTCTGGTACTCCGGGCTGCCCGCGGGCAGGCCTTTTTTCCGTACCAGCCGCAGGTCCTCCTCCCGGCCCTCTACGGCGAGATAGCCCTTGGAGGCGAACCAGAGAATCAGCGAGAGGATGTCCCGGTCATCCGCCGAATTGTCGATGATATAGCCCACCTCGGCGCTGGACACGCCGTCCGGCGGCGTACACTCGGGCGTGACCACCGGCGCTCTGCGCCGGGCCGACAGCGCCCGCAGCAGCGTGTACGCGGCCAGCAGCGCGCCTGCGCCCGCAAAAGCCCAAAACACCCATACCGGGGCCATGCGCTCGCCGGTGAAGTAGCCCTCGGGCAAGCGTGCGTACAGCGTAACGGCCTCGCCCGGGTACAGCGTGCGCCCCGCCGCGCCGGAGAATGTGTTTCCGTCCCATGCGCCGGAAACGCCCGCTTCATTGCCTTTGCCGCCGTAGGAGCCGCTGTACAGCGCCAGCGCGCCCTTCTGTTCCTGCGTCAGCGGTTTTTCAAAGGTGAACGAAAAACGGAAGTCCTCTATGGGCGCGTCCCACCGGCCGCCGTTTAAGGAATAAAACAGCTCGTCGTAGGCGGCCACGCGGTCGTCTCCGATGTCGTAGGTGAATGTCAGCTCATAGGTCTGCACGCCTGTGAGCCATGTGTCCTCATCGCCGATGCGGATGCTGTAAAAGCCGTCTTCGGTATCGGTCTCCACGGGCGCGCCGGCCGTCTGGCCCTCGCCCGTCACGGCAAGGTCCCGCACCCTGGCGCGGTAGGCCATCTCCTGCGGGCCGTCCGCGGTGTCCTTTTCCACCCACAGGGCGACGGGCAGCACGCGGTAAATACCCCGGGAGGGTACGGCGAAATCAACGGTGATGCGCTCGGTCTGGGTAACGGTGTTGTTTTCGTGCAGGGTGGCGTCCACGCTGTATGCGGTAATGGTATAATCCGCGCGGGAAACGCCGGAAGCTTCGGCAAATGCGGGCAGAGCGCAGCATACAAGCAGCGCCGCCGCGGCCAGCAGGCAGATGAGTTTCTTCATGTGCTTTCCTCCGCTTTTTTGGTTTGCCCGGTACGGCAAAGCCAATACTGCCAACAGTATAACACAATATGCGCGGCGAAAACAGCGGGAACTTGCAAAATAACGCCGGATACGGTATGATAATGCCTGTGCACGGCCCTGCCGCGCCGAGAGAACGCCCTGAAACAGCAGGGCGGAAAATTTGAAAAAAGCAAAAGGAGCAAACGGATGCTTGCACTGGTAAAAGAATATTTTTGGATCTTTTTCATTTCCATGGTGCCCATCGTTGAGCTGCGCGGTGCGGTCCCGGCGGGGCTTGCCATGGGCCTGCCGGTGATTCCCACCTATATTGTTTCGGTCATCGGCAATATGCTGCCTGTCCCCGTCATCCTGCTGTTTGCCAAGGCGGTTCTGCTGTGGTGTACCAAGCTGCCCGGCGGGCTGGGCCGTTTTTTTATGAAAATTTACGACAAGGGCGTCAAAGCCGGCGAAAAGATGCAGGCGAAGGCCGGGCGCGGAATTTACTGGGCGCTGTTCCTGTTTGTGGCCATCCCGCTGCCGGGCACCGGCGCGTGGACGGGCTGCCTGGCGGCGACGCTGTTGGACCTCAAGTTTTGGCCCAGCGTGCTGGCGGTGCTGTGCGGCGTCATGACGGCCGGCCTCATCATGGGCGCGGCCTCGGCTGGCCTGCTGGGCGCTCTTGGCATGATTTTTGCGTGAACCTGTTACGCAGCACCCTGCGGGGGGATTTCCCCCCGCAGGTTTTTTTGATTTTCGGCCCTTCCGGACAAGCGGCAACAGGGCAATTTCTGGAAAAGTATCAAAAACTTTATTTTTCTTGAAGAAAATGATCTTCCGGCGGCGTTTCATGGGTGTAGGGCGATGAAACAAGGGCGGGCAAAGGTGGTGGAGCGGATCGCACAGAATATGACAAGTGATGAATTTTCCCAGCTCGTACGGCAGTACGAACGGCTGGTGTACACCATCTGCTACCAGTTCACAAAAGACCACCAGCTGGCCGAGGATCTTGCCCAGGAGACGTTCCTTTCCGCCTACACCCACCGCGACGACTGCCCGCCCGGCAGTTACAAGCCCTGGCTCGCCCGCATTGCCACGAACAAGGCCAAGGATTATTTGAAAAGCGCCTACCACCGGCGCGTATCCGCGGCTGAGGACGGCGAGATGCCTGCCGTGGCAGACGTGCTGAATGCCATGCCGCCGCCCGAGGATATCACCATTGCCAAAGATGAAGCGGCGCGCATCCGGGATACCATCCTCGCCTTGAAAGAGCCTTACCACCAGGTCGCCGTACTGTTCTTCCTGGAGGAAAAAAGCGTGGACGAGATCGCCTCGGCGCTGCGGCGGCCGCCCAAAACAGTACATACGCAGATCTACCGCGCCAAGCAATTGCTGCAGAACGCCATAGAAAGGGGAAACGGGCATGGAATTGTTCAATAAAGAGGGCCATCTCACGGACGAGGGCCTGCGGGCCGTTGTGGACGGCACGCTGGATGAGATGGGCCGGCTGGAAGCCTCGGAGCATTTGAGCTTCTGCGACAGCTGCCTTGTGCGTTACACGGAACTGCTTGCGGACGACACGCTGCTCGTTCCCGAAATGCCCTTGACGCCCACGGTGCTGGCGCGGGTGCGGCGCAGGGCCGTGCGGGTGTTTTTCAACCGGTATACCCGTGTAGCCGCCGTTGCGGCATTCGCGGTGGTGCTGTGGGGTACTGGCGTATTCAACAGCCTTGTGCCGGACCGCACCATCCGCCAGCAGGAGACGGCCCGGATCACGGCGCCCATCAGCGCCGCAACGCGCGTGAATGATTTCTTCCGCAGTGCGGGAGACTCCATCAGCGCCGCGCTCACGAATATCCTGCCGCGCGCGGACGCCGCCCCGGCAGATGCGAAATAAGACAAGGGAGAGACATATCATGCAAAGAAAAAGTGGATTTCTGACATTCTGCTTCGCCTGCCTGCCCGGCGCGGGAGAGATGTATCTTGGTTATATGAAACGCGGCCTGTCCGTGATGATTGCCTTCTGGGGCCTCATCTTTGTGGCGTCGCTGCTGAATATGGGCATCCTGGGCATCCTTGCGCCCATCATTTGGGCTTACTCGTTCTTCGATACTTTCAATCTGCGCGCGCAGACGCCCGAGCAGGTGGCGGCAAACCCGGACGCCTATCTGTTCGATGTGGAGAGCATTGCCGGTTCCAACTGGAAAAATGTTGTGGCCAGGCGTCACAACCTGTTCGGCGGCCTGCTTATCTTTCTGGGGGCGTACATTCTGTACAACACATTTCTGCGTCCTCTGCTGTGGGATCTGTACCGCACCTATGGGCTGGTCTGGCTGGGCAATATCATGGACGGCATTCCAACCCTTGTGATCGCCGTGCTCATTATCCTGCTGGGGCTGTATCTGGTAAAGGGTCCTTCCCGGCACGAGGATGCATCCGGGGATGATTACACCGCGTTCAAGGGGGACGGAAGCAATGGCTGAGAACGAGAACCGGGTCTCCGCCGTGCAGGAGGCTCCGGATTCACCGCAGGAGCCGGCGGCTTTGGATACCCCGCCCTCTGAAATGCCGGTGTACGAGCCGGCGCGCCCGGTGCGCCGGGTGGGCACGCTCACCATGGGCCTTGCGCTGGTAGTGGTAGGCGCGGCGCTGTGCGTGGGGCTGTTCTTCCCCAATGTGGATTTTCTTCTGCTGTTCAAGCTGTCGCCGTTGGTACTGGTGGCGCTGGGCTGCGAGGTGATCTTCGCGGCGTCCACAGCCAAAGGCATGCGGCTGAAATATGACTTTCTCTCCATGTTCGTGTGTTTTCTGCTGATTGTCACAGCGCTGGGAGCGGCATGCGTGCCTGTGGCACTGCAATATGCCGGGCCGGGGCGCAGTGCCGCCGAGCAGCGGGTGGAGCAGGAGCTGTACGAAGCGACCTACGCCCGGCTCAAGGGCAACGGAGATATTGTGAATGTCACCTATGACGTTCACCTGGGTGAGCTGCGCACGCCGGAAGACGTGACCGGCGCGGCGGATCTGAAGGCGGGCGATTACGTGGGTGTGAGCGCCGAGCTGAAAGGAACGTGGGCCACCCGGGAGGAATTTGTGGCCGCGTGCCGGCCTGTCATTGAAGCCGTGCGCGCCACGGGCGTGCGCGACCCGTATATCAGCCTGTATATGCGGGAAAGCCGGGATACAGAAACACCGCTGTACAGCCTGGCCGTGGAGGGATCCTATCAGGCGGATATGACGGCGGAGCAGCTGGCCCAGTGCGTGACGGAACGCATCTATGTGGATGACGCGGGATATTATATGGACGCCGAAGAGCTTGCCGGCTGGCAGAGCGAACAGAGCAGCGCTGCCCGTGACGCCGAGCTTGAGGCGCTGGAGGCCGAGTGGCAGGCCCGCTTGGATGAAGCCGAAGCTGCCGCGGAGCAAGCCCGTGCGGAAGCGGAGGAACGCGTTGCACAGGTACAGGCCGAAGCCGACGAGCGCGTTGCGCAGGCACAGGCCGACGCGGACAGCCGCGTGGCCGAGGCGCAGGCAAACGCCGCAGCGTAAGCGCGTCTATTATATAGAAAACAGCCCGCCGCACTCTTTTGGAGTGCGGCGGGTTTTTTGAACTTGTTCAAGCCCCGGCTTTGCCAAGCGGTATGGCTGCGGCCTCGGTGCGGGCACGGCGTGGCGGAAAGCGTCCGCGGCTGCCGCGCCGCACGCGGTCACACCCCGGCCAGACGGAGGATGGCTTCCTGCCGGGTGGCGGGGAAAAAGACATCCCGGCCCCGGTTGCTCTCGCGGATAAAATCCCGCAGGGGCTTGCTGGTATATCCGGAATAATCGCCGTACACCGCCAGCTTTGCGCCGTAATTGATGAATTTTTGCAGTACGGCCCCGGCAAGGCCCGTGCTCAAAATGAAAAAATCCGGCGAAACAGCGGCCTTTTCAATGGCGATGCGCTCTGCGCCCAGTGTGTAGCGCGCTTCCATGATCAAGTCCAGCGCCGTCTGCTCGTCCGTCAGTGCGCACGTGCCTGTTACAAGGGCGATGGCGACTCCGTTTTCTGTGATTTTTTCCATTGCCATGCTCTTTCCTCCTGTTCTGTTTGAATATGCCTTCTGCTCAAAGGCTTGCCGTCAGCCATTGCCGCAGAGCCTCCAGCTCCTTTGGCGTGTGGAAATAGTGGCCCGCTTCGGGGCGTGTCAGCAGCCTGCAGCCGTATTGCCGGGCAAAACGGGCGGTGACATCCGGCTCACACAGCTCGTCCCGTCCGCCGCACAGAATGGATGTGGGCGTGTCCCAGCGGCGCACGGGATGTTCTTTCACATAGCAGTAGTAATCCCAGTACAGCGTTTCTCCGGTGGGTGTTTCTATGGCCCGTTCCCGGCACAGGCGCTCCTGTGTTATGCCGAACCAGCCCATCATGTTTTCGATGAGCCGCCGCATATCCAAGACAGGGGAAAGGAACAGCGCCTGTTCCAGCGGCTCGTCCGCGTAGGCTGCCAGGCTGAAGCAGGCTCCCAGGCTGCAGGCGAACAGGCCCACGTGCGCCCAGCGCTTTTTGGCGTACCCCATCACGGCCCTAAGCTCGGGTACGCAGACTTGTATCCTGCACGGCGCAGGCTCGTCTTTGCGGCCCCCGTGTCCGGGCAGATCGAAGCTGAGCACCTGCAGCGCCCGGGCGGACGCGGCTTCGGCAAGCAGCTGAATGGGCGTATCGGCTTTGTGGGACAAATTGCCGTGGACGGCAACGACCGCCCCATCGCTCGGCGGTCCCCACACAAGGGCGGGGATTCCGCCCAGATCGAGTTGTTCTGTCTGCATAAAGCTCCTTCCTCGGATAAAACGGGCCGTGGACGTTTTCCGGCCCATGATCGGAGACGGAAAATAAGAAAACCCGTGCCGCATTGCCAGAAAGGCATTGCGGCACGGGTTGTGTTGCATGGCTCGCAGCCTTCGCGCGGAAAGCTGGCAAACGGAAATTCAGCGCTTGCTGAACTGCGGCGCGCGGCGTGCGGCCTTGAGACCGTACT
>OJSQ01003472.1_pt1 | contig 11278 bp, 9 predicted proteins | sample 1599551 | NCBI WGS metagenome assembly OJSQ01 (sample SAMN04168659, study PRJEB22393) | human gut metagenome | biome: human gut microbiome; feature: stool | host: Homo sapiens | collected 2014-05-12
GCCTGCCCATGGGCGGCTTCCTGGCCAGCGACAAGTGCCGGGACGTGCTGGGGCCGGGCACCCACGGCTCCACCTTCGGGGGCAATCCGGTGTGTGCCGCGGCGGCCCTGGCGGTGCTGGACGTGCTGGACGAGGATACCATCTCCGCCGCTACTGACAAGGGCCGGTATATCCGCAATGCTATCGCGTCCATGGCCCTGCCCTGTCTGGGGGCCACCCGCGGCCTGGGCCTGATGATCGGTGTGGAGGTCAAGGGGGACAAGACCAACAAGGAGCTGGCCGCCAAGCTCATCGAAAACGGCCTGCTGGTGCTCACCGCCGGCCCCGCCCTGCGCTTCCTGCCCCCGCTGACCATCACCCAGGCGGAGATGGACAAGGGACTGGAGATTTTGGAAAAGACCCTGAAAGAGGTGTGAGAAATGAAGAAGGATTTGCTCAAGCTGCTGGACCTGACCCGGGAGGACATCACCAAGATCCTCAACGTGGCCGACCAGATGAAGTACAACCAGAAGCACGGCCTGACCCACAACTATCTCCAGGGCAAGACTCTGGCCATGATCTTTGAAAAAAACTCCACCCGGACCCGGGTGTCCTTCGAGGTGGGGATGTACCAGCTCGGCGGCCACGCCTTGTTCCTCTCCGGCAAGGAGAGCCAGATCGGCCGGGGCGAGCCCATCGAGGACACCGCCCGGGTGCTCTCCCGCTACTGCGACGGCATCATGATCCGCACCTACGGTCAGGACGAGGTGGAGGAGCTGGCCAAGTACGCCTCCATCCCCGTCATCAACGGCCTGACCGACTTTGCACACCCCTGCCAGGTGCTGGCCGACCTGATGACCATTCGGGAGCGCCGGGGCAGCCTTGCGGGCCGGAAGCTCTGCTTTGTCGGCGACGGCAGCAGCATGGCAAACAGCCTCATCGTGGGCGGACTGCTGGCTGGGATGCAGGTCACCTGCGTCTGCCCGCAGAGCTACCGCCCGGCGGCGGATGTGCTGATGTTCGCCCACAAGTACGGTAGCGCCTTCCACCTGACCGCAGACCCTGCCGAGGGTATTCAGGGCGCCGACGTGGTGGCAACGGCTGTGTGGAACACCGCCAAGCCCGGCACGCCGGAAAGTGAGCAGCGCCTGCGGGATTTTGTGGGCTTCCAGCTCACCGGCAAGCTGCTGGAAAGCGCAAAGCCCGATGTCATGGTGCTGCACTGCCTGCCCGCCCACCGGGGTGAGGAGATCTCCTCGGCGGTGTTCGAGCAGCACGCACCGGAGATCTTCGATGAAGCCGAGAACCGCCTGCACGTGCAGAAAGCCGTGCTGGCCATTCTGCTGGCGGGGAAATAAAAACAGAACGCCAACAGGGCCGCCGCACATCGTTTGTGCGGCGGCCCTGTTTTTTTATCGTGGGAGATTTGTTGGTGGAATAGAGCGTTGGCTGTGCGCTGCGGTGAAATGGCGTCAACCGATACTTTGCTGGTGCTCGTCCCCATAGGTCTCTATGTAGCGGAAGAACAGGTATTCGCACAGCATCAGCAGCTGTACGCGGGACTGCACCTGAATGCCGGAGCACACAAAGTTTGTGGCGTTGACATACAGGTTTTCATCTGCCATGCCGCTGAGGGTATTGCTGCCGAGATTTGTAAAGGAAACCAATGCGGCACCACGGCTTTTGGCAACCGTTGCAGCGGCAATGATCAGACTTGTTTCGCCGGAAATGGAAAGGGCCAGAACCAGATCATCGGAAGTCAGCTGCCGGGCGCTGATATTCATCAGGGTGCTGTCATCGTAACAGAAGGCGGCCTTGCCGATGGTCTGCAGCCGCTTTGCAAGTTCGGAGCCGGGCATTCTGCTGCTGCCTACGGCATACAGCTCAATGCGGCGGCTGCAGTGGATCAGCTCTACGATACGCTCTACGGTCTCCTCCGGAACCATCTCGATGGTTTTGTGGATATCCCGGAAAAAGTCGGTCGGGTGAGATTTTCGCGGCGTTTCCTCCGGCTCAAACAGATCCATGCGCAAAGATGCCTTAAAATCGGAATAACCACTGAAACCGAGCTTCTTGCAAAAGCGGACGACAGAAGCCGGTGAGATGAACAACCGGTCCGCAAGTTCCGTCACCTTGAGATTGGCGATCTCGGTGTGGTTGCGAATGCAGTAAGAAAGAAGCTCATTATCGTTTTTGTTCAGCTGGGGCGTGTGTTCTGCAATGCGGGTGAAAAAGTCCATGATGTCCTTCGGCGGGAAGGCTTTGAAGAAAGTTAGCAGGTGTGAAAATATTTTCAGACTCTGGAATTGTTTCAACTTGGGCAAACTGGTTCAAAACTTTCAAAACGCCTTTAAAAAAATGTTCATATCGATTATATTATAGTCACTCTCCAAAGCGCGCGCAAGGGTAAAATCAGAAACATGATCGCAAAACGAATGTGAGGTTTCAAAAATGGAAGGATTTAAAGTTGTTATTGTCGGCGGCGGCTCCAGCCATACCCCCGGCATTATCCAGAGCCTGATTGCAAATCTTGACCGCTTCCCGCTGAAAAAGCTGGTGCTGTACGATATTGACCCGGATCGTCTGGAGCTGGTCGATACCCTGTGCGGCTCGCTGATCGCAAAGCTGGATCCGGAGTGCGTCTACTTCACCACCACGGACCCGGAAAAGGCCTACACCGATATTGACTTTGCCTTTGCTCAGATCCGTCAGGGCGGCATGGAAATGCGGGAGAAGGACGAGAAGATCTCGCTGGAGTTTGGCGTTGTGGGTCAGGAGACCTGCGGCCCCGGCGGCATGGCATACGGCCTGCGTTCCATCCCCGGCGTGTTCCAGGTGATCGACGATGTGCGCAAGTACGCACCCGAGGCATGGATTATCAATTACTCCAACCCTGCTGCGATCGTGGCTGAGGCCACCCGCCGCAAGTACAACAACTATAAGATCCTGAACATCTGCGATATGCCGGTAGCCATCATGCTGTCCTTCGCAAAGATGCTGGGTCTGGAAAAATACAACGATGTGGACCCGGTCTACTTTGGTTTGAACCACTTTGGCTGGTGGACCCACCTGTACGACAAGAGCGGTGTGGACCGTATGCCGGAACTGAAGGAAAAGATCATGAAGTTCGGTCTGGCTGCTTCTCATGATAAGCACCACTCCGATCCTTCCTGGCGCCACACATGGGAAAACTTTAAGGAAATCCTCACCGACTTCCCGGAGTATCTGCCCAATACCTACCTGCAGTACTATCTGTATGCCAAGGAAAGCGCCGAGGATATGGATCCCAACTACACGCGTGCCAACATGGTCATGGATGGCCGTGAGAAGGACATGATCGAGCAGGCAAAGCTGATCCGCGAGAGCGGCGGCAAGAAGGAAGCAAACCTGAATCTGTTCAATGCTTTTGGCGATTTTATTGTGGATGTGGCATGCTCCATTGCCTATAACAATGCGGACCGCTATCTGGTCATTGTGGAAAACAAGGGCTGCATCCCGCAGATGCCGTATGATGCCATGGTGGAAGTTCCCTGCTACCTGCGCAAGTGGGGCCCGGAGCCTGTTACCATCGGCAATATCCCCCAGTTCCAGCTGGGCATGATGATGCAGCAGGTCTCTTCGGAAAAGCTGATCGTGGATGCTTATTTTGAACACTCCTACCAGAAGGCACTGGAAGCATTCACGATGAACAAGACAGTTCCCTCTGCCAAGGTGGCACGCAAGATCCTGGATAAGATGATCGAAGCCAATAAGGGCTACTGGCCCGAACTGCACTGAGATCCTCAGGAGGTAAATCATGGAGAAGAGAGAGAAGAAAGTTACCTTTTCACAGTTCCAGAAACTGGGAAAAGTTCTAATGACGCCTGTCATGATCCTGCCCATCGCAGGTATTCTGGTGGGCATTGGCTCTGCGTTCACGACAAAGAACATTGTGGCACTGTGGCCGGTTCTGGGCAATACCTATGTCAAGCTGTTCTTTAATCTGCTCAAGGCCATGGGCAATACCATTAACTCCTATCTTCCAATCATTTTTGCTGTTTCCGTTGCCATCGGCTATGCAGAAAAGGAAAAGGGCATCGCGGCATTGTCCAGCGTGATCGGTTTCCTCGCCATGAACAATGTGATGAATATCCTGCTGACCAGTCTGGGCATTCTGGACCCTGCGGCGATGAAGACCGGCCAGTCCATGGTCATGGGCATCGCTTCGCTTGACACCGGTGTATTCGGCGGTATTCTGGTGGGTCTGCTGGTTGCAAAGCTGCATAACAAATACTATAATATTCAGCTGCCGCCGGTTCTGGGCATCTTCTCAGGCACAAAATTCGTGCCGATGATCTCGCTGCTGGCCTGCTCTGCGCTGGGTCTGGTAATGTCTGTGGTGTGGCCCTTCGTTCAGACCGGTCTGGGCTTTATGGGCGAGATCATTTATGACACTGGCATGGCAGGCAGTGTGATCTATGGTCTGGCAGAGCGTGCGCTGCTGCCTTTTGGCCTGCATCACTTTATTTACACTCCGTTCTTCTTCACAAACCTTGGCGGTTCCATGGTCATTGATGGCACGCTGTATGAAGGCGCGGTGAACATTTACAACGCCATGCTGGCTTCTCCGGATGCCATGTTTGACGTGAACATTACCCGCTTTATCATGAACGGCAAGGTTATTTTTGCTATGTTTGGTCTGCCCGGTGCGGCTCTGGCCATGTACCATTGCGCAAAGCCGGAGCGTAAGCCTCAGGTCAAGGCGCTGCTGATCGCAGCCATCATCCCCTCCATCTTCACTGGCATCACCGAGCCCATTGAGTACAGTTTCCTGTTTGCGGCTCCGCTGCTGTTCGTGGTGCACGCTGGCTATGCAGGTCTGGCCTACCTGCTGACTTACATCTGCAAGGTGAATATCCCGGGGCCCAGTTCCTTCGGCGGCCCTTTCCTGAGCACGATCTTCAATGGCATCATGCAGGCGGATAAAGGCTCTAACTGGATCTGGGTGTTCATCATTGGCATTCCCTGCTTCTTCCTGTACTATTTCACCTTCCGCTTCATGATCACCAAGTTCAACTACAAGACTCCCGGCCGCGAAGATGATGGCCAGGAGGTCAAGAAGCTGGACAAGAAAATGAGCGACGAGATGATGGCGACCATCATTGAAGGTCTGGGTGGTGCAGACAATATCCAGCATGTGGATGCCTGCTTTACTCGACTGCGCGTCAAAGTCAAAGACAAGGCTCTCGTTATGCCGGATACTGACTGGAAGCAGAAGACGGGTGCAAACGGCGTCGTTCAGGTCGCAGATGGTGTGCAGATCATCTACGGTGCCAAGGCCGATATCTACAAAAACAACCTCAAGAGCGCTCTGAACATGGACTGATTTTTCAGTGCCGGTCAGGGTTTCCCGAATAAACAGCGAGGGCATCTGCCAACGGCAGATGCCCTTTCTGCATACAAAAAAATCAAACCTTTGCCGCGCCGCGGTCGAGGATCTTATCGAACCGGGCAAAGAAGGTGATGGTGGTGATGGTGGCGGCCAGAATGTCGCTGACCGGCTCGGCCAGAAACACGCCGAACACCGGTTTCGGCAGCAGGTGCGGCAGAATGAAGATGAGGGGAATCAACAGAATGATCTTGCGCAGGCAGGCCAGCAGCAGGCTGACCTTAGCCTGCCCCAGCGCCATAAAGCTTTGCTGGCAGGCGATCTGGAAGCCCATGGCAAAAATGCCCGCCATGTAAATGCGCATGGCCCACGTGGTGTACTGGATCAGTGCGGTGTCCGAGGTGAAAATGCCTGCCACCGCGCCGGGAAACAGCATCATCAACAGCCAGAACAAGCAGGTGTAGGCCCCGCACAGCGTCAGCTGAAAACGGAAGGCTTCCTTGACGCGGGCCTTCTTGCCTGCGCCGAAGTTGAAGCTCATCACCGGCTGTCCGCCCTGACAGATGCCCTGAATGGGCAGCGTGCACAGCTGGGATGCGCTGGTGATGACGGTCATGGCACCCACAGCCACATCGCCGCCGTACCGCGCCAGACTGGAGCTGAAGCTGATGGAAAGCAGGCTTTCGGTGGAGAGCATCACAAACGAGGAGATGCCCAGCGCCAGCACCGGCAGAATGATCTGCTTTTCCGGGCGCAGGTAGTCTCTGCGCAGGCGCAGGATGGTCTTTTTGCCGGTGAGAAAGCGGATGATCCATGCCGCACCCACGGCCTGACTGAGCACCGTGGCAATGGCCGCACCCCGCACGCCCAGCCCGAACCCGAAGATCAGGATGGGGTCGAGGATAATGTTGATCACCGCGCCGATCACGGTGGTAAGCATACTGGTCTTGGCAAAGCCCTGCGTGGTGATAAAGGGGTTCATGCCCAGCACCACCAGCACGAACACCGAGCCTGCAATGTAGATGCGGCTGTAGCTCAGGGCGTACGGCAGGGTGGCATCGCTGGCACCGAACAGCCGCAGCAGCACCGGTGCCCCGGCATAGAAGCCAATGGTCAGCACCACGGCAAAGAACATCAGTACGGTAAAGCTGTTGGAGACGATCTTTTCGGCCTGCTGCCTGTCCCCCTGCCCCAGAGCAATGGCGGTGCGCGGCGCGCCGCCCGCGCCCACCAGCATGGCGAATGCATTCAACAGCATCAGGATGGGAGTGAACAGGCCCACGCCGGTCAGCGCTGCCGCACCGATGCCCGCGATGTGGCCGATGTAAATTCGGTCCACGATGTTGTACAACAGGTTCACGACCTGCGCTACCACCGCAGGGATCATGAGCTGCAGCATCAGGCTGCGGACGTTCCCACTGCCCATGTCCTGTTTTGACTGTGCCATGGATGTGATTCTCCTTTTTACTTCAAATTTGAACTATATCCCCTCTATTATACTCAAAACCCGCAAAAATACCAGTCCCTTTTCGCAAATTTTTCCATGTTCCGCTCAAAAGTACAAAAAGCTCCGGGTCTGCCGCACAGCAGACCCGGAGCTTGGAACGCGAAAAAGTGTTGACGCCAACAGGCTTTTTTGCTATACTATATAAGGTTTATTCTGGACCGGGGATGCCTCCCAAGGCAGGACAAGGCCCCTGCATAGTCCGGAATATCCGACAAAAACATAACGTGGAGTAGTACTCAAGTGGTCGAAGAGGCGTGACTCGAAATCTCGTAGGCCCCGGAAGGGGTGCCAGGGTTCAAATCCCTGCTGCTCCGCCAAACCGAATGGACAGATGAATTTTATTCGTCTGTCCATTCTTTTTTGCCGAAACAGCGCCCGCTGCACCCTATCTTTTTGGGGCTTGGCATCATGCGGATGCATTGCCATAGCCCAGACATTCCAGCATAGCCTGTGCAGAAGAAAGTTTGGAAGCGTAGTCCAGGTGGGCATAGATGTTGGCGGTGGTGGAGAAGTCGCTGTGGCCCAGCCATTCCTGGATCTGCTTCATGGGAACGCCGTTTGCTAGAAGAAGGCTGGCACAACTATGGCGCAGATCGTGGAAGCGGATGGGGCGCAGACCGTTTTTCACCAGCAGCTTCGGGAACTGCTCGGAAACATAATTGGGGCGGAGGATGTTCCCGATCTCGTCCACACACAGATAGCCGAGATAGTCTGGATTGTAGCTGCTGCGGCACAGACGGCGGTAGGTCTCCTGCTGACCTTTCAGCTCTAGCAGACGGTCACGGATGGGCGGCACCAGAGGCAGGGTGCGCAGACTGGATTTGGTTTTTGCACGGTCGGCCTGAACAAGGACTTTTTTGCCGTCAATGGATGCCTGTGTGACGATACGTTTGACCTCCATTGTATTGGCTTCAAAGTCGATGGCATCCCATTTCAGCCCCAGCACTTCGCTGCGGCGCAGGCCGTAGAAGGATGCCAAAAGGACCGGCATCTCCAGTTTGGTTCCATATGCCGCCTCGGTCAGGGCGTGAATCTCTTCGGCAGTGTAGTAGCTGCCTTTGAAATCGTCCTTTTTTGGACGTTCGACCTTATCTGCCGGGTTTGAGGGGATCAGGTCGATCTTGACCGCATACTTCAAGGCTTTGTGGATATTTGCGTGATAATGGATCACGGTGTTTGGCTTGACCCGCTCCAGCTGCTTGGCGTAGAAATCCTGTAGATCGGTGGCTTTCAGCTCTACCAGCTTGATGCTGTGTTTGCGGAAATAGGGAACGATAATGTGCTCTACCATTCCCTGATAGCTTGCGTAGGTCGTGAGCTGGATCGTGCTTTTCGTGACGTCCAGCCATTTCAGCATGAAGTCGGCAAAAAGAATGTCCTCGTCTAAACGGATTTCGGCTACAGTGACTGGGGGGATAAAGTTCCTCCGACGTTCCTGCAAAAGAGCCTCGGCTTTCTTTTTGTTTTTCTTGACCGGTAGGCCCGTTGATTCCCACTTGGTCCTTCGCTTTCCGGTTTCATCCTTGTAACTCAGAACGATGTAATAGAAGTTGTTTTTTTCTTGCAGATGCCCTGCTACCATGGTGTCTCCTCCTGTTCTTGTGCATCCACTTGAATTTATGGAACTTCTGCTGCTGACACCACCAGTGTATAAAACAGCAGGAGAGAATGCAAGGATGTCACGTCTGCGCTATGTTGTCGGGTGCAAATGCGATCAGATAGGTTAAAAGATGCGCTTTGGGAATGCGGTAGAAGCGCCCGATCCTCAAATGCTGGACTTTTCCGCTCTTCAAAAGTGCATAGCCGGTTTTGGTGCTGATCCCCAATATCTTGCACATTTGTTCGATATTCAGGACATCCGGGTAATCCCGAAGCATGATACGGTAGGCATCACACGGATGCAGAGTTTTTTCTGGCAACGGTCGATCCCTCCTGTATTGCATGGGGCGTGCATTCCTGTTCCAGGGCCAGGCTGCATTTTAGGGCATTCTCGATTTGCTGCATTTCCTGGTCAGTGGTCATCCCCATAAAATTGCAGATGCGCTCCTTATCAATGGTGAAGATCTGCTCCAACAGCACGATCGATGGACAGCGGAACGCAGGGTTTTTGTCCACGAGGACATGGGTGGGCTGAGTTGGCTTTTTGGAGATCTTTGAGGTCACAGCTGCAACGATCACGGTGGGGGAAAATCTGTTTCCTATATTATTTTGCAAAACAATAACAGGGCGTTTTCCTCCTTGCTCGGAGCCACTGTGCGGGTCGAGGTCTGCAAAATAGATCTCACCACGGTGGATGTTCAGACTTTTCAGCGGCTTGTCCCCCTTTTTATGTAGGCAAAAGCAGCCCCTATGGGCGGCCTTTGCAGTGAGAAGAACCCCCCTAGGACTGGGAAAGTAGCATTACGGCTTGATAGGCAGGTTGCGGCGGCGGCTGGCACCGTTGTAGGTGCGCAGGATCAGCACCATATACTTGTGGCGAACGGTGCCGCTCAGGGATTTTTCATCCCGTACCAGGGTCATGGGGTGGACGGTGTGCAGACGTTTAACCAGACGCTCCGGGTCATACTCTCCCTGATAGAGGGCCACAAAACGCATCATTCCTTGAAGGATACCGGAGCGGAGAGAATCCGGGTCTCCCTCCCATCCTCTTGCCAGCATGGTCAGAGCTTCTTTGTAGAGGTCTGCGCCATAGGTCTTGTACTCCTTGAAGGCGGTGCGGATGCAGATGATCTTCCATGGGGCGCGGTAGCTGTCCAGACCCAGCTGCAAGCCGGTGCTTTCGGTGGCGTTCAGGAATGCAATGGCTTCGGCGTCCTTGCCAAACAAAGCCGCACGCAGCTTTGCGCCGGCGGTCAGAGGTGCGGAAACGCCGGTCTGCCGGGAAAAGAGGATGGCTTCTTCCTCCTGCGTCAGCCCATAGTACACCTTGCAGATGATGGGGAGGTCTGCACCTCCATTCATGGATTTGCGGGTCATGAGGGTGTGCTGCCCATCAAAAACGTAGTAGTGACCATCCCGGTAGCTGACCTTGGGAGGGTTGGCGATCCATTCGGTGAACTCTGCGGACATCCGCTCAATGTTCGGGATGCTCAGTTCCCTCTGGTATTCGGCAGGGATCTCCAGATAGGCGCTGTTGAGGACCTTCTCCTCATACGGCCGCTGCGCAAAGAGCGCATCAATAACGGCTTCGTCGGTGATCTCAGGCATGGTGCAAAGGCAGTTCAAATGGCTCATATCGTATCCTCCAATCTTTGCAGATAGTCTTTGACCTTCTGGATCGTTCTCTTTACCACAGCACGATTGCCTGCATCGGTCAGAAGGTCGGGATAGTCCCGAAAAACACTCTCCCAGCGTCGGATCATACTATTGACGGCACCGGATACTTCGCAGAGCATGGCCGCTCCGTCCGCAAGCTGTTTGGCATGGTAGCGCCCATTTGCGATCTCAAGAATCTGCTGGCGGTCAGCTTTCAACGATTCCCCTGCTTTTGGTGGAAAAGTCGGCTCAGATGGAGCTGGAGCGGATGTTGCATCTTCATCAGATGTACCGGCATCGGACAGCGGTGTGGTTGTGGCTGGGGGAGATTTCTGTTTTTGTGACGGCGGCTCTTTGGCTTTGCAGATTGCAGCGACCAGCGCCGCACGGTCTTCCGGAGGGGCACGGGCAACGGATGCAATCTCGGAGGCGGTAGGTTTGACCTCACCGGAAAGCACTTTTTGCCGTGTGCCAGGAACGGCTTCTTCAGCGGCGTCTACACCTTTGGAAAACTGTTCTGCACGAAGGACTGTGTTCTTGCTAATGCCGTTTTCGGCGGCAATTTTTTTACAAGTTGTTCGGCTGTTACCCAAATCCCCATTTTGGGGATTTGGGCTAAATGTGCCGTTTGAACTACGGCTGTTTCCGTGATCTCCCCCTAGCTTCATTTTCCCAGCCTCATACTGTTTTCCGATAAGGTACTTCTTTTGTTCCGGGGTGAGATTGCGCCGCCCCAGCTGATTTTTGCAGATCCAGATGATCGCTTCATAGCGGCTGGCGAACTCTTTCTCGTGGATGGTAAAAGGGATCTCTGGGTGCTTCTTGGCGATCGTGTAACGGTTGTGCCCATCCACGATCAGGCCCTCCCATACAATGATAGGGTTGAGGATGCGTCCATCCCGTAGAATGTTTGCTTCCAGCTGGTTCAGTTCTTCAAATGTAAGGGGCGGGATCTTGCTCTGAAATTCCGGGTCGCTCTTAAGCACATTCGGATTCATCGTCGAAGTGTCCTTTCTTAAAGGAGGTGGCTTTCGGGCTGGTGGGCTGGATGTAGTAGTCGTAGCCGAAGTTTGTCTGGCAGTAGGTGCAAGGCTCTTTGGTGAATTGCCAGGGATCGGCACGGCGGACACGGATGCCGCGGGTGTTCCGAAATGCATTCAGGCAGCGGG
>OJSQ01003491.1_pt1 | contig 11220 bp, 7 predicted proteins | sample 1599551 | NCBI WGS metagenome assembly OJSQ01 (sample SAMN04168659, study PRJEB22393) | human gut metagenome | biome: human gut microbiome; feature: stool | host: Homo sapiens | collected 2014-05-12
CCTTCGACGACCTGAAAATTGACGTCAGCGGCAAGGCCGAGGTGGATGGCAGCGGTGACGGCCCAGTCGATGCGGGCAAAGCCGCCGTCACCGTGCAGGGCGACCACGATGCCACCATCGAGCTGGACGGCGACAACGAGCTGAAAAGCGGCAGCGGCAATGCAGGCCTCGAGAAGAACAAACATGAGTCGAAAGGCACGTTGACCATCAAGGACAACAACGGCAAGGACGGCTCCCTCACCGCTGAGGGCGGCGAAGGCGGCGCAGGCATCGGCGGAGGAGCGGAGAGAACCGGCAGCAACATCACCATCCGGGGCGGCACCATCGAGGCTGTGGGCGGCGCAGGAGCGGCCGGCATCGGCGACGGTGTAGGTGCGCAGCAGCCTGAGATAGACCAGGATACATCGCCCAGCAACCCCAATAACATCATCATCTGCGGCGACGCCGAGGTGACGGCCAAGGCGGGGAGGAGCCAAATGTTGGACGCCAAGGCCCCGGCCATCGGCGGCAGTTACGGCGAAGTACCCACGGAGAACCTTTCTGACGATGAACACAAGGTGACGGGAGGACGGCTGACCCGTCTGAACGCGGACGGCACCGTGATGGAGGGGATGGGCTACGACTACACCTCCACCCCCAAGCCCCAGCCGGACGACGACGAGGACGACGATGATGATGACGTCCCGCCCCCGGTGCAGGAGAACGCCCCCGAACCCCTGCCCGGCGGCATGGTGGTGGGCGGTTTCTTTTCCAGCCGGGTCACCATCCAGCGGCTGGACCCTGCTTTGGCCATTGACAGCGCCGCCGACGCCAGAGCGGATCTCACCCCGGGGGGTGTGGTGCTTATTGAGAGCGCCGCTCCCCGCTCCACCGTCACCACCGACATCTCCAGCCTCCGGGAGGACGGCGTGGAGGACATCTTCTTCCGCTATGAGGACACCATGACCCACTACAGCGTGGAAAAGATGGCCGACGCGGCGGGCGAGGACGCTGACGTGGAGCTGAAGCAGAACAGGGAGGACATCAGCCTCCGGCTGGACGGCGAAACGCGGGATGACCTGTCGGAGCGCTATCTGGAGTGGGTGCCGGTGCAGACGCCAGAGCCGCAGGAGTGGCTGATATTGACCCACGAACTCGCGAAAAAAAGGGACGACCTCCCGAGTTTGGATTGGTGGCTCGAGCCTGAGAGAGAGGAAACGGTAGAGCAAAAAACGAGTGAAGAGCTCAGACGTGAACTCGACGAATTACTGAAACAAGAGCGGGAGATGGACTTCCAACTCGCGAAAAAAAGGGACGACCGCCCGAGTTTGGATTGGTGGCTCGAGCCTGCGAGAACGGAAACGCCGAGAATCGGGCTTGAGGAGTCCCTGAAACAGCTGGCTTCCCGATTTGAGGCCATCGCTCCCGAGGAGGATAAGCCACGGCTTTTCCTGCTGGAAACCACCGTCCCGGATGGCACAAAGTATGTCACTCTGCCGCAGGATGCGAGATGGAAGCACAGCCAGATCGGTGACGACTGGGATGACCTGCCGGATACCCAGGGTGAGATAAAGCTCTGGATACCGGAGGACTTGGGGCAGCCCAAAGAAATAAGCATCTTAAAGGAGAGCCTGAGCCGTAGCGACGGCATTGCATGATACACAGAACGAAAGGAGACGTACTATGAGACTGAAAAGCGCACTCCGGCGGGGCGTGGCCGCCGCCGTCATCGCGGGCATCGTGGTGAGTTCCGGCATCCCGGCCTACGCGGCCCGGTGGGACATCGCCGACGGCGACATCACCGTGAGAGCGGACGAGGCCGAAGGGACAAACAGGGTCTCACAGGGGAAGAATGTGGATGTGAAGGACACCGACACCGTCATCACCGGCAAGTCGGAGGAGCATACCGTCACCATCGACACCTCCAAGGGCAACGTGGACGTCACCTTCGACGACCTGAAAATTGACGTCAGCGGCAAGGCCGAGGTGGATGGCAGCGGCAAGGCCGAGGGGGACGTCAGCGACAAGACCGAGGTGGATGGCAGCGACAAGGCCGAGGTGGATGGCGGCGGTGACAGCCCTGTCCGGGAGAGCAATGCCGCCGTCACCGTGAAGGGCGACCACGATGCCACCATCGAGCTGGACGGCAAAAACGAGCTGAAGAGCGGCAGCAAAAATGCGGGTCTTGAGAAGAACGATGAAAGGTCTGAAGATGGCAAAACCATCTCCGGCAAGCTGACTATCAAGGACGACAAGGGCAAAGACGGCTCCCTCACCGCTGCGGGCGGCGCCGGCGGCGGCGCAGGCATCGGCGGAAAGCACGAAAGCGGTGCCGGAAACATCGAGATCACCGGCGGCACGATAAAGGCCGAGGGCGGCGAGGGTGCTGCCGGTATCGGCGGCGGTGTGTACGGCATAGGCCACGACATCGAAATTTCCGGCGGCAAGGTGTCGGCCACGGGCGGCAATGCGAATAAAAATCTGGAATCCTTCCGCACCGGTGCGGCCGGCATCGGCGACGGCGCGGGTACGGAGAAAGACGAGATAGACCCGAACGCACCCAGCAACCCCAATCACATCTATATCTCCGGCGACGCCGAGGTGGAGGCCAAGGCGGGCGCAAGCACCGGCGGCAAAACTGCGGCCATCGGCGGCGGAGATGTCGGCGAGATACCCAACAGCGCCCTCTCCGACGACCACCACAAGGTGACGGGCGGCAGTCTGACCCGCTACGACCCCGCCGGGAAGAAGATGGAGGACTACAGCTACGACAGGCGGACGCCCTCCCAGCCGGAGCAGCCCGATGATACCGAGAACAACGACGACGAGGACGACACCCCAAGCGTGCAGGTCGGCGAGGTGCCGGACCGTGTGAAGCAGATGTACGAGACCGTCGGCGTGATCACCCATCCGGATGGCACACAGGAGCTTGGTAATGTGGCCACGGCGGAGTATGACCCGGTCAACAAGGTCCTGAGCTTCGATGCCCACGGCACACTCTTTCGGATGACAGGCGACTCGCTGCGGGAGCTTGCAAAGGAGGTCCATGAGCTTCGCATCCGGTTCCTTGATGGGGAAGGGCGGGAGATGGAGGCGGTCATTCCGCTGGCCCGGATAAAAGACTTGGTCGGCGTGAATGGCGCATTCGAACTCGAGCTGTCCCAGGAAGGGCTCTATCGCTTCTATGTTGTCGGGCAGACGGGATATGATAGAAAAACATTCTCGGATGAGACCGTCCTGCGCCAAAGCGGCAAGGAACTGATCCTCGTGTACCGCGTTGGCGATGAGGAGCAGAAAGCGCAGGAGACCGCCCGGGTGGAGGAGGCGATCGCCCGCCGCAAGCAGGAGAAAAAGCAATGGGGAACGGTCCTCTCCGGTCTGGAAGGCGGCTCCCTGAGCGGACTGCCCGAGCTGACTCAGCCGGGAACGGGTACCGTCGGTGACCTCAGCGGGCTGACGACTCTCTCGCCGGACAGCCTTACCACGGCCCAGCAGCCGAAGCAGCCCGCCTCCGACCAGACGGTGTGGAAGACATTTACCGGTAACATCGTGAAGCTCGTGGGCGGGAAGCAGGACAGCAAGAAGGACGACCCGGCCCCCTCCGTCGGTGACCTCAGCGGCCCCCCGACTCTCTCGCCGGACAGCCTCACCACGGCCCAGCAGCCGGAAACAAGCGGTCAGCCGTCGGAAACAAGCGCCCAGCAGCCGGAAGCAAGAGGATGGGTAAAGGACAGTCAGGGTAAGTGGGTATGGCTGTCGGGCCAAGAGAGCGGCCAGGAGCCAAACTGGAAACCAGACAAATGGGTAACGCTCCATGACTATGATTCCTTCTCGCCGGACAGCCTTACCACGGTCCAGCAGCCGGAAGCAAGAGGATGGGTAAAGGACAGTCAGGGTGACTGGGTGTGGAAGCCGGGCAAGGATGACAGTCAGCCGCCGGATTGGGGAGGAGACTGGAAGATAAGAAAATGGATAAGGGTCAGTCAGTCGCCGGATCTTGCTTGGTGGAATTCCTTTTATGACTCCGTACGGGAGTACGATTATGAAGGCTGAGAGCGTGGGCTGAGAGGGAGTGCAGCAGGAGGGTCCTGCGCAAGGGCAGACCTGCCGCTCCCTGCGCACAATCACCAAAAACCGCCGATAGAAAATAGCAATGTTGTACGAAGAAATCTGCCCCAAACCCCTTGCAAAATCACGATGAGCTGAGTATAATACCACTCATGAAACGCAAAACGTCCTGCCCCTCGTCCGGCAGGGCGTTTTTGTCGGTAAAGATCCGGCAAAGAAATGTTAAGTGACCGCCCGGGGAGGGGCTTTGTATGACAAAAGACATGACACAGGGCAGCCCGCTCAAGCTCATCCTTGCCTTTGCGGTGCCGCTGATGCTGGGCAGTCTGTTCCAGCAGTTCTACAATCTGGCCGATACCATCATCGTGGGCCGTTTCGTGGGCGTGGATGCGCTGGCGGCGGTGGGCAGCGTGGGCGGCCTGAACTATCTGGTGCTGGGCTTCGTCAACGGCATCGCCTGCGGCTTCTCCATCCCCATCTCGTGGACCTTCGGCGCGAAGGACTACAGCGAGATGCGGCGCTACACCGCCAATACCGTCTGGCTGAGCCTCTTTTTCGCCGTCGTGCTCACGGTGGTGACGGTGGCCCTGACCCGGGCGGTGCTGGTCTGGACCAACACCCCCGACAACATCATCGACATCGCGGACATCTACATCCGCACCATCTTCTGTGGCATCCCCTTCACCCTGCTGTACAACGTCACCAGCGCCCTCATGCGCGCGCTGGGCGACAGCAAGCGGCCGCTCTATTTCCTGCTGGTGGCCAGTGTGCTGAACATCGGCCTCGACCTGCTCTGCATCCTCACCTTCCGGATGGGGGCGTTCGGTGCGGCCTTCGCCACCGTGTTCAGTCAGGCGGTGGCGGGCATCGGCAGTCTCATCTACATCGGCCGCCACTACCCGGAGTTGAAATGGAGCAGGGAAGAGGGCCGTCTGAGCGCCAGCCACTGCCTCAAGCTCTGCAATATGGGCATCCCCATGGGCCTGCAGTGCAGCATCACCGCCATCGGCAGCGTCGTGCTGCAGGGCGCGGTGAACGGTCTGGGCAGCAGCATCGTGGCCGCGCAGACCGCAGGCAGCAAGGCCGCTCAGTTCCTCAGCGTGCCGCTGGAGAGCATCGGCACCGCCATGACCACCTACGCCAGCCAGAATATGGGCGCTCACGACCTCAAGCGTGTGGACCGGGGCGTCAATACCGCGCTGGGCATTGGCTGCGTCTACAGTGTGGCATCCTTCCTCATCCTGCGTGTGCTGGATGTGCCGCTCATCAGCCTCTTCCTCGAGAGCAGTGAGGTGGAGATCATGGCGAATGCCCGCAGCTTCATCTTCTGGAACAGCGTGTTCTACATCCCGCTGGCTGTCCTCATCATCTACCGCTACACCATCCAGGGCCTGGGCTATTCCGGCCTTGCCATGTTCGCGGGCGTGGCCGAGATGGTCGCCCGTGCCATGGTGGGCTTCTGGTTCGTGCCGCTCTGGGGCTACTTTGCGGCCTGCATCGCCAACCCTGTGGCATGGTTCTTTGCCTGCTTCTTCCTCATCCCGGCCTACTTTGCAGTGCGCAAGCGGCTGACGAAGGAGCTTGCCGCAGCGCGGATGGAGGACTGAGGGGAACTTCGCTCAAGCCTCTCCCTTTGGGAGAGGTGGCATTGCGAAGCAATGACGGAGAGGGCAAGCTCACTTCCCAAGAGTATCTGCACAGCGATAGGCACTGGCTTTTGTCAGAGTGGTGCTATCGCTGTGCTTTTTGCTTTTCTGTAGCATCCTTGCCCTCTCAGTCTCGCTCCGCTCGCCAGCTCTCCCAGAGGGAGAGCCTTTTCACCCCCAAACCTGCGCGAAAGGGCCTGAAATCTGCGTGAATCGCACTTGCGGGGGGGGGGGGGGGGGGGGTATGGTATAATAAAATCACCGAGACACACCCCACGATTGGAGGTAGCGACGATGAAAACTGCAAAACGACTCCTTGCCCTTGCCCTCGCGGGCGTGATGGCGCTGGCCCTGCTCACCGGCTGCTCGGACAGCGGCTCCCAAGCCAAGCAGGTAGAAGAGTATTTCCGGTACAGGAGGGGACAATTTGCTGACTATCAGAAAGACGAGACGCTGGACAGAAAGCTCAAGGTCATCGCACGGCAGTTCCAGCCGAGCTGGCTGAACGATGAAGCGGGTGGGCTGACCAATGAGGCACAGAACATCATTAAAAAAGAATTGAAGGACTATCTGGTGTCAGGCAGTGTTTATCTTTGGTATGGAGAAGTGAAGCCGGAGCAGAGTGCGCTGGCGCAGGCGGAGAGTATGAAGCAATGCAGGGAAATACAGTTTGGCAGGTATGATCCGTCGTCAGGCACCGCTCTGCACGCCATAGCCTTTACAATGACGGGCAAGAAGAGTGACGGCCACCGCTATTACCTCGCACTGGAAACATACGCCACCATCAAGACCCCGCAGAACTGACACAGGAGGAAACGATGATGAAATTGAAAAAGCTGTTTGGCCTTGCCCTTGCTGGTGTGATGACGCTGGCCCTGCTCACCGGCTGCGGCGATAAGCTGGGCGATAAGTCGGATGACACCCTCCGGGCCGAGGCTCTGGCAGACATCATAAATGTACGGCGTAGCGTAAACATCACCTGCGAGGCCGACCCGCAGCTGAGTGAGGCGGCGGAGAGGTACACACAGGTGAGCTCTGAGGATGGAAGCACTCTTCTCATTAACAAATTGAAGAGGGGCAATTACCACTCTATCGGTTCTGAGCCTCGCAAAGCTCTCTTGGATACCATCGGCATCGCTCCCGGCACCGCCAACAAACAGGTCATCTTCTACTTTGGAGCGGACAGAGGCTCGGACGACCCCGTCAAGCAGGCCATTGACCTCTGTAACGACTACAGACTGGTACTGCCGGAACCGGATGAAAATACTTGGCACAAGCCCGGATTCCTTGCATCCAGCTACCGGGTCGGCTTCGGAAGGTGGACGGATGATCACAACATACCCAGGCTCTTCGTCATCATGGTAGGCGACATCCCGGAGAGAAGCTGACGCTCTTTGCGGCGGGAAGATAAGAAAAACGGACAGCCCCCTCGGAGAGACTCCCCGAGGGGGATTTTTGCGCCTTGCGGAGCGCCCTGTCCTTCATACAACCTCTCCGTCATTGCTTCGCAATGCCACCTCTCCTTGTAGGAGAGGCCTTGGCATACCGTAAAGCCTCGCCTCTTCGCCAGAGGCTCCCCTACTAGGGGAGCTGGCGCGAAGCGCCTGAGAGGTTGTACGAAGGACAGCCTGCCCGTGAGCCGCAGCCGTGCCGGAAAGGCACGGCTTTGTTCAATTTTGCTATGTCCCTCCTTCGAATACAGACGGAAACCGTCAAAACGCAAAAAAATCGGTTTTCCTCTTGCCAAACGGGGCAAAACGCGCTATTCTATAGTCACAGTTTAACAATTTAGCATGGTAAAGCGGTAAAACGAAGCACTGCTTCTGCTGAATCTGAGGGAGGAATTTGTATATGAAACGTCTGGTATCTGCTTTTCTGGCCGGTGCGATGGCACTGAGCCTTGCCGCCTGCGGCGGTTCTGCATCCACTTCCACGGCTGCTTCTTCTGCCGCCGCCTCTGCCGCCCCGGCAAGCTCCGCGGCCGCTGACAGCGACCTGGCTTACATCCAGTCCAACGGCAAGATGGTCATCGGCTACACCGTGTATGAGCCGATGAACTACACCGACGCCGACGGCAGCTTCACCGGTTTCGACACCGAGCTGGCTACTGCCGTCTGCGGGAAGCTGGGTGTCGAGCCGGAGTTCGTGGAGATCAACTGGGACACCAAGGAGACCGAGCTGGCCGCCAAGAGCATCGACTGCATCTGGAACGGCCTGACCCTCACCGATGACCGGGAGGAGAACATGGCCTGCACCAAGCCCTACGTCAAGAACGCCCAGGTCGTGGTCGTGAAGGACGGCACCGACTACACCTCCACCGCCGACCTCATCGGCAAGACTGTGGTGGCCGAGGCCGGCTCTGCCGGTGAGACCACCATCACCGAGAACGCCGACCTGTCTCAGGCTGATTTCATCTCCAAGGCTGTTCAGACCGACTGCCTGATGGAAGTCGCCGCCGGCACCGCTGACGCCGCCGTCCTCGACCTGACTCTGGCCTCTGCCATGATCGGCGAGGGGACCGACTACGCAAACCTCAGGATGGTGGATGAGCTGAACGTCGAGGAGTACGGCGTGGCCTTCCGCAAGGGCAGCGACGTGGCCGAGGCTGTGGACAACGCATTCGACGAGCTGAAGGCTGACGGCACCATGCAGGCTCTGGCCGACAAGTACGGCCTGACTCTGGCTGAGTAACTTACATTATAAACGGATAGGTGTAGTGATTCTGTGACTGTGATTTTGGAGCGTCTGACCGGCGCATTCGCGCTCAACTGTGAGCTGTTCTTTCTGACCTTGCTGTTTTCGCTGCCGCTGGGCCTTGTGGTGGCCTTTGGCTCCATGAGCCGGTGCGCACCGCTGCGGGGCGTCGTCAAGACCTTCGTGTGGGTCATCCGCGGCACGCCGCTGATGCTCCAGATCATCGTCATCTACCTTGGCCCCGGCCTGCTGGGCATGACCAACCCCTGGCCCTCCGGCTCTTCGGGCCGTCTGGTGGCGGCGGTGGTGGCTTTCGCCATCAACTACGCCTGCTACTTCTCTGAGATCTACCGCGGCGGCATCGAGGATGTGCCGAAAGGCCAGACCGAGGCCGGTCAGGTGCTGGGCATGACCAGGAGCCAGATCTTTTTCAAGGTCACGCTCCTGCAGGTCATCAAGCGCATCCTGCCCCCGATGGGCAACGAGGTCATCACGCTGGTGAAGGATACCTCGCTGGCGAACGTCATCGCCAACAAGGAGATCATCATGATGGCAAAGGAGTACAGCGCCAAGGGACTCATCTGGCCGCTGTTCTCCACCGCGATCTTCTTCCTCGTCTTTGTCGGCGCACTCACCCTGCTGCTGGACTGGGCCGAGAAAAAGATGGACTATTTCCGCTGTTAAGGAGGATACTGAATTATGGCATTACTCGAAGCCTCCGGCATCGGGAAGAATTTCGGCGAGACGAAAGTTCTCAAGGACATCTCGCTCACACTGGAACAGGGCGAGGCGCTGGCGATTATCGGCTCGTCCGGCTCGGGCAAGACGACGCTGCTGCGCTGCCTGAATTTCCTTGAGCGTCCCGACACCGGCGTCATCAGGGTGAACGGCGAGACCATGTGGGACGCCGCCGACCCTGCCACCCAGCGGGAGAGCGAGGTGCGGAAAAAGCGCCTCCACTTCGGCCTCGTGTTCCAGAACTTCAACCTCTTCCCCCAGTACACCGCGCTGGAAAACGTGATGCTGGCGGGGGAGCTTCTGGCGAAGGAGCAGCCCGACTACAAGGCCAACAAAAAGGCCGTCCACGCCCAGCTGGAAGCACAGGCCCGTGACCTGCTGGCCCAGATGGGCCTGTCGGAGCGGGCAGGCCACTACCCCCACCAGCTTTCCGGCGGTCAGCAGCAGCGGGTGGCCATCGCCCGCGCACTGGCCCTCCACCCGGACATCCTCTGCTTCGATGAGCCCACCAGCGCCCTCGACCCGGAGTTGACCGGCGAAGTCCTCCGCGTCCTGCGGGACCTCGCCGACCGCAAGACCACCATGATCATCGTCACCCATGAGATGCACTTCGCCCGGGACGTGGCCGACCGCATCCTGTTCATGGACGGCGGCGTCGTGGTGGAGGAAGGCCCGGCCCGCCAGCTCATCGACCACCCCCAGGAGGAGCGCACCAAGCAGTTTTTGGCGCACTACTCTGAATAAGACAGGCTATGGCCCTCCCCGCTCGGGAGGGCTTTTTTGCGCCTGCGGTGCACGGTCAGGTTTCTCTTCGTACAACCTCTCAGGCGCTTCGCGCCAGCTCCCCTAGTAGGGGAGCCTCTGGCGAAGAGGACAGGTCTCCGGGTAAAGGCGAAACTTTCCGGTATGTCAAGGCCTCCCCTCGTTAGGAGCAACAACGACGACCGCCGCCAGCGGCGGAAACAGGGAGTCGCTGTTGGGGCCGCGGCCAGCAGGATGCGAGACCCGCACCAAGGGCCGAAGCAGATGCTGGGAGCCGCAACCCGGGCAGTGGCACGCCGCAGGCGTGACGGAGAGGTTTGAACCCGGAAATTTAAAAATGGAGGAATCATGCAAAAAGTCAACGACCCCGCAGTGCGGCACACCGGCAGCGGCGCCCTCATCCGGCGCTTTCTGCCCTATCTGGCAAAATACAAAAAGACCCTGTTCATCGACCTGTTCTGTGCGGCGATGACCACCCTGTGCGACATCATCCTGCCCAAGATCATGAGCACCATCACCAACTCCGCCATGGGCGTGGGCATCACCCTCACGGCGGGCATCGTGCTCAAGCTGGCGGCAGTGTACTTCGTGCTCCGCATCATCGACGGTGCTGCGCAATATTTCATGTCGGGCATCGGCCACATCATGGGCGTCCATATCGAGACGGATATGCGCCGGGACGCTTTCGACCACCTGCTCAAGCTTGACCACACCTACTACAACAACACCAAGGTCGGCACCATCATGGGCCGCATCACCAACGATCTGTTCGACGTGACCGAGTTCGCCCACCACTGCCCCGAGGAATTTTTCATCGCGGGCATCAAGATCCTGGCGTCCTTCCTCATCCTGTGTCAGGCCAGTGTGCCGCTGACGCTGGCCGTGTTCGCCTGCGTGCCGCTGATGGGCGTCGTGTCCGTCAAGCTGAACCAGCGCTTGCGCGCCCGGTTCCGCCAGCAGCGCGTCCAGATCGGTGAGCTGAATGCCACCATCGAGGACAGCCTGCTGGGTCAGGGTGTGGTGAAGGCCTTCGCCGCCGAGGACGAAGAGCGCGAGAAATTCGCTAAGGGCAACAAGGATTTCGAGCACATCAAGACGCTGGGCTACTACGCCATGGCTGCGTTCAACACCTCCACCCGCCTCTTCGACGGCCTGATGTATCTGGTGGTCATCCTTGCGGGCGGTCTGTCGCTGGTGTACGGCAAGATAACCGCCGGTGACCTGGTGGCTTATATGCTCTACGTCACCACCCTCATCGCCACCATCCGCCGCATCGTCGAGTTCGCCGAGCAGTTCCAGCGCGGCATGACCGGCATCGAGCGCTTTGCGGAGA
>OJSQ01003494.1_pt1 | contig 11217 bp, 8 predicted proteins | sample 1599551 | NCBI WGS metagenome assembly OJSQ01 (sample SAMN04168659, study PRJEB22393) | human gut metagenome | biome: human gut microbiome; feature: stool | host: Homo sapiens | collected 2014-05-12
CCTCGGTAAGCGGCGTGACGATCGAGAACCACGGGGCGAAGTCCGGCGTGTTCAGCAGGTCGAGGAAGCGCTCATGCGAGGCGTTGTCCAGAACCTCGGTCATATGGGCGTACTTCTCGGTCATCTCCGTGTTCGTCTTCTCGACGCTCGGAGCGGACTGCAGCAGCGTCGCGGCGGCGACGGATTCCAGATGGCGGATGGCCAGCACCGGGTTGCCGTAGCGGGCGAAGATGACCTCGCCCTGCTCGGTGAGTTTGAAGCGGCAGTTGACGGAGCCCTTCGGCTGGGCGAGCACCGCGCGGTTGGCGGGGCCACCGCCTCGACCGACGGCGCCACCACGGCCGTGGAACAGCGTCAGGTCGATGTCATGCTTCGCGGCCCAAGCGACGATGCGCGATTCGGCGGAATGCAGCGCCAGCGTAGCGGTGGTCGGGCCGGCGTCCTTGGACGAATCCGAGTAGCCGAGCATGACCTCCATCTTGTTGCCGGTGGCCTTCAGACGAGCCTGCACCTCGGGGATTTTGACGATCTCTTCCAGCACGTTCACGCAGTTCTGCAAGTCCTCAAGCTGCTCGAACAGCGGGATGACGTCGATGACCGGCACATCCTCCGGGTGCGAGAACGCCAGACGGTTCAGCTCGTACACGTCGCGCACGTTCTGGGCGCTCTTCGTGAACGAGATGATGTAGCGGCGGGCGGCCTTGATGCCGTTGCGCTTCTGGATGGCACCGAGGGCGCGGAAGGTGTCGAGCACCTCGTGCGTCATCGGTTGCAGTTCGCCACGCTCGCCGTGCAGGCCGTGCTCGCGGATGTCCTCCAGCGCGCGGGCGTGCACCACGGAGTGCTGACGGAACTCCATCTCGACCATGTGGAAGCCGAAGGTCTGCGCCTGCCAGATCAGATCCTGCAGCGGGCCATACGCCGAACGCTTGGCGCCGGCTTCGGCCAGGGAACGCTGCACGACCTGCAGGTCGGCGATGAAATCGTCGCAGCTGTGGTACATGAGGTCGGCGTCGCGCTCGATGGTGTAGCGCAGGCGATCGGCCATCACCAGCATGACGGCGCGGTGCAGCTCCTTGGTGGAGATCAGTGCGGCCTTGTCGGTCAGGCGCTCGCTCATCTCCTTCTGGTGGCTCCACAGGCTCTTCAGCTCGGCGCTGGCCGGGGTCGTCTCGGACTCCATGGTCAGGTTGCGGCCGACCGTGCGGGTGGCCTCCTCAAGGGCGCTGATCACATGGTCGCTGAACTTGCGGGCGACCTGACGGCTGACCTTGGCGGTGACGTTCGGGTTGCCGTCGCGGTCGGAGCCGATCCAGCTTCCCGGATGGAAGAACGCCGGGCACTGCGGCTGTTCGAGACCGGCCTTGTCGCCCAGCAGCCAGTCGTTGAAACGGTGGTAGACCTTGGGAATCGTGGTGAACAGCGTGTTGTCGAAGATGTCGAGGATGGTATCGGCCTCCTCGACCGGCGTCGGCTTCTTCAGCGCGATCGGGGACGTGCGGAACAGCGCGTCGATCTCGTTGTAGAGGCGGCGGACGTTCTCCTTCTTGTCGGAGCCGCCGAGGCGCTTGTTCTCTTCCAGCAGCTCCGCGATGCGGCGGATCTTGCCTTCGACTGCCTTGCGGCGCGCTTCGGTCGGATGCGCCGTGAACACCGGGTGGAATTCGAGCTTCTCCAGCAACGCCTTGGCTTTGGCCGGCCCCATTTCGGTCAGCAGCTGATGGTAGGCGGTGGTCAGTTCGTTCACCGGGTCAACGGCTTCGTCGTCTTCCACCTGGTTCTCGCGCTGGTGCAGCACGGAAACGCGGTAGTTCTCCTCACTCAGGTTGGCGAGGTGGAAATATGTGGCGAATGCGCGGGCGAGCAGCTGGGCGTCGTGCAGATTCATCGCATCGATGGTGGCGACGGCCTTTGCCAGACCATCCTCATCGGGGTGCGGATCCGCCGTCGCTCCGGCGAAATGCTCGGCGCTTGCCTTCACCGCGTAGTTGCGCACGGTGTCGAACGTCGCCAGCAGCTGCGGGTCATATTCGCCCAGTACGTCGCGCAGAATGCGCAGGCACAGGCTCATGTCGTTGCTGAGCGACTCAGGCAGCTCCCGCTCTTCGGGGCCCTTGGTCCCGGTGCCGGTCGACACGATGGTCGCGTCGGCGGGCGTGATCTGTTGATCGGTATCGGTCATTCATAACCTCCTTTGTCTTTTGGGTCCGGTTGCTCGGTCAGTCGGTCCTCCGCGGCTCCTCCGCGGTTGTGTTGGCCGTCAGTTGCGAGCCCACAGCCGGTTGCGCCAAAAGCTGTGTGCCCATTCTATTGCCCTGAAATCGCAAGTTGTATTACGAAGTCCAATTTTTCTCTGAAGGATTACTGGTAAACATGCAACCTTCACTATATCTTCACGCTGTTGGATGGCCCGGGAATGTCGTCCTGAATATCCTCGTCGCCGAATCGTCCATAATCTTGTCGAAGGTAGTCCATCATGCGAACGCCGGTTTCGGTCATACCCCATGAGTTCACGGCGCGGAGTAAGAATGACTACTGTAACCATCTCGAAAACACGCCCGAGCACACCCATAGGGCGGCAAAAACAACGGCATGATACGGATAGAGAAGAACATGCAGCAGCACAAGAACGGCGACGCGCCCCATCAGGACGCGGCGACGGCGGTGAGTCATTTCCACACCCACTCCGTTCCCCTTGACATGGAAGACATTCGACGCGACTGGGACAAGCCGATCTCCGAGGCCGGCCTCGCCGCCAAGACCAGCGTTGTCGTGCGCGTCGGCGCACTGGACCTGGGTGCTGGAACCGGAAGCTTCCGCGTGCGCGAGATGATGCACCGCATCGCGTACCCCCTGGGCGTGCACGTGCGCGCCGACGTGAACCTGACGGACATCGAGGCCACCTGCACCGATGACGCCAACCGCATCACCGAGGTCATCGACCTGCCCACCACCGGCGTCAACACCGAGCGCATCTGGCTGCTGGAGCATTACACCGACTGGTTCAGCGTGAACCTCGGGCTCGATTCCATGTACCATCGCGCGGGCGACGTGTCCGAAGGTGTGGTGCAGAACCTTGAGCAAAGCGACATGTCCGAGGTCTCCGCGCAGCTGGCCAAGAAACTGCGCGCCGAGAAGAAGGCACAGAAGGAGCTCAGCGGCGAGGCCTCCGACGACCCGGTGCTCGACGCCCTGGAGGCGGCCGAGGTCACCGTGCCCGTCTCCATGGTCCGCGCGGCCGCGGCCGACATCGCCGCGGAAGGTTCGACGGACGACGAGCTGCGCTCCGAATCCGAGGCCGCCCTGGAAGAGGATCGCGAGGCCAAGCTGCTGCATGACCGGTTGATGCAGCAGCGCTCCGGAAAGCATGATTTCGTGGAGACGCCGGATCTTGACGCGGCCGCCGCGGCGGCGGGTGACGCGGGCGCGGGCGCAAGCGCCAGCAGTGCGGAAGACCAGAACCTGAACGAATTCGGGACATCGATGTCGGCGGAGGCGCTGCTGGGCGCGAAACGCCGGAAAACCCGCGCCCACAAGCCGCTGACCGGCGAGTACGCCGAGCATTTCGACCACGTGGGCCGTTCCGCGGGCGAAGGGCGCAAGCCCATCACCGTGCGGCAGGCGCATGAGCGGCTCGACCTGATCGAGAGCCGTAAGCCGCTCTATTCCCCGGCATTCGCCGGCTTCGCCTCCGCAGTCGCCTGCGCATCCTTCGTGTTCCTGCTCGGCGGCGGCCCCTACGACATGATCGGCGCGTTCGTCGGCGCCGGACTGGGCCACTGGCTGCGCCGCAAACTGTTCGCCCGCCATCTCAACCAGTTCTTCGTGACGTTCGTGTGCGTGGCCTTGGCTGCGCTCGCCTGCACGGGCACTCTGCGCCTGATCGGCCTGCTCGACCCGATCGCGCTGACGCATGACACCGCGTACATCGGCGCGATGCTGTTCGTCATCCCTGGCTTCCCGCTGATAACGGGCGGCCTCGATATGGCGAAGATCGACTTCCCGTCCGGCATCCAACGAGTGGCATACGTGCTGTGCATCATCCTGATGGCCACGCTGGCAGGCTGGGGAGTGGCCATGATCGTGCATCTGAACCCGACCGGGTTCGAGCCGCTGGGGCTCAATCCGTGGGTGAACACGGGGCTGCGGGCCGTCACCGCCTTCCTCGGCGTGTGGGGCTTCTCGATCATGTTCAATTCGCCGCAGCGCATGTGCCTGGTCGCCGCCACCATCGGCATGATCACCGACACGCTGCGACTGACGCTGGTCGATTTCGGGGTGCCGGCCGAGGCCGGGGCGTTCATCGGCGCGCTGCTGGCCGGTCTGCTCGCTGCCGGATGGCGCACCGCCGTGCACAACGGCCTGCTGCCGCCGCATCTGGGCTATCCGCGCATCTGCCTGACCGTGCCGTCCATCGTCATCATGGTGCCCGGTCTGTATATGTACCGGGCGATGTTCTACCTCGGACAGTTCGATACGCTGCACGCGCTGGACTGGGCGTTCCGAGCGTTCATGGTGATTATCTGTCTGCCGATAGGTTTGGTGATGGCCCGCGTGATCACCGATAAGTCATGGCGGTATGACGTCTGACGCCTTGCCTGCGCAGCGGACGGTTCCCGATGGGATTCGTGTGAGGAATCCTCATGCGTTCCTTGTCGGGAATCATTCACCGTGCAAAGAGGAGTACGTCCAACGGCCTGCGAGCATGGTCGCCGCCACCGGCATCGCCCGCATCTCCTCCGGCGTGGAGACAGCATACGGGTCGCGGTCCAAGAGCACCAGGTCGGCTGGATCTCCGGGCTCAGGGCGGTCGCGGCCGACGGCTGTGGAAGCCGCCAGCGCGGTGCGCGCATCCAAGCATTGCTCCGGCTGGAACGGTTCGCGGTCTGAGCTTTCCGTGCCGAACACAGCGGCCGATATCGCCATCCACGGGTCGAGCGGCGCAACCGGCGCATCCGACCCCATGCGCAGCCTGACTCCGGCATCGTGCAGTGCCTTGAATGCGTAAGGGATTCCACCCAGATTCGCCCAGAACCGCGTAATGACATCGCGATCGTCCATGGCGTGCTGTGGCTGGATGCTGGCGGTCAGCCCGAGCTTCGCGAATCGGGGAATATCCGCCGGCTTCAGCATCTGGGCGTGCTCGATGGAACCGTGGGCGTGTGTGCTCGCCGCCGCGTTGAGCACGATGGTGTTCGCCTCATCGCCGATGGCATGGCACGCGATGGCGAACCCATGGCATGTCGCCACGTGGAAATACGCCTCGATCTGGTCGGGCGCGTAACTGAGCGTGCCGTAAAAGTCGGGGAATATATCGGAATACGGCATCGAGCAGAACGCCGAACGGGTGTTCAGCGAGCCGTCCGAGATCATCTTCATCGCGCCGACATGGCCCAGTCCATCGCTGCCGGGCAGCTCGACGCCCGTCTTCCAGCCGGCTTCAATCGCATCCTCCAGCCGTTCGGGATACACGCCCGCCTCCACGCGCAATCCTCGGATGCCGTGGGTGAATGAGCCATCCCAATCGATGCCTGTCCAAGCGGAATCGTTAGCGTCGCGCGGGCGGGGAGACGCCGCGGAGAACCGGCGGGTTCACGTGTCGACGTTTTCCGCCATCTCATAGTCGCGGATGCCGACCACGCCTTTGCGGGCGGCATCCGCCTCGGCCTTGCGAATCAGTTCGAGCGTCTCCTCCGCCGCTCCGGGCGCATTGTCGAGCTTGCAGTAGGCGTCGAACCATTCGAGCTCGCCCACAAGACCGGACTCCCTCACGGTCAGGCCCAGTCGCCGCGCCGCCGGTTGCCGTCGCCGAGATACGGGAGCCGGCAGGCGTGATTGCCGCAATCGCGCCGCCCTTGATCGCGATGTCTACGCGGCGGGCGCTGCCCGGGAACCGCGCGTTGGTGATTATCGTCATAATCGCCTGTACCTGCCATCCTGCATCAGATCAGAAGGTCATGGGCGCATGTGGCAGAAACATCGTACATATCCGTCCGCGTCTCGGTTGCTTGGCCAGTTACACCAATCCCCTTCACCGTACCCCCCCCCTAATTGTGTGGCGTCACCTTCGACGTCACGTTTAAATCGTCTTCCCAGTGTACATGCAAGTCTTCTGTGAACAGAACCCGCCGGTGTGTACAGTCGTGCGAAAGAAGTCGGCCGGCGATTTCCTCATGCGCGGTCTCCGCCGAGCCGAGGTGAGTTATCCACCGCGTTGCGCACATTCATCCACATTTGTCCACATTTTTTGAGGCGCGGTAGACGGGGAACTGCCCGGTTCCCTACACTCGGCTCCACGGCAATATTCGAGTCACAAAGGAGCGGCCGACCATGGGCGGATCAATCGCACTGGTGCAATTGACGGAGTTGAAGCACCAGCGTATGAAGCAGTGCGCTGAATTCCAGCAGCGCAGCAGGTGGCAGCCGCCATACGCCTTGACCACGGCCCTGGAGCTTCAGGCGATTGAAATACCGCGCCTGCCAAAAGGACGCGCCATGTTGAACGGTATTACAGTTGTCGTCCCGAGTGCCAATGAAAGGCGCAATCTTGTCGGCATAAACGAAGTGACATGGTCCTTCCCTGTTGATGTCGTCATGGTCGAGCAATGCTTGTGCGTGTCTCCGGCCTGCACATGGGCGATGTTCGCCGGATGGCTGAATCTCGAAGAGCTGATCGTACTGGCGGAGTCAATGATGCGCCGGGATGGGCGCCTGCGCAGGACGACCATTGAGGAGCTGACGGCATATCTGGATTCGGCGCGGGAATTCACGGAAGCGGTCTTTGAAGAGACGGGCCGCCGGCCGAATATGTTTCGCGGATATGCCAATTGCCGGCGTGCGTTGCGTGTGATTCAGGAGGGGACGGATTCGTCGATGGAAACGCGCACCCGACTCGTTCCCCTCAAATACGGGATAGACGCGCCCTGCGTCAATTACAAGATTGGAGTGAAGCGTCTGAACCGGGCCGTATATCTTGACCTCGCTTACCCGGAATACAAGATCTGCATTGAGTTCGACGGAGGGCATCACGCCGGTCAATGGCTGGAAGATGCACGCCGGCGGCAGGCAATCGAAGACGAGAAGTGGCGGTATATCCAAGTCACCAAGCTTGACCTCGGTGATGAATGGAGTGAGGAAGCTTTGGCCAGACGGATCGCGGATAAGATTCAGGAGGTCACTGGAATTCCCGTGCCCGTCACTGCGCGGAAGACCATCCAACAGGTGTGCGATGCCAGAGCGATGAGACGCAAGCCACTGTACGAGCGGATAGGGTTTGAACCACTGCTGCCGCGAGTCCCGAACGCCAATGCCGATTTTCCTGACGCGGATGACCTTGACGGTATCGCGTGATCGAAGGCAGGGGTGCGGAATCGCACGATTGCGCTGATGTGATTGCGTTGGAAAGAGAAGCGGGGGCTGTAGCTGGCTGCGCCTTGACCGGATGGCGTCTTCTGTGACGCTATCTGCGTCTCAAGGGGTTGATTGGGCGTCCTCTGGGCATCTATCTGCGTTTCAGGGGGTTGCCGAAACGCGATACCCGGAGTATTGCCGGTGAAATGCCATTGGGGTCATGCGGTTTGAGGTGCGTTTATACTTTGGCACCAACCCCTTGAAACGTAGATAGATATTCGGCGCGGTCCAAATCAACCCCTCGAAACGCAGATAGCCTTATCTCGGCGAGTTCGACGGGTTGGGGCAGGGGCGTGCAGACGGCTTTCTGTCCCGAAGGGCGACACCGTTATGGGAAGGCCCCCTTCGTCGCGTGCCTCGGGGCGGAGTGACGAAGGGGGCCTGATGCAATCATTGCGTTCGACTGCCGGAAAATCAGTACTTCATGCCCATGGCCTCGCGCACCTGGTCAAGGGTCTCCTCGGCGATGGCGTTGGCGCGGGCGTTGCCGTCGTGCAGGATGTCGCGGATGGAGTCCATGTCCTTGGCGAGCTCTGCGCGGCGCTCGCGATGCGGGGCGAGGAACTCGTTCACGGACTCAATCACGTACGCCTTGAGCGCGCCGGCGCCCGCATCGCCGATTTCGGCGGCAATGTCCTTCGGGTCGCGGCCGGTCACCAGTCCGGCGGTGGTCAGCAGCGCGGACACCTGCGGGCGGGCGATGGGGTCGAAGGTGATCTTGCGCTCGGAATCGGTCGGGCTCTTCTTGATGAGCTTGGCGGTCTCCTCGGCGGTGGCGCCCAGCATGATGGAGTTGCCGTACGACTTGCTCATCTTGCGACCGTCGAGGCCCGGTATCTCCGGTGCGTCGGAAAGGATCGCGGCGGGCTCGGGGAACACCGGGTTCTTCTTGGCGTAGCGCTCGTTGAAGCGGCGGGCGATGGTGCGGGTGATCTCCACGTGCGGCAAGTTGTCCTTGCCGATCGGCACGACATTGGCCTTGCAGAAGAGGATGTCGCACGCCTGATGCACGGGGTAGGTGAGCAGCAGGCCGGTCAGCGCGTGGCCGGAGGCCTCCATCTCGGACTTCACGGTGGGGTTGCGGTGCAGCTCGGCCTCGGTGACGAGGGAGAGGAACGGCAGCAGCAGCTGGTTCTCGGCCGGCACGGCGGAGTGGGTGAACATCATGGTCTTGGTCGGGTCGATGCCGGCGGCCATGTAGTCGAGCACGAGGTTCAGCACGTTGTCCTGGATGTGCTCAGTGGTGTCGCGGTCGGTGATGACCTGGTAGTCGGCGATGATGATGTTGGTGTTCACTCCGCGGTTCTGCATGGCCACGCGCTCCTTGATGGAGCCGAAGTAGTGGCCGAGGTGCAGGCGGCCGGTCGGGCGGTCGCCGGTGAGCATCGTGAATTTGCCCGGCTCGGCTTCAAGTTTGGCGAGCGTGGCGTCCGAACGCTTCTTCGAGGCCAGGAAGCTGGCGCTCATTTCGTTGCCCGCTGCGGTCAGTTGCTGCTGTTCTTGGTCCGTCATAAGTCGCCCTTTGCTTGCTTCAAAACGCCGAAAATATCGCTTTTATCGTAAAAGTCCAAGCAGACAACCATTTCTCTCATAACAAGTGGTACTCTCTTATGTGATGAATTGATAGTTACATTTACATGCCAGGGGGTCACATGGGCCGCGGACGTCAGAAAGCAAAACAGCAGAAAATAGCCCGAAAGCTCAAGTACCTGACCACCGATACCGACTACGATGAGCTGGCAAAAGAGCTGAGCGAGCAGGAGCCGGGAATGGGCTCTCCTGACCCGTTCGCCGACATCGATGACCAGTATGCGGACAAGGATGTGGATTCCGCTGCTGATGACCACGCTTCCGGCGCCGCCGAGGCAGCTCCCGCTACGCAGGAGGATGACCTCGACGAGTACGCCAAGTGGGCTGCCGAGGCTGCGGCGAAGGCGACCAGTGGCGAAATGCCGGCTGTGAAGGCACCTGAATCTCAGGCTCCGAAGCCCAAGCCGATGCCGCGCAAGCCGATTCCCATGCCCATGCCGGCCGCGCTCAAGCCCAAGAAGGCATGATTTTCGGATTTCGTCGCTGCTGGCCCGGTGGTAGGGCCGCATTGACGCGATTTCGTATGTCATGATGACGATTCCGTTGCGATATGCGATGACAGCGATGTCGACGCCCAGTACGTGCGCTCGCTGACCGCATCATGGGCGGCCGCTCGGCAGCTGGAGCCAGATAGACGTATTCCCGTCGGCAGAGCGGTTTCTGACGCGCTATGAGCGGCGGCGTGACGTCGATATTCTGCTGCTGGACGTCGAAATGGGCGCGATGGACGGCGTGGCGTTGGCGAAGGCCGTGCGCAAGGCGGGCGGCACGATGCAGATCGTGTTCGTCACTGGGTATTCGGATTACATCGCCGAAGGATACGACGTCGAATCGCTCAATTACCTGATGAAACCGGTGGATGCGGCCAAGCTGTTCGACGTGCTCGACAAGGCGGTCGCGCGCATGCGCCGCGATTCCAGGTGCCTTGATCTGCAATGCGCGGAAGGGCTGATGCGTATTCCGCTGGCCGACATCCGCTATCTTGACGTGCGCCGTAATTATGTGACGGTGCACGCCGACCGGGATTATACGGTGAAACGCCCGCTGGGCGAGTTCGAGGCCGAGCTCGGCGACGGATTCTGCCAGGTGGGACGCGCGATGATCGTGAACCTGCGGCGAATCCGCTGCGTGGGCAGGTCGTCCGTGCAATTGACCGACGGGACGACGCTGCCACTGCCTCGTGGGGCGTACGAGCCGTTGAATCGGACAATCATAGACCAGACAAGACTACGCATGGCCGGCTCGCGGCCGGCAGGGTGCCGGAAAGCCGTCCCCGGCTGGACGGGGCAGAACGCAAAGGAGGGGCACGATGTGGTTTCGTGGGCGAGGCAAGGCCGACAGGGCCATCGCGTCATATCAGCGCGAGCTGGTCGACACGCATTACCGCGAGGTCGAGAACATGTACCGTCAGATGCGCATGTGGCGGCATGACTACCGTAATCACCTTCAGACGATGAAGGCGTTGGATACCCCGATCAAGTCCGGCAATGCGATGGCCGACGTGATTCTGAGCAGCAAGATGTCGCTTGCACAGGCGCATGGCATCGACGTGCGCGTGGACGCCCATACCCATATTCCGATCAAGCTGCGCATTTCGGAACTCGATTTGTGCTGCGTCCTCGGCAACCTGTTCGACAACGCGATCGAGGCCAACGACGGGTTGCCTGAAGCCGATCGCATGATTCGCGTGTATATGGACATGAAGGGCACGCAGCTGTACATCTCGTTCACCAACGCTTCCTCGGGCGGCAAGCAGCGCAAGGTCGGTGGACGCTTCCGCACCACCAAATCAGACGAGGGGCACGGTTTCGGGTTGGTCCACATCGACCAGATCATCGAGGCTGCGGGCGGCTACCTGAGTCGCAACTCCGAGGACGGCGCCTCCACCACGGAGATTCTGCTGCCGCAGTCCTGATGACGGCGGTGCGGGCTCATGAGAGCGGATTGTCGATGCGCGTGCTGCCCGCCGGCGAGGGAGGAAGCTGGGGCCAAAGCCCTCTCCTTGGACTCATTACCGGTGAATCCGTGCAAGATAGCGTCCGTGCCCGGACCCGAACGCCGCAGCCGTTGGCATGCGACGGTATGCTGGAATGGTGAACAGCATGGCGTGCAGCGGCGTATTCGAGCCGCGTAATATTCTAGTGACCGGCGGATGCGGCTTCATTGGCGCGAACTTCGTGCGATACGTGGCGCGGAACCATCCACACGCGCACATCA
>OJSQ01003500.1_pt1 | contig 11201 bp, 8 predicted proteins | sample 1599551 | NCBI WGS metagenome assembly OJSQ01 (sample SAMN04168659, study PRJEB22393) | human gut metagenome | biome: human gut microbiome; feature: stool | host: Homo sapiens | collected 2014-05-12
TTCATCAAAAAGTAATTTCCCGTACAGCATCCCATTGGTCCCCAAAACACGATCTTGTCACCCCACTCCTTATGATTGCGCAAATAAGTCGCTGCCAGATGCTCTATCGTATGTAACTCCCCCTGTCCCAACACGGGTTCCCGGTTCGGTTCCTTCATGCGTATATCAAACGTCGTGACCACCTGATCACCTAAATAGTCTTTACGGGAAACATAAATTCCCCTCAACAAACGCAGGTGATCAATCGTAAAACTCGGTATTTTTTCCATGCTTTAAATTTTATTCTTCTGATAAGGCTTTGATCAACACTTTAATCATTTCAAAAGAACGTTTAGGTGCCTCTTCCCAAAAATTCAAATATTGTTTGTAATGATCTTTTACCCCGGGAGTATCACTGATAATACGATAGCTCAAGAATGGAACCCCGCACATATAGCAAACCTGTGCAATGGCACACGATTCCATGTCTACCGCCATTCCTTCCGGAAAACGTTTTTTGATCTCCGTCAACTCCTCTTTATCGGTAATAAACTTATCCCCGCTACATATCATACCTCCGTAAACATTACCATCATGAGCAACAGATAATGCCAATTTACACAGCTCCTTATCCGAAACGAAACGAGCCGGCAAACCTTGCACCTGACCATATTCATTTCCATCCCCACACCACACGTCATGATAAACCATATTCTCGCCCACGACAATATCCATCACTTGGGTCAAAGGATCTATCCCTCCCGCAACTCCGGTATTGACAATAATATCCGGTGCATAACGCTGTATCATTTCCATCGTACCGACGGCTGCACACACCTTTCCAATGCCGCACTTAGCCAAAACAACTTCCACGTCTCCGATGTGTCCTTCCGTGAAAAGAAGCCCGCGAACAGGTTCTTCTTTTGTCTGTTCCAATAATGATTTCACCAGTCCATATTCGGATGTCATGGCCACAATTATTCCGATCCTTCTCATATAACTCTATTGAAAAAATGGATTCATTCTTTTTTCTTCCCCGATCGTCGAGAATCCTCCATGTCCGGGAATAACACGAACATCATCGGGTAATACAAACAATTTTTCCCGGATACCATTCAACAACTGATTCATATCCCCGCCCGGCAAATCAGCCCGGCCGATACTCCCCTGAAACAAAACATCCCCGGCAATCAGTAATCTATCCTTTTCACTATAAAAGCAAAGCCCTCCCGGAGAGTGTCCCGGTACATGAATCACCTTCAATTCCGAATGACCGAACTTCACGACATCCCCATCTTTCAGGTATTCCCCCAAAGCCGGTGGCGGGGTAATTCCTTTCACACCTAACATAGCCGCATACCTTTCGGCATCCTCTACCCAAAACGAATCCGCCTCATGCGCCCGGGCTGATAGCCCAAACTCATCCAGCATGAAATTATTCCCGAAAATATGATCGATATGCAAATGTGTATTTAACAATGCTACCGGTGTCAACTGATTCTCCGCTAAAAAACTCTTCAAACGTTGTCCTTCTTCTTTCGAAAAACAACCGCAATCAATCACCACGGCTTCCCCTGTCTCGTCATACAACACGATCGTGTTCTCCTGCCATGGATTATTTGTAAATACTTTAATTTTCATCTGATATGAATTTTAACCCCACAAATATACTAAAAAAAGAAGTGGATCAAAAAGGCTTTTGATCCACTTCTTTTTTATAAAGTTTGTAAACAAATCGTCAGATTTTCAGCGTATCGAATCCCCGACCATAAACCCCCATAACAGTGTTCATCGTCAAGAACGCATCCGGATCTGCCATCTTCGTTACACGCATAATATTTTGCATCTCGCTCTTACGGGCAACCACGATCAACATCTTACGCGCCTCTCCCGTATACCATCCCTGACAATCCACCACGGTAACACCGCGTCGTAAATCCCGGGTAATGGAATTCGCCACATCCTCGTATTTTTGAGAAAATATAAGGAATTGTACCGATTGCATCTGTCCAGTAAATACCAAATCAATCGTGTAGGAGTTAACCCCCATCACCACGTAACCATAGATAATAGTGGCTATTTTTGCCGTGGGATCTATCGCCGTATCCTCCCCGATAAAATAACTACACCCGATGATAAACACATCGATGTACATGATAATTTTACCCGGACTGATATTACGGTACTTATTGATAATCATGGCAACAATGTCCGTACCGGCCGTACTTCCCCCGTTTACCAGAGAAATACCGATACCCGCACCACACATGATACCGGAAATCACAGCACACATGAATTTATCTTCCAGCAGAGGTTCGTGTATCAGGTTCTGAAACACACTCAACAGGAAAGAACTCATGAAAATAGCATAAATCGTCTTAAACCCGAAACGAGGTCCCAGAATCTTGATAGCAATTGCCACCAACAAAAAGTTGATCACGAAATAACTATACCCGATCGGGATCACCTCTCCGGAAAGGAAATAAATAATTGTTGAAATACCGGTCACTCCACCACCGACCATACGATGCGGAGCCAAAAATGCCGTCACGGCAAACGTGTATATCAACAAACCGAACGTGATCAACAGATACGCCCGGATTTCACTCATCAACTTCTCCTTTGTAACTTTCATCACATTAATTATTTTGTTTTGCCCACGTATCCTTCAAACCAACAGTCCGGTTAAACACCAGCGCTCCCGGCTTGGAATCTTTATCCACGCAGAAATATCCCAGACGTTGGAACTGGAAACGGTCACCTTCTTTCGCCTCCTTCAAACTCGGCTCCAACTTACATCCCGTCAAAACTTTCAATGAGTTTTCATTCAAAAATTCCTTGAAATCAATATCTTTATGTCCGGCAGGATCCGGATCTTTAAACAATCGATCATACAAACGCACTTCCGCCTCGATAGCATCCGGAGCTGACACCCAATGCAAAGTACCTTTCACCTTCCGGTTACTTGCCGATCCGGTACCGCTACGGGTATCCGCATCATACGTACAATGAATTGTCGTGATATTTCCCTCCGCATCCTTCTCCACGCTCTCACACTTCACGATATAAGCCCCTTTCAAGCGCACCTCGTTACCCAAAGTCATCCGGAAGAATTTCTTCGGAGCATCCTCCATGAAATCATCCCGTTCGATATATAGTTCACGAGAGAAAGGAACCATTCTCGTTCCGGCCGTTTCGTCTTCCGGATTGTTCTCGATCTCCACGGTCTCCGTTTGTCCTTCCGGGTAATTATCAATCACCACCCGAACCGGGTCCAACACGGCCATCACGCGGGGAGCGATCTTATTCAAATGCTCCCGAACACAGAATTCCAATAAAGCCATATCCACCACGATCTCCCGACGGGCAACACCCACCTTTTCTGCGAAATTACGGATAGATTCAGGAGTATATCCGGCACGTCTCAACCCGGTAATCGTCGGCATACGGGGATCATCCCAACCGGCCACGATTCCTTTTTGCACGAGCTCCAGCAAACGACGTTTACTCATCACCGTATAACTCAAATTACGACGGGCAAATTCAATCTGACGGGGACGATACTCCGTGTCAATCAACTGATCCAAGAACCAGTTGTACAAAGGACGGTGAACTTCAAATTCCAACGTACAGATAGAATGCGTAATACCTTCCAGATAATCGCTCTGACCATGCGTGAAATCATACATCGGGTAAATACACCATTTATCCCCGGTTCTGTGATGAGCCACGTGCATAATACGGTACATGATCGGGTCACGCATCAACATATTAGAAGATGCCATATCTATTTTTGCCCGCAGAACTTTCTCTCCGGCTTGGAACTCACCGTTTTTCATCCGGCGGAATAAATCCAAGTTCTCTTCCGGCGTCCGATCCCGGTAAGGGCTATTCACTCCGGGTTCCGTGGGAGTCATACGTTGAGCGCTGATCACCTCTGCCGGCTGATCGTCCACGTAAGCCTTTCCCTCCAGAATCAATTTTTCAGCCCAATCATATAACTGTTGAAAATAATCAGATGCGAAATGCGGTTCTCCTTCCCATTGGAAACCTAACCACTGAATATCTTGTTGTATGGAATCAATATATTCGACATCCTCTTTCGAGGGATTAGTGTCATCAAAACGCAGGTTACATTTTCCATGGTATTCGGTTGCCAATCCGAAGTTCAAGCATATAGAAGTTGCATGCCCGATATGCAGGTACCCGTTCGGTTCCGGCGGAAAGCGAGTATGTACCCGACCGCCATTCTTTCCCTCGGCCAACTCCTCTTCAATAATCTGTTCGATGAAGTTTAATGATTTACCTTCACCTTCTTCTTCCACGAGATGATTTTTATCCATACTAAAATTATTATAACATATTCGACGCGAAGGTAATTAATTTATGAGAGTTTTAAAAGTTTCTGTATATTTGCAGGCCATGAAAAATATATTTTATACCATAATATGCTGTCTGATTTCACTCACGTCATTAGCCCAGAGTGATTTTGGCTACGGGAATCCGGATGGAATGGATCCCCAAGACGAAGGAATGCAACGCGATTCCACGAAAGAACAACGTTACGTTCCGCATTATCGGCTAACTTGGAAATGGGTACATGACGGGGTATATCAGAAATTTTACCAGCTTGACACACTTCAAGACGGTTTACAAAACACGAACTTGATATTCAAGCACAGTGTTTCCAATACATATTTGGGAAACTTCCCGGCTCCTTATGTATCAGACATCTATATCCTGCGTCCGCAAGGAGAAGACTTCCTGCCGCAAGACCGGCTAAGAGATTATTTCTTCAAACCGGAAGATGCATTGGAATATAACACCACGACCCCTTTCACCCAATTAAGCTATTTCAACGGTGGCGGCCGGGGAAAAACGGAAGACTGGCTGGATGTATGGCACGTCCAGAATATCCGCCCCTATTGGAATGCCGGATTCCGGTATAACCTCATTTCATCGGACGGAGCCTATTCTTACCAGAAATCAAAAACATACAATTTCTCATTCTTCAGTTCGTACGAAAAAGACCGCATGGCCGTATCCATGTTTATCAACCAGAATATGGCACATATCACCGAAAATGGTGGTATCGAAAACCTAGCGGATATTCGGGACACCTCGCTTGACCCCAAAGTTGTCGGTACACGCCTTGCCATGGAGCCAAAAAACAACCTCATGAATTTCAATTTCAAAACTCTGGCACAATACAACATCGGTAATCCCAAAGAGATCATCACGCAAAAAGACTCGGTGACACTCGATACCACGATCACCTATCCCATGAAATTCGCTTTAGCCTTTAAAGTTGAAGATAACCGTTATTCGTTCAAAGAGGAAAGCGTTGAGCAAGGATTTTTCTCTGACACGACCTATATCAGCACCCAATCAAACTCCGACTTGATCAAAAATCGGAAATACGAGGTGGATGCCAAATTTATTTTGAACGAACACCCCAAATATAAATACCTGCCGGGAGTATATGCCGGGCTAAAATTCAAGTACCTGAGTTACGATCAACGTGTTTCGCTGGACACGGTTAACAACATGGGAACTAGCAAATATACCGGGACTTACTTGACAGCCGGGACCTTCAATATGGATAGTACCACCATGTTTAATTTCGACATTTGGGGAAGTTTCTGTCTCGCCGGCGAGTACTCTGCCGACTATTCGCTAGAGGGGGAGATTATCCAATATTTGAACAAAGGGAGGAACTCTTCTGTCACCGTCCATGCCTTATTGGAAACCAAAACCCCGAATCGCTACTACCTCCAGTACCAAGGAAATCACAACCAATGGGAGAATAGTTTTGACAAGATACACGCCTATAATTTACGAGGCCATTATACGAACAAACGTCTTCGGACAGAAATCGGGGTAGCCCTCAACAACACGAAAAACTACATCTATTTTGACACCACCGCCATGCCCCGTCAATACAATAGTAATATTATGGTATTCACGGCATGGGCAAAACAGATATTCCGGTTAGGGCATTTCTATTTCGACCAAAAAGTATATTACCAAGTGACCAACAAGGAGGAAATATTACCATTACCCCAAGTGGCACTTTACTCGCACAATTACTATCAGAACCGCTTTTTCAAAAAAGCTTTGGGTTTCCAGATCGGTATAGATTTGTTCTACAACACCTCGTTCTACGCTAATGCGTACGACCCGGCAATCATGCAATTCTATAACCAAGAGATCGAGAAAACCGGTAACTACCCGAAAATGGATGTATTCGTCACGTTGAATATTAAACGAGCCGACCTGTTCGTTAAATATGAACACTTCAACGAGTTCTTCGGAAGTCGAGATTATTTCTCGGCATATACCTATCCCATCAACCCGGCAAAGGTGAAATTCGGTATCCGATGGAACTTCTTTGACTAGCGTGGAAAAACGGACAAATCCTTTTGTCAATAACACCCGTAGAATCCATAAACTTTATGGACCTTATGGACTTTATAAACTTCACTAATTTGGTAGTTTACAACATTTTCCGTATTTTTGCGGTATGTATATAATAAAAACTATTACGTACACGCTGTTGTTCTTATCCTGTTTCGCCTCGTGCAAAACAAAGCAAGAAGAACTACCACTAGTCATACCAGAACCCGGAACGCTGGAAAAAATAGAGCAACGCGGGGTATTAAATGTATGTAGCTATTACAACACGACAGACTACTACGTGTATAAAGGTATTCCCAAAGGATTTCACTACGAATTGGTAAAAGATTTCGCCGATTATCTGGGAGTGAAGCTAAATATCGAAATAAACACGAATATTGACGAAAGCCTTCAAAAACTGAATGAAGGCCAATATGACTTGATCGCCATGAGCCTCTCTGTCACGGATTCCCGAAAAGAAGACGTGCAATTCAGCCTTCCCCTGTTTACGACCAGTCAAGTACTCGTTCAACACACGTCGGACACGCTTCTCCAATCGGTAGATGACCTCAAGGGTAAAGAAATATTTTTACAGGAAGGCACCTCTTTCACCCGATTCCTGCAACATTTAAACGATTCCTTACAATTAAATCTGAAAATCACCGAACTGGAAGATGTCACGTTCGAAGACATTCTACTAAAAATAGAAAACGGGGAAATTCCTTACACGGTCATCGATAAAAATATTGCCCAGATTGCCTCCCAGTACATGAAGCATATTGATTACTCTCTTCAGCTATCCTCCGAGAACCCCGTGGCTTGGGCCGTCACGAAGAAGGCTACTCTATTGGATGAAGAAATCAATGCTTGGCTGGGCGCCATTAAAAAGAGCGGGAAACTAAATGTCCTGTATAACCGTTATTACAAAAACAGTTACATCACGTCACTGCACAACTCCAAATACTACAAACTGAAAAATGGAGTTATCTCCAGTTTTGACCCGATCATTAAAAAAGAGGCTCGGGCAATCGGTTGGGACTGGCGCCTGTTGGCAGCCGTTATCTACCAAGAATCCGGTTTCGACCCAGAAGCCACTTCCCACCTTGGGGCTGTCGGCCTGATGCAAGTTATGCCGGAGACCTCCCTGCAACTCGGATTCGAGGAATACGAAGAACCCAAAGACAACATTCACGTCGGGGCGTACTATCTAAAATATCTAGAAAATAAATTCAACAAGTTCGACCTCGACACGCTGGAACAAATCAAGTTCACTCTGGCTGCTTATAATGCAGGTCTGGGACACGTACTCGATGCCATCCGGTTAGCCGAATCATACGGGAAAAACCCAAAAGTATGGGACAACAACGTGGATTATTTCATCCTCCACAAATCCCAACCGGAGATATACCGGGATTCTGTTGTCCGCTTCGGCTATTGTGACGGGAAACAAACATTCAACTTCGTCAACAATATTATGGAAAACTATACTCATTATAAAAACACAATCAAAAAATAATCTTAAATTTTAAATCGAAAAATTCAGAATGAATAGAATCACAGAATCTAAAATCATGAAATGACCGAATCCCTCAATTTAAAATGTAAAATCATGCAATTTAAAATTCGGAGGGCGAATATTGATTTACATTAATATTTTTCATACCTTCGCATCAGAGTTTTGATCATTATTTAACTAATTGCTAAGGATATGCCTTACAGAAGATTACCGAATACAGACGCAGCAAGGATAAGGGCATTAGAAACAGCCTTGAATAACGAAGAGTTTTCTAATATCAACAACTTACCGTTTTCATTAAATCTTAGGCAAAAGATTGAATTCTTTTTACCAAGATTCAAAACGGCAATAACGAATTCTCAGTGCGCCAGAGATAAACAAAACGTGAACAGTAGGAAATATGCAGAATATACCCGAAAAGCAAAATTATACATTTCCCATTTCCTGCAAGTACTGAACTTCACGATCGCCCGGGGAGAATTAAAACCCGTGGCAAGAACATTCTATGGAATTGATGAAAACGACACAAAACTCCCTTCACTAGTTTCTGATCAGGATTTACTGGAATGGGGAGCAAAAGTCATTGCCGGAGAACAGGAACGCACCCGCAATGGTGGCGGTAGCCCCGTGTACAGTCCTTCCATCGCCTTGGTGAAAGTAAACTACGAAAACTTTAAACAAGCCTACGCCTCCCAGAAGCAATTCCAACAAAACTCTGCCCGTTGCAGCGCAGAAGTCGCTCAATACCGGGGTGAGGCTGACGAATACATTCTAACCTTATGGAACGAAATCGAGGCTCATTACGCAGACCTCGAAGACGAAGAAATACGCCGCCAGAAATGCGAACATTTCGGCCTAGTCTACGTCTTCCGCAAAGGTGAAAAAGAAGAAATAAAAAGAAAAAAGGAAGTCGAAGGACTTCCTTTTTTGCTGCCTTTTTACAATTTTGCAAGCTGCGTTTCCACAAAATGCTTTGCAGTTCGGGGGCTTCTGCCGTTCTGGCGAATGGCAAAGCCTTCTGCCTTGGTACAAAGCTCCTCCTCTGGCATTTTTAGATTATATTCCTTCGCCAGATGCTTCACAATGGCAAGGTAGCCGTCCTTATCCGGCTTCTGGAAGGTAATCGTCATGCCGAAGCGAGCGGAAAGGCTCATCAGCTCCTGCAAGGTATCATTCAGATGGATATCATCACCGCTGCGTTCTTCCATGGTTTCCTTCACCAGATGGCGGCGGTTGCTTGTGGCATAAATCACCGTATTTTTCGCACAGGCGGTGACACTGCCCTCCAGTGTTGCTTTCAGTGCGGCAAAATGCTCATCATTGCCTGCAAAGCTTAAATCATCAATAAAAATAATGAATTTCAACGGCTTTTCCGCTAGCTGCTCCATCAGAGAGGGCAGGCGGAACAGCTGATTTTTCTTGACCTCAATCAACCGCAGACCTTCCTCCTGCAACGCATTTGCCACAGCCTTAATCGTGGAGCTTTTGCCTGTGCCGGCATCGCCGTAAAGCAGAAGATTGCTTGCAGGTATGCCTGCCAGAAGTGCCTCGGTATTCCGCATGACGATACCAACCTCCCGTTCATAGCCGCTCAGCTGAGAGAGCGACTGCGGATCGGGGTGCTGCACAGGCTGCAAGCCGTTATCCCCGAAGGAAAATGCGTGATATTTCGCAAAAATACCATAGCCTTTTTTCGGCGCATCGGCAATGTGCTTTGTGTAAGCGGTATAAAAATCCAAAGCGGTTGTTTCCCAATTAGGCAGGAAGGCGGCAATTTCCTCAGGCAGAATCGTCTTTATTGCCTTTGCGGAAAGCCCTGCCAGCTCCGTAAAGAAATCCAATTCTCGCTTTGCGGCATCGCAGATAGCGGGCGGACAGACCTCTTTTCTCGCTGCGGAAAGCAGAAAACGATTTTCATCGGCAAGCACCAGTTCCAGAAGAGCTTCGGAAAAATTCACATTTTTCTCAAATAAAGCAGAGGTAAACGCACCATAGGTGCAGGTGAGCGTTTCCGCATCGCTTTCCTCGCAGGCGCGCAGAAGCTTCTGCAAGCGCTGTATGAGGACATCCTCTAACAGAGCACGGAATACCGTCAGTCCGTTTAATTTTCGGTTGTAGAGCTGATATATATTTGTCTGCATCGGATTCATCCTTTCTTTTTCTTTTGTGCAATAAAAATAATAGTAAAGTATAGCATGATATTGTACAAAAAACAATACAATACACGCAGAAAAAAGGATTATGACATGAAATATCACAAAATATGAAGCCGTTCCGTCAAAGAAAGAAGCCTATAGATTTTTATTTGCAAGTAAACTACTAGGGTTTGACAAAGCCGAGAACGCAAGGTAAAATCAGTATAAGGAATTTTGAAAATTAAAGGAGCTAAAAGGATGAATTGGAAAAAAATAATAGCAATCGGATTGACGGGATGCTTTCTGTTCAGCGGCTGTGCCGAACAGCGACAGAATGCACAGAAGATGGGCGAGGAAGGCACGCAGGAGGACAGCTACGAATCCACAACCTTCGCCATGGATACTGTTATGACCTTCCATATAGTTGCCCCTGATGGGGAAGACCTTCTGATTGATGCGGAGCAGGAGGTTAAGCGTCTGGAAAAGCTGTTTTCCGTCACAGATGAAGACAGTGATATTGAACAGATTAACGATAACGCAGGGGATAAGGCGGTTACCGTTTCGGCAGATACGCTTGCCCTGCTGAAGGCCGGCAAGCAGCTGGGCAAGGCAACGAACAATGCCTTTGATATGGCGATTTACCCCATTGTGAAGGCGTGGGGCTTTACGGAAAATGAGTATACCATTCCCACGCAGGAAACACTGGATGAGCTTCTGCCGCTGACAAAGGTAAGCAATGTCACCATTGATGAGGATGCCTCTACGGTTTATCTGGAAAAGGAAGGAATGGCGGTAGACTTAGGCGGCATTGCGAAGGGCTATGCCTCCGATAAGCTGGCAGAATTGTTAAAGAAAAAGGGTGTGAAATCCGCATGGCTTTCTCTGGGCGGCAATGTTTGTGCCATTGGTACAAAGCCGGACGGCAGTCCTTGGAGAATTGCCGTGCAGAATCCTGCCGATGAGAATGATTATGTCGGCGTGGTCGAAATCAGTGATGCCTGCGCGGTTACGTCCGGCGGCTATCAGAGATACTTTGAAGAAAACGGCAAGAAATATCATCATATCATCGACCCTGCAACGGGCAAGCCTGCGGAAAGCGGCTTAACCTCCGTCACGATTATCTGTAAGGACGGTACAAAGGCGGATGCCCTTTCCACAGCCCTGTATGTCATGGG
>OJSQ01003516.1_pt1 | contig 11156 bp, 8 predicted proteins | sample 1599551 | NCBI WGS metagenome assembly OJSQ01 (sample SAMN04168659, study PRJEB22393) | human gut metagenome | biome: human gut microbiome; feature: stool | host: Homo sapiens | collected 2014-05-12
AGTACGACTTTACAGCCGGTATCGAGGTTTTGGCCCTGGCCGGCGAACGTGATGCCCGTGAAAGTGCAGGTCGACTTGCGGCCAGAAAGAATAGACATGGGATAGAGGTAGCCTACATGGCTGCCGAAGCTGCCCGAAACCCATTCGATTGATCCGCCCTCGTCGCATACCGAGCGTTTCGTGTTCAGGTTGTACATGTTCTTCGACCAGTTCTCAATGGTGGAGTAGCGCACCCGGGCGTTCTCACCAACGTAGATCTCCACGCAGCCTGCGTGAAGGTTGGCTACATTATATTTAGGAGCGGAGCAGCCCTCAATGAAGTGGAGGTAAGCGCCCTTGTCCACAATAATTAAGGTGTGCTCAAACTGGCCGGCACCCGGCGCGTTGAGCCGAAAGTAGGACTGCAGCGGGATCTCGACGGAAACTCCCTTCGGAACATAGACGAAGGAACCGCCGGACCAGACAGCGCCGTGCAGGGCTGCGAATTTATGGTCATGGGGTGTCACGAGTTTCATAAAGTGGTCCTTTACCATATCGGCATATTTGCCGGTCAGGGCACTTTCCATATCGGTATAGATAACGCCCTGCTCCTCAACCTCCTTGCGGACATTGTGGTAGACGAGCTCGGAGTCATACTGGGCACCTACACCGGCGAGGGAGGTGCGCTCCGCCTGAGGGATCCCGAGCTTTTCAAAGGTATCCTTGATCTCCTCCGGGACCTCGGACCAGTCCCCTTTCATCTTTGTGTTGGCACGGACGTAGGTCGCGATGTTGTCCATGTTTAAGCCTTCGATGGACGGGCCCCAGTCCGGAACCTTCATTTCATTATATACTTTTAAGGAATTTAACCGGAAATCATGCATCCACTCCGGGTCATGTTTCTCCTCGGAGATCTTTTCCACAATGTCCTCGGTGAGACCGTTTTTAATACGGTAAGCGTCCTTCTCGTCATTGCGGAAGTCGTACATGTTGCGGTCAACGTCCTCAACATACGTCTTTTCCTTCATTAGTTGTTCTCTCCCTTCTCGTTCGCGGAAGCGATAAACTGTTCGAAGCCGTGCTCGTTGATCTCATCGACGAGAGAGCCATCACCCTCTGCGACAAGATGTCCATCGACGAGGACATGGGTCTTGTCCACATGGAGAGATTCGAGAATTCTGGTGCTGTGGGTGATGATGAGAAGGGCGCCGTCCTTGCTCTTCTGGTATTCCTCGATTCCCTTGGAAACAGTGCGGACCGCATCGACATCAAGACCGGAGTCTGTCTCATCGAGGATCGCCAGGGACGGATTTAAGAGGAGAAGCTGCAGAATCTCCGCTTTCTTTTTCTCACCGCCGGAGAAGCCGACGTTTAAATCACGGAAGCCGTAGGACGGATCCATGTCGAGAACCTCCATGGCTTTCTTGAGGTCTTTATTGAAATCCCAGATACGGATGTTCTTTCCGGTCCTCGCGGAGAGGGCGCTGCGGATGAAGTTGGAGAGGGAGATCCCCGGAACCTCCAGAGGGTTCTGGAAGGAGAGGAACATGCCGAGGCGGGCACGCTTGTCGGCTGCCTCTTTTGTGATATTCTCACCGCCGAAGAAGATCTCACCGTCCGTGACGTGGTAGTTCGGGTTTCCCATTAAGGTACATCCGAGGGTGGATTTTCCGGCACCGTTCGGTCCCATGAGAACGTGGGTCTCGCCTTTGTTGATGGTTAAGCTGATTCCGTGCAGGATGGATTTTTCTTCCACATCCACGGAGAGATTTTTTACATTTAATAATGGTTCTGACATATCGGATTCCTCCATGTATTTTATATAAGGTAAAAATGTAAGTTTCAGCAATTTCCGGACAGATATGAACCGGCACCGGAGCTGATCTCCGGGATACGTTCCGTCTGCCGGGACTAAACCTAGTTACTTACTAGGTGATTCAATGATATTATACATGTATTGAGAAAAATATGCAAGAAGCAATTCCTACAAACATGCTATGAATTGGTATTTATTCCTGTACAATCCGATATTTCCGGGAAAATATGCAGGATTCATGAAACTGCAACAATCGGAAAACAATTCTGAAACATGGGCATGGTAGGCTGAGCAAAACAGCGGAAATCACAGACGGGATCGGACCGGAGGCAGGAGGTTCTATGCAGAAATTTTGCAAACCTTACGAAAATATAAAATCATTATAAACTGGAAAAACAGATATTGACAGAATGACAGGGTGTCACTATAATGGTGACGGGTTGTCACTTTTTGAACCGGTTTTTATAGAAGAGGGGAGATGGAATTATGCCGACCGAACGGTTTATGCGGCTTCCGAAGGAAAAGATCGAAGCAATTCGGGCTGCGGCGGCAAAGGAATTTATGAGGGTAGCTCCGGAGGAAGTATCGATCAACCGGATCGTTCACGACGCGGATATATCGAGAGGAAGCTTTTACACATATTTTGAAGATAAACAGGATCTGTTAAAATGGCTGATCTGCAACCAGGCGGAACAGCATTTCACATCGTACATCACGATGCTGGACGAAAACGGCGGAGACCTATGGGAGGTCCTGGAGCAGATCTTTGATCTCGGGATGGACCGGCTTGAGGATTCAGGGTTGTCTGCGATCTTTCACAACCTGGTCAACAGCGCAAGACTGGTAGAACTATTCAAAGGCGGACCGGATTCGAACCCGGAGGCGATGGAGGCAAACCGGAAATTTTTAAAACTGTTGTATGAACATGTCAACAAAGAGAAATGTGATCTGGATCATCAGGAGTTTTTCGAGCTGATCGAGATGCACATGATCGTATTCATCATGTCACTCAAACGTTTTTTCCGGGACGGCGAGTCGAGAACGGAAGCTTCCGAATATTACAAACGTCATATCCATATGCTCCATTATGGCATATGTGGATATAAAACAGAGGGCAGCAGGAAGAAAACAGACGAGGGACGTTCATAAAAACAGAACAACCGGAGTCGTACCACAGCAGCATGTTACAGAAAATGAGGAGGAACCATGAAGAAAGCAGGTAAGATCGTAATCGGGCTTGTATGCGTCGGCGCATTTGGAGCCCTGATGTTCACAAGATTTACGAAAAAAGAAGAGCCGATCGAGGCCGTTCCGAACCCGACCGTCGTCGTCCAGACACCGGAGACAGGAAATATTGAACTTTCCACAGGACTGACAGGTACCGTGGAACCGGCAGATCAGGTATACATTATCCCGAAGGGAAGCGGAGAAGTACTGGAGGTTTATGTAAATCAGGGCGATACCGTACAGAAGGGACAGAAGCTGTTCCGCATCGACAACAAGCAGTTAGACGCGGCAAGGATCACGTTAAATACGACTCAGGTATCCTTAAACGATGCCCAGACATCTGTAAACAGGATGAAGGCGCTCTACGAGAGCGGGGATATTTCCGCTCAGGCCTACGAGCAGGCGGTAAGCGGTCTGTCCATGGCGAAGCTCCAGTATGATTCCGCAAAATTAAACTATGATACCCAGAGCGAGAACACGGTCGTTACCGCGCCGATCGCCGGTGTCTTAGAACAGTTTGGCGTGCAGGTACATGATATGTCTGCGGGCGGTTCTGTCGCAGGCGTTGTATCCGGTGCAGGCGGAAAAACACTGACCTTCAACGTGTCGGAGCGTGTCATGAAGGGATTAAATATCGGAGATCCTGTGACGGTGGAGAAGAACGGAACGGACTACAGCGGCGCGATCTCCGAGATCGGCAGCATGGTGGACGCGTCCACAGGACTTTTCAAGGTGAAAGCGACCTTGGGGGACGCAGATGGACTTGCCAGCGGAACGATGGTAAAGGTTTATGTGACAGCGGAGAAGGCGGACAACGTCATGGTCGTTCCGGCAGACTGTGTCAATTACAGCAACGGAGACGCTTACGTGTATACATATGATGCCGCGACATCAACGGCGAAAAAGACTCCGGTGGAAGACGGACTCATCGATTCTGACAAGATTCAGATCGTTTCCGGACTTTCCTATGACGACGAGGTCATCACAAGCTGGTCCAAGGAGCTTTATGACGGCGCCGCGGTGAATATTCAGGGCAGTGATGACAGTGCGGAAACGACAGCCGACAGCAGTGAGACAACAGCAGAAGAGACTACAGAAGCCGCAGAAACGGCAGCAAAATAAGGAGGCACAAGGAACATGGGACTTACCAAAAAGGTCTTAAAACGGCCGGTCACAACTGTTCTTGTTGTGCTCTGCCTGATCGTATTCGGTCTCAGCTCGATCTTTTCATCCCAGCTTGAGCTGATCCCGGAAATGGAGATGCCGATGCTGATCGTCAGCGCGGTCTACCCGGGAGCAAGCCCGGATGACGTGGATCAGCTTGTGATCAGTAAGATAGAGGATGAGATCGGAACGCTTTCCGGTGTCGATTCCGTCACCAGCATGTCTTCGGAAAACTTCGGAATGGTCCTGGTCCAGTATGACTATGACCAGGATATCGATAAAGCTTACGATGACTTAAAGAAAAAGCTGGATGGGATCAAGTCGGATCTCCCGGATGATGTCGATACCCCGACGATCATCGAGATGGATATCAACAGTACGCCGTCCATCACCCTCGCGGTCAACAATGACAGCGTGGATAACCTCTATAACTATGTGAATGACGATATCGTTCCGGAAATCGAAAAGCTGACCTCCGTAGCCAGTGTCGACGTATCTGGTGGTCAGGAGGCTTATATCAAGGCGGAGCTGATCCCGGAAAAATTAAGCCAGTATCATGTAAACATGAATACCATCGTTGCGGCATTAAAGTCTGCGGACTTTTCCATGCCAATCGGAAGTACCTCCGTTGGAAACAAGGATCTTTCCGTGACATCCGGAACATCCTTTGACACGATGGAGCTTTTAAAGAAGATCCCGATCACACTGGGCAACGGAAATATCATCTATATGGAAGATGTTGCCAATATCTACAATACCGTTGAGGCAAAGGACAGTATCGGACGTTACGACGGCAAAGACACGATGACGATCGGTGTCAAGAAAAATCAGGACAGCGACCACATTACCGTTTCCAAGGCAGTTCAGGAGACAATGGAAACGTTAAAAGCACAGGATCCGTCTCTGGAGTACGTCGTTGTCAATGATTACAGTGATCAGATCAGCAATTCCTTAAAGAGCGTATTCCAGACCATGATCATGGCAGTCATTATTGCGATGTTCATCATCTGGCTGTTCTTCGGGGATATCAAGGCATCCCTGATCGTCGGAACTTCCATCCCGGTATCAATTTTAGCGGCCCTCATCCTCATGAAGACCATGGGCTTTACGTTAAACGTCATCACCCTGTCGAGTCTGGTTCTCGGCGTCGGAATGATGGTTGATAACTCAATCGTAGTTCTGGAAAGCTGCTTCCGCTTTACGGATAAGGGCGGTGGCTTTGTTGAAACGAGAAAAGCCGCAATCGATGGTACTGCAGCTGTGCTGGAATCCATCATCGGTGGTACCGTTACGACCTGTGTCGTATTTATCCCGTTAGCCCTGATCTCCGGAATGAGCGGACAGATGTTCAAGCCGCTGGGCTTCACGATCGTATTTTGTATGATCGCGTCCCTGATCTCCGCGATGACGCTTGTACCGCTCTGCTACGTGTACTACCGTCCGAAGGAGAAGGAAAATACCCCGGCCTCCGGCATCATGAGAGCTCTGCAGAATGGATACCGTTCCCTGATGGAGAAGCTTTTAAAGAAAAAAGCGATGGTCATGGGAACCGCCGTTGTGCTTGTGATCTTCTCCCTGTTCCTTGCGACAAAGTTAAAGACAGAGCTTATGCCGGCAGATGATCAGGGAACGATCGCAGTGACGATCGAGACCCAGCCGGGTCTTAAGATCGAGGAGGTCGATAAGATCCTCCAGAGAGCAGAGGACTATGTGACTCAGGATCCGGATCTTGATTCCTACATGCTCTCCTACGGAAGTTCCGGACTTTCCATGAATATGGGCGGAAGCGGAGCGACCCTGACGGCATATTTAAAGGATGACAGAAGCAGAAAGACGGATCAGGTGCTCAAGGAATGGAAACGCGATATGCAGAAGTGGTCCGACTGCTCCGTGAGCCTCGAGAGCCAGAACTCCATGAGCACCATGTCCATGGGAGCAGCAGAGGATCTCGAATATCTTCTTGTCAGCACACAGTACGATGACTTAAAGAAAGCATCGGATGAGATCGTTTCCGAGCTTCAGAAACGCCCGGATGCGACAAACATCCACTCTTCCCTTGAAAACAGCGCTCCCCTTGTAAAGATCAATGTGGATCCGGTCAAGGCGGCAGCGGAGGGACTTTCCCCGACCGCCGTTGCTTCCCAGGTATACATGATGGTCAGCGGAACGACGGCAACGACCCTGAATGTTGACGGAAATGATATCGATGTAAAGGTTGAGTACGCGGATGATGAGTACGATACGATCGATAAGCTCCAGGGAATCGTCCTTCCGACAGCGACCGGCGGATCCGTAGCCCTTATGGATATCGCGGATATCGGCTTCAAGGACAGCCCGCAGAGTATCACAAAGAGTGATAAGCAGTATCAGGTGACCATCACTGGTACGCTGACAGAGGGCGCGGACAGCACCACGAAGGATAAGATCCAGAAGGAGGTCATCGATAAGTACTTATCCGGCACGATCTCCATGCAGGAAAACACATCCACAAAGATGATGAACGAAGAGTTTGCGTCCCTGGGACAGGCGATCGCCACAGCCGTATTCCTTGTATTTGTTGTAATGGCTGCACAGTTCGAGTCACCGAAGTTCTCCATCATGGTGATGACAACGATCCCGTTCGCCCTGATCGGCTCCTTCCTTTTCTTATGGTTAGTGGACTGCCCGATCAGCATGACCTCCCTGTTAGGCTTCTTAATGTTAGTCGGAACGGTAGTAAACAATGGTATTTTGTACGTCGATACGGCGAACCAGTACCGGGCAACGATGGACTTTAAGGAGGCGGTCATTGAAGCCGGCGCGACCCGTATGCGCCCGATGTTCATGACAACTCTCACGACGATCGTGGCAATGATCCCGATGGCAGCGGCTTACGGAAATGCAGGTAAGACGATGCAGGGACTCGCACTCGTTGATGTCGGCGGACTGATCGTCTCCACGGCGATGGCACTTCTTGTCCTTCCGGTCTTCTATGTGATCATGAGCGGAAAGAATCAGGATAAGAAAGAGATTATTGACGTAGATTAAAGCTTTGAACATTGAAAGCGGATCCCTGCAGAGCCTGCAAGAGACGGCCGCTGCCCGGTCGGGAGGCGGTCAGCCGGAATGCGGAACGCTCTGCGGGGCTTCCTGCTTTTGGAGGCGGCAGCCAGGGGATAAAAATTGCCACTGGATTGCCGTATTTGAAAAGAAAATGTAAGAGAAACGTTATTGCGTTTCTGCGATGAAATCGTTATGCTCATAGATGGAGGGAAACCTATGAGACAGAATCAATGGAAAAAGGCAGGTCTGACCGTGCTCTCAGCCGTTTTTATGGGAAGTCTTTCCCTGGCGGCAGCGGGTACCGGAATTCCTGCGTTAGCTGCGACGAAGGACGTCGCGGTCACAGAATATGACGAGTCGGCACTTGTAAAATTCAAGGACAATACTCTGGAATACTGGGAGATCCCGGGACTCATCGAGCGGTATAATACCGATTATCAGAACCAACTGCAAAGCTTCTACTATAATCCGGGCGGATCCACGGGTCTTACGAAGGATCAGATGTCAGCGATGGCGGCGGATCTGCGCGCGGAGGCAGATGAAATGGAGCGGGATGCGAATGATGTTCAGTATGATGAGACAGTATCCCGCGACGTGTATAAAGGATATAAAGCAAATATGCATGCTCTGCGGGCATATGCGCAGCAGCTGGAGGATGCCGCAAAGGGAAAGGGAGCCGGTGGTTCCTCTGCACTCCGCGGACTCCGCATCACGAGAAATGAGAAGACAAAGACCGCGAGGGAAGCAATGCGGACCTATGAGACCTTAAAGGACCAGTATGAGATCGCCCTTTTAAATCAGGAGATCGCAAAGCAGAATTACGAGGCGGCGTTAAAGAAAAAGGATCTTGGAATGATGTCGAAGGAGGATGTTCTGACCGTGGAGGACGCACTGAATTCCGCGAACGGAAGTGCTCTTCAGGCAGCGTCCGGTCTCAATACCCAGAAACAGACGCTGATCACAATGTTGGGCTGGGATTACAACGCTGATCCGGAGATCGCGAAGGTTCCGGAGCCGGATCTTTCCGTGATTGCGTCCTTTGATCCGAAGAAGGATGAGGCGAAGGCCATCGAGATGAACTACACTCTGTATGATACAAGGATGACGAGTTCCAAATCGGCGGGCGGAGCAGTCACGAAGGCAAGAAATATCAAGGATCAGGAAGATTCCGTCCGTTCTTCCCTGGATCTTATGTATAAGGACCTGAAACAGAAACAGAAAGCCTATGAGGCATCAGAAACGCTCTATGAGGCGGCAAAGGCCGATAAAGCGGCTGCTGACCGGAAGAATGAGCTGGGGATGTTGAGCCGTCAGGAATACCTTCAGGCAGAGTCTGCATGGCTTTCCAGTGAAGCATCCCACACGGCGGCGAAGCTGGACCTCACAGGAGCGATCGAAAATTATCAGTGGGCGCTTGAGGGACTTCTTGATATCGGTTCCTCATCACAGAGCTAAAGGAGAAGCAGAATGAAAAGAAATTTGACAGGACGTGTGATTCCGGCAGCACTTGCGCTTGCGCTTGCGGCAGCGCCTGTGAACGCTTTCGCAGCGACGAAGGCGGTTCAGGCGACCGGTGTTGCGGATGAGAACGGATTTATATCCCAGCCGGGAAATGAGTACGATGACGCGACGATGAAGAAGCTCGCGGATAATGTGCTGGAATATGACGAGATCGGGAAGCTTGTTGAGGTGTACAGCCCGACGTTTAAGACGTTGAAGGAGACCTATTCCGACAAAAAGGATGCATCCAAGGATGTCGCAAAATTGAAATCCCAGTTATCAGATAAATCGGCATCGATCCTGGATGCCGCGGATCAGATGAACGGGATGACAGACCAGATGAAGGACCTGATCGGTATGCTCCCGACGGCTCCGACGACATATGCCCAGTTAGTCTACAATTCCGAGCTTCTGGACTATCAGGCGGAGCAGGTACTTTTAATGGGTGACAGTCTGACCGAGATCTCCCCGGAGCAGATGCATATCAAGCTTGTGGACAGCACCCGCGCGGCGCTGACCGCCGGCGCCCAGAGCGCCATGATCGGCTACAAGCAGTTAAAGCTCAACGAGGAGAGCTTAGAGAGCGGACTCACACTCTTAGAGGCAGTCTACCAGTCCACCCAGAACCAGGCAGCCAACGGTCTTGCGACCCAGAGCCAGGTCCTTTCCGCGAGACAGCAGCTGGAGTCCACCCAGGCAACGAAACTGACACTGACATCCAGTGAGCAGAAGCTCCGTCAGACCCTCTGCACGATGCTCGGATGGAAGTATGACGCAAAGCCGGAGATCAAGGATGTCCCGGCAGCTGATCTTACAAGGATCGACGGAATGAACCCGGAGAAGGACAAACAGGCGGCGCAGGACAACAACTTTACGATCCGATACAACGTGCTGGACCTCGACAACAAGGACGCAGGCTCCGTCGAGTACCAGAACTTACAGCGCACGATCAAGCAGGAGAAGGAAGAAGTCTCCTCCTCCCTCGTAAATCTCTATAACGATGTTCTCCAGAAGAGGAACGAGCTTCAAACCGCAAAGGCAGCTTACGAGCTGGAAAAGACGAAGATGGAGACTGCCGAGAGAAAATGGCAGTTAGGAACCATCGGACGCCTTGAGTATATGCAGCAGCAGAACTCCTTAAAGACAAAGGAGATCGCGGTGAAGACCGGAGACCTCTCATTGTTCCAGGCAATGGAGACCTATGACTGGGCGGTTAAGGGAAACTTAAGTCTTAGTCAGTAAGCTGCGGATGCGCTGAAAATAGTTCAGCAATCCGAAAACGGACTTTTACAGTGGGCAGGGAAGATGTTCCCTGCTCACTTTTTTTGCTTGCGGTTTTGTCTGTATTGTCAGGGTTGGCTGCAGAGGTGATAGCTGTATGAGATGTGTCCTCGCCTGTGACCGCCGGGCTGGTGCTTTTCAGAAAACAGGCAGGTCTTGCCTTTAAAAGCGCCTGAAAATCATCCTCCGGGATCAGACTTTTCAACGTCTCCTTCGATCCTTCCGGCATTGATGCATGAATGCTGTCCGTGTAGCATAGGGATGGATACAGGACGCACCAGAAGTTGTGCCCGGCACCGTTTCCGATGGTCACCCGGACGGCTTCATACATTCCGGCGGGAAATGTCATGTCCCCATAGGTGCGCACCGGAAACCTGCAGGTCTCAATCCCCACATGTACACCGTAATCATACCCGAAGCTGTGGATAAAGTCTTCTGCGGCGGTTTTCAGTGTGGAAGATTCAGACAGGATATATGCTTTCAGATCCTCTTTTCCGGCAATCTGATCTGCGGCGGCATCGTCCCGGATCTTTTTCAGCAGAAGATCCTTTACGCAGAGCTTTAACGCCTGATCTTCAGCAGAGTCACTGTTTGCAAGAACATGGAACCGCAGGATCTTCGGGGCAATATCCGCTGCCAGAGCCTCGTCCCGCGCCCGGATGCCGGACATGGAAAGAAGAAAACAGATCAAAAAACACAGGAAAGAGAGACTGAGCTTACAGGTTCGTTTCATAGATACACCTTCTTTGCTTTTTACTTTTTATGTCAGAGGCAAATGTTATTTCCTGTTTGTAATTATTACCAGTTGTGCTATAATCTAAACAATAACATGTCAAAACAGCCCGTCCAGTGCCAGTGCATCGGGGGAAATGATTCGGGTGCACAGTGGTCCTGTAAGGAATCTGCCGGCTTTGCTGACCGGGATCACGCGCCAAATCTCACGGACGTTCGACTTGAATAGAAAATCAGAGAGGAATCAAAAAAAACATCATGGAAAAGAAAAATATCGTTGTCCTGTTTGGCGGACAGTCATCTGAGCATGTAGTATCCTGTATGTCTGTACAGAATGTGGCAGCAAATATCAATGAGGAGAAATATAATGTGATCCTCGTCGGGATCACGGAGGACGGACACTGGGTAAAGGTGG
>OJSQ01003518.1_pt1 | contig 11154 bp, 12 predicted proteins | sample 1599551 | NCBI WGS metagenome assembly OJSQ01 (sample SAMN04168659, study PRJEB22393) | human gut metagenome | biome: human gut microbiome; feature: stool | host: Homo sapiens | collected 2014-05-12
AACTCCGACTGTGTGAAACGGAGGTATCGCTGCGCGGCGCACTGAACCAAACCAGCGAAGCGCAGATGGACGCTCTGGTGGCTGAGCTCTGCGCGGAGTAGGCGGCGAGTCTGGCTTCGTCCGGCCGCCCGATGCCCCAAAAGCAAAACATCGTCGCTGATTTATTTAGACAACAATATGGCGTTGAGTGATGCCGAAGCTTTGAAAATGGATCGAAGCGCAGCCGCAGAGAATATCTGCGGCTGCGCTTTTTGCATTTTGACCATGGTGCAAACGGATGGCTTTGACCGTTACCCTCGGTTTCTAAAGAGACACGAAGTGTGCTACATGGAAGCGTATCATAGATCTGCTCCATAGCCACGCCCTCACTGCGCCAGCGTTTCCCGGATAGCCGCCGTCCAAGCCCTCCCGGGTCTCCACTATTCCCGCCTTTTTCAGCACCGCCTGCACCCGGCGGACGCGGGTGGGATTGGTGCAGATGTTCTCCGCCAGCGCTTCGCTGCTGAGGGAGCGTTCACTGTGGCTCAGGCAGACCAGCGCATGGACGGCCAGATTAAAAGAACTGTCCACAATCATCCCTCCTTCACAAGCTCGTAGGGCCAGTCGATGACACCGCCGAGACGGTATGCGCTTTGTCCAAACTAGATGTCTACCAGAAGATCACGGTAGACCTGAAGATGGATGAGTTGGACGTGACTGCTGCGGAAAACAAGGCTACCTATGAAGAGATCCGGGAGTACGTCAAGGAGCACACCGGTCTGAACGTGAGCAACCTCTATATTGCACAGGTCAAGCGCAAGTGCGGCATCAAGGAGCGGCAGAACTACAACAAGCCTAAGGCTGAGAACCCCAAGCAGTTCAAGTGCCCGCCGGAGAAGGAAAAAGCCATCCAGGAGAATCTGTTATGATCACAGTTCCTCAAGCAATGCCGTACACCCTTCCAGCACATCCTGCCATGTGGCTTCAAAATCTCCCGTGAACCATGGGTCTGCCACTTCACGGGGATGATCCGTATGCGCCATCAGCAGCGAGATTTTATGCTGTGGGTCACCGCCGACAAGCCGCAGAATGTCACACAGATTGCTTTCATCCATGCCAATCAGATAATCACACCGTGCATAATCCAGCCGGGTCATCTGCCGGGCGGTCTTGCCGTTGCAGTCGATGCCATGTTCTGCCAGCTTCTGCCGTGCAGGAGGATAGACCGGATTTCCGATTTCCCATGCACTGGTGGCGGCTGATGCGATTTCAAATTGCTCGGATAGTCCTGCCTTGGACGTAAGGTCTTTCATCACATACTCCGCCATCGGGCTTCGGCAGATATTTCCGAGACAAATAAATAAGATCCTGGTCATGCCGGGTCGTTCTCCTTTTGGCTTACAAAAGCATAGCCGCCGTGGGTAGTGCGGATAAAGCTACCGCAGCCGGCCAGCTTCTTTCGCAGATTGGAAACGGTATTTGCCACGACCTTTAAGGTGTCGTCACAGTTTTGTCCCCACACAGCACGGAAAAGCTCTTCTTTTGAGAAGATTTGTCCTTCGTGGGAGGCAAGCATCAGCAGCAAATCGAACTCCAGTCGTGTAAGGGAGACTTTTCTGCCGTTGCACGACACTTCGTGGGTCATTCCGTCCAGTGTAAGCCCCGGAAGAACCAACTTCTCCCATGAATCAATGGATATTTGCTCTGCCTCGATGTGCTCCCGTTCCAGAAGCATCCGGATCTTTTGCTCCAATTCCGGGTCAGGCTGTCGGGTCTTTATAACGATCATGACAAACTCCTGTGTGAATTTTATTCTGCGGCGGCATCCATTTCCCGGAGCAGGTTCACCATCTCAATGGCGCTGACCGCACAGTCATAGCCTTTATTGCCTGCTTTGGTACCTGCCCGTTCGATGGCCTGTTCGATGTTTTCGGTGGTCAGAACACCAAAGAGGACGGGAACCCCGCTTTCCAGCGAGACCGTGGCAATGCCTTTGGAAACCTCATTGCACACATAGTCGTAATGGCTGGTAGAACCGCGAATCACGGCACCAAGGCAGATCACAGCATCATACTTTCCGCTTTTTGCCATTTTAGAGGCAACCAGTGGGATCTCAAAAGCACCCGGAACCCATGCAACATGAATATCAGCGTCCTGCACATCGTGCCGGAGCAGACCATCCATTGCTCCGCTCAGAAGTTTGGACGTGATAAATTCGTTGAAGCGGGCAGCTACGATACCGACCTTGATGTTCTGAGAAACCAGCTTGCCTTCAAATGTTTTCATTTTTAAATACCTCTTTCGTTGTTAATATTCCAGAAGATGCCCCATCCGTGCCTGCTTCGTTTTCAGGTAAAACAGGTCATACGGGGTCGCCGTCATCTGAATGGGTACGCGCTCGGAGATCTCCAGCCCAAACTCGGAGAGCTGATATACTTTGTCCGGGTTATTGGTAAGCAGGCGCAGGCTTTTTACGCCAAGTTCCCGGAGGATCTGTGCGCCGAGATAATACTCCCGTTCATCTCCATGGAACCCCAGAGCGAGATTGGCTTCCAGCGTATCCATGCCCTGCTCCTGAAGTTCATAGGCACGCAGCTTGTTGATCAGACCGATGCCCCGGCCTTCCTGCCGCATATAAAGCAGGATGCCCCGGCCTTCTTTTTCGATCTGTGTCATGGCGGCGGCCAGCTGCTGGCCGCAATCGCAGCGCAAGGAGCCGAACGTATCGCCTGTCAGGCATTCCGAGTGGACGCGGCACAGAACATCCTTTCCATCGCCAATGTCGCCCTTTACCAGTGCAATGTGATGTTCTCCGTTCAGGCGGCTCACAAAACCGTATGCTTTGAAGGTGCCATACTTGGTAGGCAGGTTCACCGCTGTCACCTGATCGACCAGTTTATCGTGACACTTGCGGTACTCCTGTAAATCACGGATGGTGATGAATTTGATCTGGAAACGCTCTGCCAGCTTTGCCAGTTCAGCGGTGCGCATCATCGTGCCATCCTCCCGCATGATCTCGCAGCACAGGCCGCATTCTTTCAGCCCTGCCAGACGGCACAGGTCAACGGTTGCTTCCGTGTGACCGCTGCGCTCCAGTACACCGTTCTTTTTTGCCAGAAGGGGGAACATATGGCCCGGTCTGCGGAAATCTTCTGCTTTTGCGTGGTCGTCCACACAAGCCATCGCCGTAATGGAACGCTCTGCGGCAGAAATGCCCGTAGAAGTAGAAACGTGGTCGATGGACACAGTAAATGCCGTTTCATGGTTGTCGGTATTATGCTGCACCATCTGCGGAAATTGCAGCTTCTGGACGAAAGCCTCGGACATCGGCATACAGATCAGACCTTTGCCGTGGGTCGCCATAAAGTTGATGTTTTCAGTGGTGGCAAATTCGGCAGCACAGATGAAGTCCCCCTCGTTTTCACGGTCGGGGTCATCCGTTACCAGAATGATTTTTCCTTGTTTCAGGTCTTGCAAAGCTTCGGGAATGGTATTGAAGTTCATCCTAAACTCTCCTTAAAAGCCGCAGCGCAGCAGTATTTCTTTTGTGAGCGTGTTTTGTTTCGGTGCTTCTGATGGAAGCAGCTTCTCGATATATTTTCCGACAACATCGGTTTCCAGATTGACAAAATCCCCTTTGTGCCGCTGGTTCAGGTTCGTCTGACAGACGGTGTGCGGTATCGTGGACACGGAAAAGCCCGTAGGTTCCACCGCAGCCACGGTCAGGCTGATACCGTCTATTGTGATAGAGCCTTTTTCAACGACATAGCGAAGGATCGCAGAATCTGCATGAATGGTGTACCAGATGGCCGTATCGTCTTTTCGGATATTAGCAATGCGTCCGACGCCATCCACATGGCCTGCTACGATGTGTCCGCCAAAACGTCCGTTGGCCGGCATGGCACGTTCCAGATTGACAGCACTTCCAACGGTGAGCTGTGCAAGTGCAGAGCGGTTCAAGGTCTCGTGCATGACATCCGCAGCAAAGCTATCCGGGAAGAGCTGCCTGACGGTCAGGCAGATGCCGTTGACGGCGATGCTGTCGCCGATCCTGGTTTCTTCCAGAACCGTTTTTGCACGAACCGTCAGTACGGCGGAATGCTGTCCCCGATTGATGGATTTTATTGTTCCGACTTCTTCCACGATTCCGGTAAACACGGGTACTCCACCTCACTTTCGATCAGGAAATCTTCGCCAAGCTGTTCCAATCGGCTGTTCTTCAGGCGGAATGCAGCATCCGGAAGCGGGACACCTGCACCCTCAATGGGTGCTTTGGCATCCCTTCCTCCGAACAGCTTCGGGGCAATGTAAGCCTGTACCTGCTGCACGATGCCGCTTTCCAGTGCAGACCAATTCAAGGTTCCGCCGCCTTCCAGCAGAATGCTGTCGATCTGCTCCTGCCCCAGCTGTTCCATCAGTTGCAGAAGATTTACATGACCACATCGTTCTTCCAGACAAAGGACCCGGCACCCGGTCTGTTGATATGCCGCCTGCTTCTCTGGGTCGCCGCAGCAGGTCGCAAGAATGGTGGGGACCTGTTTGGCGGTCGTGACTACCTGTGATTGCAGCGGTGTCCGCAAATGTGTATCACAGATGATCCGGACGGGATCACGGCCACCCTCTATCCGGCAGGTCAGCAGCGGGTCATCTGCTAGGATGGTTCCGACTCCCACCATAATGCCGCGGAATCGGTGTCGCTGCCGTTGAACATGATTCCGGGCAATTTCCCCGGTGATCCATTTGGAAGCGCCTGTGTATGTGGCGATTTTTCCGTCCATCGTCATGGCGTATTTCATGGAAACGAAGGGGCGTTTTGTGGTGATATAGTGGAAGAACACCTTGTTCAGCGCATCGCATTCCTCTTGCAGAACATTTTCGGTCACATCTATGCCGTGTGCGCGCAGGATTGCAATTCCTTTTCCAGCCACCAGCGGATTCGGGTCAGCAGAACCCACGACCACCCGGTGAATGCCCGCGTCCAGAATCGCATCCACGCAGGGCGGCTGCTTTCCGTAATGGCAGCACGGCTCCAATGTCACATACAGGGTCGCTCCCTGCGGATCTTCGGTGCAGGATGCCAGCGCATTGCGCTCCGCATGAGCCTGACCGTATCTCTGGTGCCAGCCCTGTCCGATGATCCTGCCCTCTTTTACGACCACGGCACCCACCATCGGGTTGGGCGATGTCCACCCGCAGCCCTTTTTTGCAAGCTGCAAAGCCAGACGCATATAGTCTTTGTCGTTCATCGTGTTGCCTCCAAAAGAAAAAGCCCTGAACAAAAACGTTCAGGGCAAGCCGAAAAACACAAGGGATCCTTGTGCAAAAAAGAAAGCTCCAGAATGCAAACGCATCCCAGAGCAGCCTCCACAAGCGCAGGACCGTGCGGGCTCTGCGCTTGGTATCTTCTTTCATCCAGACTGTACTGTCGGCTTCGGAGTTTCACCGAATCATGCCTTACGGCTCGTGGGCTGTACCACCGGTAGGGAATCGCACCCTGCCCTGAAGATTTCTGATTCAATTACAGCGGCATTATAGCACGGCTCCTTTCGGATTGCAAGGGCATTCTGCAAACCGGGACGAAACCGGGATGAAGATGGGTACGAAACTTTTTGACTATTATTGCCTTGTCAAGAGGGTAGGCGTCGTCCAGCCCTCTCTCTTTTTGCCAAAGTTTCCCTTGCTTTTTCTTGCACCCTGCCGAAATCAGCGTATTCCCAAAACTTTTTGTTGACACGGCTCGATTTTTGTGGTAATCTATCCCAACAATTGAATATAACATATTTTTACATATTCGTTCTGGCCCTGCGGGGCTGAACATTTTGGCTTTCAGCCGTTACATAACCGACTAGCATGACCTTCCAGAAAAAGCGAAGGCAGGGCTGGTCTGTTTTGTGACGGCTTTTTTGTTGCCGTTTTGCCCGTTGCACCTTGAAAACCGCATGACCGTCTGCATGGGATACCCGGCGATGACCCTGAGAAGGAGAGCCGGAAAACGCCGCCGGAAGGGGGGCAGGAAAGCCATGCAGGGAGAACGGCAGGACGTTGATTTCCCAGTTGCGGAGTAAAACGATGTGATCAAAATGATCACATCGTTTTTCCGTAACGCCAAGAAAGGACGGAATGCCTATGAGTAATTTTACCCCTGCATGGTTCAAGAAAGGTTTTTTCAACGAATCCCTGTTCTGTGACGATTTTCTGAGCATCCACCAACTGCTTTACTCGAATGGCGCATTTTTCACCCCGGACGGCAGAATGGTGGACCCCATGCCCCTGCGGTGTGAGATCTTCGAGATGATGCGTGAATACGTTGGGGCGAACCTTGCCAAGAAGGTCACCAATGTGGTGGATGTGCTGAAGCTGGCGGCACAGGTGGAGGACTTTCCGCCTGTCACCGACCGTATCGCACTGGCAAACGGCACCCTGTATCTGGACGGTACCTTTCAGGAGGGCAAGCCGGAGATTGTCCGCAACCGGCTCCCGGTCAGATATGACCCGAAAGCTGCACAGCCTACCCATTGGTTGCGGTTTCTGTCCGACCTGCTCTACCCGGAGGACATCCCCACGGTGCAGGAGTTCATCGGGTACTGCCTGATCCCCAGCAACAAGGGACAGCGCATGATGGTCATCAAGGGCAACGGCGGCGAGGGAAAATCGCAGATCGGTGTGGTGCTGTCCCGGCTGTTCGGCTGCAACATGAAGGATGGCAGCATCGGCAAGATCTCGGAGAACCGCTTCGCCCGTGCCGACCTGGAGCACACCCTGCTCTGCGTGGACGATGATATGCGGATGGAAGCCCTGCGCCAGACCAACTATGTCAAGTCCATCGTGACCGCACAGGGGCAGATGGACTTGGAGCGCAAGGGCAAGCAGAGCTATCAGGGCTGGATGTATGCCCGCCTGCTGGCGTTCAGCAACGGCGACCTGCAGGCTCTGTATGATCGCTCGGACGGTTTCTACCGCCGCCAGCTCATTCTGACCACCAAGGACAAGCCCCTGTCCCGTGTGGATGACCCGGACATTGCCGAGAAGATGGCGGCAGAAGCCGAGGGCATCCTGCTGTGGGCATTTGAGGGCTTGCAGCGGCTGGTGAAGAATGGCTTCCAGTTCACCGAGAGTGACCGTGCCAAGCGCAACCGGGAACTGGTGAAGCGGGACAACAACAATGTGTTCGATTTCCTCGAATCCGAGGGCTACATCCGCCTGAAGGCGGATGCCTGCACCAGCTCGAAAGAGCTGTATGAGGTCTACAAGATGTGGTGCGAGGAGAACAGCCTGAATGCGATCAAGGCCAGAGGGTTCAGCGATGCACTGATCGCCAACCAGCGCAGGTATAATCTGGAATCCACCAACAACATCGTCAACTCGTCCGGGCGGCGTGTCCGGGGCTTTGTGGGCATCGAAGCCCTTGTGCAGCCCGACCTTATCCCCAACAGTTGGCGGGCATGACCCCCTTATAAAGGAGAACTTGGGCGTTTTGCTGCGTACGTGCGTACGCGGCAGTCGGCTTTCTCTGTACGCACGTACGCAGCGATTGACCGAAAACTCGCCATATAGGGGGCTTTGGTTGGTGGTCAAAACGACCACCAACCAACCCGTAGTGGTAAATGCCGGAAAGCGGCACTTACCGGTTCCTGCCCAAATCCTCAAAATGGGAATCAGGGTGAGATGGCCGTTATCAGACCGTCTATCTGCCTGTTACCAAAATGGTAACAGGCAAAATCAGTTGGTCATTTTGGCCAACTGAAAAAGCCGGACGAGCTGTGGGCAGGGATTCGCAAATCTTTGCCCGTCAGCTTGCCCGGTGCAGGCTCGGCCAGAAGGCACAGGAGCTTTTTGCTCACGCGGGCAAAGCAGTGCGCCCGCAGGGAGAACGGCAGGCGTTCGCTGCCGATGACATCGTGGCACAGAACGGTCATGGCGCTGCGGTGCACGGACTCGTCATAGTGCGACACGCCCGTAAGCAGCAGGCCGAGGCAGTGCTCCGTCAGCACGCTGTTTTCCGGCAGGGCGGAGATCAGACTGCCGAGCGTCCGGAGCGACGTCGAGGCGGCGCGGGCGCTGCCGCTGCGCAGCAGGCCGTCGAGGAAGTCGATGCTTTCGCGGATCTCCTTTTCCGGCATGGTGCTCAGCAGCCGCCCGAGATAACGGGGAATAAAGCGTGCGATCTGCTCCTGCCCGTTTTCCAGCTCGCGCATGAGGTCGACGATGATCTCATTGCGCTGGTCGACGCTCAGGCGCGTGCTGATGGTCAGAAGCGCGCGCCCGGCGTGCTCGCGCACGGGAAGGTGCTCGCTGACGGACAGCAGATTGGAAAGGTGCGTCGCCGTGTGGAATGTGTTGCCCGTGTGCTGCAGCGCATCGGCCTGCAGCAGATCGATCTGGGCATTTTTTACGACCCACGGCACGGCAGTCTTCAGATTGCTGAGGTAGAGCAGCGAGGCCTCGGATTCCGAGAGCGGCGCGGGCGTTTTGCCGGTCAGGCGGCCGCGCAGGGCACGCACGGCGGGAAGATCATCCGCAAGCGGCACAGCGGCCTCCTGCAGCAGGTCCTCCGGCGCGGCGGCACGGAAGCGCCGCAGGCAGCGCAGGGCCGCAATGCGGCGGCTCTGGTCCGGACCGCACAGCAGGGCGCGCAGCCGGTCCGCCGCCGGGGCGAGCGTGGAGACGGCATGCGGCGGGGTGTGGTAGAGGGCGTCGAGCAGCACGAAGCTGTCCTCGTCCGTGGCATCCGGCAGGCGCGAGAGCAGCGGCTGCGCCAGCCGCGCCGCGTCCTCCGTCTCGGCCAGAAGCGTTTCGGCAACGGCCTTCAGCGAGTTGGAGATGCGTTGTGCGTGCTTCGGGGAGATTTTGTGGTCGGGGTGCAGGCACTGTGCCACGGTCTGCTCCCACAGGCCGAGCGATTCCTCCAGCACGGAGAGCATCGCGGCGCGGCTGCGTCCTGCGGCGCGGCGGAGGGCAGCTCCTTGCGGTATTTCGGCCCGCTGTTTGCCAGCACGCTGCCCATGAGCTGCCCGGCCAGACGGCGGACGTCGCCCTCGGGATACAGCAGCAGCTCGTAGAGGAAGGCGAGCAGTTTGCGCTTGTTCCCGCCGGACATATAGGTGTGGTATTCCTGAAACAGCTCGAGGTAGGTGCGGATGCGCAGCGTGTTCTTCTCGCCGCGGGCCTGCTCGAGCAGCTGGTCAAACGATGCGTCCGTGCTGACGGTATGCATCAGGCGGATGGCGTGGTCGAACGTCAGCGCGCGCAGGGCGTCCAGCGCCTCCTGCTGCGTGAGCAGAGCGGGGTCGCGCGTTTCGCGCTGCGGCGCGGGGCCGGGCTCCGTGGCCGCGCCGCGGCTGTGCAGATAGGCCTCAAAATCGCGCAGCTTCGTATAGACCGTGCGGTAACGGCGCTCCTTTTCCGGCGTGACGTCCGCCAGCTTTGAAAGGATCATCGCATAGGCCTCTGCCAGTGAATAAATGCGCACGGTCTCGCGTCCGCCCTCGCGCGTGCCGCGCACGCGGAAGTCCGCATAGATGAGCAGCAGGGACTCCACGGGCCCAGGTGGAGTGGTTCGCGGAGATATGCGCGATGTGCTCCATGCCGTGGCCGGACAGCCACTGCCAGGTATAATAATAGTGCAGATAGGGGATGCGCTTTGCATCCGCGCCGCGGCAGCCGAACTTGCCGATATCGTGGCACAGGGCGGCCGCGCTGACGAGCGGGACGTCGACGGGAAGCCCGGCTTCCTTCGCGCACTGGGCGGTCAGCGTGGCGATGTTGTGCACGCCGATGGTGTGCGAAGCAGCGTCAAACGGCAGAAGCTCCCGGCCGATGCGCAGCATGGTCACAAAATGCGAGGCGTGCAGTGCGGCGTGGAAGGCGGGCAGCTCATCGGCGACACGGCTTCCGTCCTCCGGGCCGTGCGCAGCCAGATCGGTCAGCATATCGAACGGCGCATCCTCGCAGGCGAGCACGCCGTCCAGCAGCTCGGCCAGCGCGGCAAGCACCGGTGCCTCGGGCGGGGCCTGATAGGCGGGATCGGGGAACAGACCGTTGTCCAGCCACGCATACAGCGCGGGCAGCCATCCGGCCTCCGGCTCCGGCGCAAGGCGCGCCAGCAGCGGGCGCAGGGCGGTCACGACGGCGGAGCATACGCTGCTCCGATCATACTCCAGTCCGTTCAGCAGCTCGGCCGCGCCCTCCAGCCCGGCGGGCGGCACGAGCGCATTCAATTTTTCCCGGGAAAAATACACGGCAGTCATCCTCTCCGTACAGGTGTTTCCAAAACATACCCTTATTATAATAGAATCTTTCGGTTAAAACAAGGGCAGTACCGCATAATTCAGCGAGAGCATTCGGTGAAGGCCGAAGCTGCAATTGTGCGGTGCTGCCCAGAAAAAAGAAACGCAAAATAAGCGGAACGGATGCGCAGAAATCGCGTCTGAATAGATAGAACGGTTTTGAGCAAATACACTCGCTGACATATTTTACGATTTTTGACGAAAGGATGATGGAGATGAAAAAGCTGATCTCCGCGCTGTGCGCGCTGATGCTGGCCGTTTCGCTTGCCGCCTGTTCCCGAGGCCCGGCGGAGCACGGCGGGCTGCTGCCGCTTGACCCGACGGACCCGCCCGCAACGGAAGAGCCGACCGCCGCACCGACCAACCCCACGCAGCCGCCCGAGCCGGTCGAGCTGCCCAATGCCGGGACGCTGGCCGCTCTGGCAGACGACGGCGCGGCCCTGTGCCTGTGCCAGTGGTCGCGCAGCGGGGAGCTGGAGCACAGCGGCATGCTGGACGCCGCTGCGGTCGCTGCGGTGCTCGATGCCGCCAATGCTGCGCAGTGGGCCGAGCGCAAAGCGCCGGGCGTGCAGGAATTCTCGTTTGACAGCTATGTGACGCTCAGCTCGCCAGCGGGCGGCGGCACGCTGCTCACGCTTTGGAAGGGCGTCTCCGCCCTGTGTCTGGATGCACCCGGCGGCCGTGTCTGGCTGGACCAGCCGGAGGGCGCGGATCTCGCCGCCGCCCTGCAGGGGCTGGAGCAGCAGGATGCCTATCCGCGCAGCCTCTACGCCGTCGGCGTGACCGGGTCCGCTGAGGACGAGACCATCGCCCAGAGTGCTGCCGGAGCCATGGTGCAGAGCCTGAGCGCCCACGAGGCCCGCGACGGTGCGAGCAGCGGAGTCGAATC
>OJSQ01003521.1_pt1 | contig 11139 bp, 6 predicted proteins | sample 1599551 | NCBI WGS metagenome assembly OJSQ01 (sample SAMN04168659, study PRJEB22393) | human gut metagenome | biome: human gut microbiome; feature: stool | host: Homo sapiens | collected 2014-05-12
AAAGATAACCCGATCGGCAAGAAATTCCGCTTCCTCAATGTAATGCGTTGTCAGGAGGATGGTTGTGCCTTCCTGCTGGATGCGTTTGATCAAGCCCCAGAGTTTTCGGCGGATGAGCGGATCAAGCCCTACCGTGGGTTCGTCCAGAAAGAGGATGCGGGGTTTATGCAATAAGGCCCGCGCCAGCATGATACGCCGTTTTTCTCCCCCCGAAAGCGTTTTCGTCAGCACGTCGACCTTGTGTGCCATTTCGACGGTTTCAAGCAAACTGGTGATCCCTTCCTTTCTCTCGGATGCGTTCATGCCGAAAAGCCGTCCGTGGATGTCCAGATTTTCCCGTACTGAAAGTTCCGCATCCAGATTGAGATGCTGGCTCACGACGCCGCACAATGCCTTGGCTTCCAACGGGTGTTCGGTGAGGTTACGCCCGGCAAGTTTGACGGTGCCGCCGTCTGCCCGGGCCTGACCGGACAGGATACGTACGGTCGTTGTCTTTCCGGCTCCGTTCGGTCCGAGATAGGCCACAAGTTCCCGATCCCTCACATGCAGGCTTATGCCGGACAGGATGTGGGTTCGGCCAAATGATTTGGTGATATGTTCAGTCTGAATCATCAGTCAGGAGCCTGTCGCTGGGTGTATTGGGAAGAGATGAGGGCGTAAGGAACCTCGTCGAACACGAAAAAAGAAGTAGCACAATCGTAAAGAGTGTGCTACCTATTCTGGTGACATTTTTTTTATAAAAATAATACTCAAATGAGATTGAAGAGATGCATGCCATTCCTGCTGCTCGCTACCTTGCTCGCCGTAAACGGCAGAATCTTCTTTTGGGGCTGCTCGCCTTGGTGGCGTTGTGTATGCTCCTTTTGGGGGTGAGTGTGGGAAACGGTGTGGTGCGCCTTCCCTTGGGGCTCTCTGAACACGAGTTGGCGCTCTTTGTTCGCCTGCGCCTTCCCCGAGTGCTCATGGGGGCGCTGGTGGGAGCCGGACTTGCCATGAGTGGAACGCTGGCACAGGCGGTACTGCGGAACCCGTTGGCCTCTCCTTTTACGCTGGGCATCTCCTCCGGTGCGGCCTTCGGTGCCGCGCTGGCTATTCTACTGGGCGGGGCATCGCAATGGGGGATGGCGGGGAACGCTTTTGTATTCGCCGCATTGACGGCGTTTGCGGCACTGGGCTTTGCCCGACTGCGCGACAGCCGTCCTGAAACGCTGATCCTCGGCGGGGTTGCCATTATGTTCCTGTTTTCCGCCGCGACCTCGTTGCTGCAATATGTTGCCACGGAATATGAGGTACAGGCGATTGTCTTTTGGGGGTTCGGCAATTTGGGACGCGTGGGATGGTCGGAGTTGGGGATGGCCGCTGTCATGATCTTGCTTCCGGTACCGTTCGCACTGAAACTGTCATGGGATCTCAATGCGTTGCTTGCCGGTGAAGAAACCGCTTCGTCGCTGGGCGTCAATGTGCGGCGTTTGCGTATCGGCGGGATTCTGGCCGCTTCGCTCATGGCGGCGGGGGCTATATGCTTTACCGGAGTCATCGGTTTTATCGGACTGGTTGCCCCGCATATCGCACGTCTTGCCCTTGGCGCCGAACACCGCTTCCTGATTCCCGGTGCGGCGTTGTTTGGGGCGTCCCTTGTCACCTTTTCCGATGTGCTCGCCAGAAACATTTGCCCTCCTCAGATCATACCCATCGGGATTTTGACCTCTTTTCTCGGCGTTCCTTTCTTCTTCTGGCTGTTGATGCGGAAAGGGCAGAATCATGCTTGAACTCCGCGATCTGTCTTTTGCTTATCCGGCAGGGAGGCCCCTCATTGAGGGCCTTTCCTTCACGTTTCGAAGCGGTGGGATCTGTGCCGTTCTCGGTCCCAACGGAACCGGAAAAACGACGCTCCTCAAGCTGTTGCTGGGAATCTTGAAACCTTCCTCTGGCGAAATGCTCCTGTCGGGTATGCCGATAGGACGCATGACCGCCCAGAGGCGTGCCCGCAAGCTCGCCTATATCCCGCAGGATGTGTCCCTGCGTTTTCCGCTCAGTGTATTTGAGTTCGTATTGCTTGGACGCAAACCGTGGTTTGTGTGGGGGCCTTCCCCTTCCGATGTGGCGTTGACGGGGACGGTTCTTTCCCGGCTGGATCTGGATGCGCTCGCGGAGCGTCCTCTTGCCAACCTTTCCGGAGGGCAGCGCCAGAAGGTTGCGTTGGCCCGCGCTCTTGTTCAGGAGACGGATTGGCTGCTTCTTGATGAGCCCACCAGCAGCCTGGATCTCCGTCATCAGGTGGAAGTACTGACAACGGCTCGCCGTGTTGCCACGAAGCAGGGCAAGGGCGTCATCCTTTCCATGCACGACATCAATCTTGCCGCCCGCTATGCCGATACGATTCTCCTCATGAAGGATGGGGGGATCGTGGCTTCCGGCGCTCCGGCGGATGTTTTGACGGGCGAACGCATCGCCTCGGTTTATGGTCTTCCCATGCGCGCGTTCCATGCCGCGGACAATCCGCAGGTTTCCCTGTGGTTTCCCGATACGACAGAGGAGGGGGCGGTTTTTCCGTCCCGTTCAGGGATTTTTCAAGAAGAGGACATGGAACAGTGAAGAAGCAAGGAACCTGTCTGGCCGCGTTGTTGGGGGCTCTGTGTTTGTTCCCGCAAGGCGCACTTGCGGAGGAAACCGTCAGCGCGACCATGAAGCCGGTCGTCGTCACAGCGACCAAAACGGAACACAGCCTTGGTGAAACGACGGCAGACGTTTCCGTGGTGACGCGCGAACAGATCGAAAAGATGCCCGCCAACAACGTGTTGGACGTCATGCGCACGATGCCGGGCGTTACCGTCGATTCGGCACGTTCCTTTTATGGTACGAGCACGCAGAATAAGGTGATCATCCGTGGTATGGGCGGTGACGACGTCAACGGGCGCGTCCTGGTACTTATGGACGGCCTCCCTGTTATGACGGCGGGGAACAATATCTTCAACTGGGACACCATCAGCCTCGATACGGTGGAGCGCATCGAAGTGGTGCGTGGGCCCGCTTCCGCGCTGTACGGTTCCAGCGCGATGGGCGGCGTCATCAACATCATCACGAGAAAACCGACGGAAGAAGGTTTCAAAACCACGGTCGGCACCAAGTTCGGACGCTACAACACATGGCAGAACAAACTCTACCATACCGGGGCCATCGACAAATTCAGCTACGCCATTTCCGGCAGCATGTTGAAGTCGCGCGGTTTCAACGTCCTGCCGGAACACAGTCCCAAAACCAGTTCAAACCGGAACGAATTCAACAGTGCCCGAGAGAAGATGGAGAACTACAACGGGGCGTTGGCGTTGAATTACCGTTTTGACGAAACCGCGGATCTCTCCATACATGGAGAAATGTCCTCCTTTGAAAATACAGGTAGATGGCACATCGAAGACTTTAACCTGTACAGCAATAAGCATCAGGGCATCGGTGCTAGATTGCATAAGGATTTTGGCGTAGTGGACAGCAGTTTCTCCGTTCGGGGCGACTTCACCAAGTCCGATTATGACAACGCCAGCAAAACGGTCAAAACGTCCGAAGCCCCTTCCAGGATGCGGACCGTTTCTTGGGATCAAAGCAATACGTTTGCCCTTGGCGACATGCATTTGTTTACGGTCGGGGTCGCTGGCTCTTGGGGAAAATTCGATTCGGAGTCCAACTACTTCACTTCGACCCGCTATACTCAGAAGGGCGGCAAGGAGTTGAACCTGAGTGGCTATCTTCAGGATGAAATATCGATTTGGGACGGCAAGCTGACCGTCGTACCCGGCGTTCGTTACGACTACTGGCGGAGCAAGGGATACCTTCAAGACACCAATGACAGGGTGAATCCCGACAAACAGGATTTCGCTTCGACCAGCAACGTGCGTTTTTCTCCCAAGCTCGGCGTACGCGTGGACCCATGGGATAACCTTGTGGTGTTCCGGTCCAACTACGGTGAAGCGTTCCGCGCGCCGACGCTCAACGATCTTTTTGGCGGTTCCATCATCGGTTCGAGCCGCTATAAGAGCAACCCTAACCTGAAGCCCGAACTGTCCAAGACGTGGGATGTCGGTGTGGACGTCAACCCCACGGACAGGCTGACCCTGAATGTGACCGGCTACAAGACGTGGGCCGAGGATTACATCGCCAACATCCCGAAGGGAAAGGAAGACGGCTACAACATCAAGATAAAGGAAAACATCGACAAGGTGACCATCACCGGCATCGAAGCCAACATCCACTACCAATACAACGAGTATTTGAAGCTTTTTGCCGAAGGGACCGCGCTGCGCCCGGAAATCCGCTCCGGAGCCAATCAGGGAAACCATCTGCACAATGTTCCCACGCGCAAGGCGAGCCTTGGGTTTACGTTCTCACATCCCGACTGGTTTACGTTGCAGGCCAGCGCCACATGGTTGGGCCGCATCTGGCAGGATCAGACGGACAACGGTGATATCGCCGAGGGCAACTTCTGGCTGGGCGAGTTCAAGCTGTCCAAGCGGTTTGATTACGAACGATACTGGCTGGAACCTTTCATCGAAATGCAAGGTATCACCACGAAGGATGAAATCCGCTATACGAACGGTTCCCGCGTTCCGATCAACATGTTTTTCGTTGGTCTGGAGGCCGGGTTCTAAAAATTGTAATGGGTCTCCCTCCATTACATGACAGGGAAGGGGCTGCGAGTGTTGCCGCGCCCCTTCCCGTATCCTTTTCAGGAGGAATGCATGTCCGTTGTCTGTGTCGCCTGGTCCAGCCATGTGGGCGCATTGATGTCCGCAGCCTCTCGCCCTGGGATGCCCTCGGTGCGCGTCCTGTCTTCCCGTATGCTGGAGGAGCCGGACGGCGTGGAGCGCTGCCTTGAAACCATGCGTTCCGCCACAGCGCTTTTCGTGTTTCGGACAACGGACGCGCTGTGGGATCAGCTTGATGAAGGCATCCGCCTGATAGGGAAGACGGTACCGGTGGTCTGCGTCAGTTACGATCCGGCTGCGTGGGCGTTGTCCTCGGTACCCGTCGAAACGGCACAGACGGCTTATCGCTATCTGACCTATGGCGGCGCGGAGAATCTCGGCAATCTGTTCCGTTTTCTGGACGCGTTGCCGAATGCCGCGGCGGTTCCGGAACCGGTTCCCGTTCCTTGGGAAGGGCTTTGGCATCCCGATGCGCCGGTCCGCGCCTTTGCCACAGTACGGGGCTATCTGGAGTGGTATGCGGGGTATGCGTGTGAACGCGGCCTGAGCTTGGATCCGGAACGGACGGTCGGATTGCTGTTCGGTCGGCATTACTGGGTCAACGACATGCCCGACGTGGAAGCGGCACTTGTCCATGCCCTCGAAGCGAAGGGCTTGGGCGTGTTTCCGGCCTTTACGAATACGCTGCGGGACAAGGCGACGGGCAACAAGGGGGCGACGATCTGGTCACGTGAGGTCTTTCTTCGGGAGAGCGGGAGCAGGATCGGGGCCCTCGTCAAGTTTTTGCCGTACTTCACCAATAACGGTGGGAATATGCCCGCGTTTGTCGGAGACGATTCCCCGGCGCGGGAAAGCGTGCGCGTTTTCCGTGAACTTGACGTGCCTATCTTCCAGCCTGTTTTCGCTTCCTCAAAAACACTTGAGGAATGGGAAGCCGATCCGCAGGGTCTGAACAGCGAAGTGTCGTGGGCCGTCGCCATGCCCGAATTTGAAGGAGCCATTGAGCCGTTTTTCCTCGGTGGCGGCACCTTGTCCCAGGCCGGCGTGGGCGGAACCGAAATCGAGCGCCGTACGCCCCATCCCGAACGGGTGGAGCGTTTCGCCTCCCGCATCGCCCGCTGGCTGCGTCTCAGAAATAAGCCCGTGGCGGAACGCCGGGTCGCCTTTCTGTTGAACAGTGATCCCTGCGCGTCCGTGGAGGCATCCGTAGGCGGAGCCGCCAAGCTGGATTCTCTGGAGTCGGTGAGCCGTATCCTCCGGGCCATGCGGCAGGCCGGATATGCCGTGGATGTCCCCGAGTCCGGTGCGGCGCTCATCGAAACCATCATGGAGCGCAAGGCGATTTCCGAATTCCGTTGGACGACGGTGCAGGAAATTGAGGCCAAGGGCGGGGTACTCGCCCATGTGGATCTCGCAACCTATCGGCGATGGTTCGATGCCTACCCGGAAAACGTCAGGCAAAAGGTTGCGGAGGCATGGGGCAATCCGCCGGGGGAACCGATGAACGGTGTCCCCGCCGCAATGGTGCTCAACGGGGATATCCTCGTTACCGGCGTCCGTTGGGGCAATGCCGTGGTTTGCATCCAGCCCAAGCGCGGATGCGCCGGCTCCCGGTGTGACGGGCAGGTCTGCAAAATATTGCATGATCCCTCCGTGCCGCCTCCACATCAATATATAGCGACCTACCGCTGGCTTCAGGACGGTTTCGGGGCGGATGTCGTGGTGCATGTGGGAACGCACGGCAACCTTGAATTTCTTCCCGGGAAGAGCGTCGGCCTGTCCGGTGCCTGTTTCCCCGATCTTGCGCTGCATGAAGTTCCGCACGTCTATATCTACAACTCCGACAATCCTCCGGAAGGTGTTATCGCCAAGCGGCGGAGCTATGCGGAACTAGTCGATCACATGCAGACGGTTATGGTGCAGAGCGGCCTCTACGACGCATTGGAAGAGCTGGATCGCCTGCTTGGGGAATGGGAACAGGCTCGCGCCGGGAATCCCAACCGGGCGCACCAGCTGGAACACCTGATCCGGGAAGGCATCGCTGCCGCCAATCTGGAATCGCAAGTCTCTCCTGAAACGTCCCCCGACTTCGCCACCCTTGCCTCCCGTATCCATGCGGCTCTCGGCCTTCTCCGCAATACGCATATGGAAGACGGTATGCACGTTTTTGGGGAAACGCCGCAGGGGAACCGGCGGGCGCAGTTTATCGCGTCCATTGTCCGGTACGATGCGGGACAGGCCGACTCGTTGCGGAAAAGGTTGTGCACAGCCCAAGGGTTCGAGCTTGAAACACTACTTGCTGAACCGGGAGGAGTGGACAAACGTCTTGGGCAGAGCCATGCCAGCCTGTTGGAAAAGGTGGAAAAACAGCTTGTTGCAGTATGTGAAATACTGATGGAGGGTACGGATCCGGAGGTTCTCCCCGCATGTATCCGCTCCCTGCTGGGGGATGCGTGCCTCGTGCCGGACGCGCTGGGGGGCCTTGTTTCGGTGGGGCGGAGGATTCTCGGCATCATCGAACGGATGGAGGCCACGGACGAGACGGGTTCTTTGCTGAGCGCCTTCACGGGCAACTATGTGTTGCCGGGGCCTTCCGGCATCATTACGCGGGGGCGTGAAGACATTTTGCCGACTGGCCGGAATTTCTATGCGCTTGATCCCCGACGCCTGCCTACCCGTGCGGCGTGGCGCGTAGGGCAGAACCTCGCCCGCGCGCTTATCGCCAAACATCTGGAGGAAGAGGGGCGCTACCCCGAGAACGTCGCCATGTTCTGGATGTGCAACGACATGATGTGGGCCGACGGCGAGGGGATGGGGCAGCTCCTCTACCTTCTCGGAGTGGTTCCGCGTTGGTTGGGCAACGGGATGGTGGAAGGGGTCGACGTCATCCCGCTGGAAGAGCTGGGCCGCCCGCGTATTGACGTGACCGTCCGCGTATCGGGTCTGCTTCGGGACAGTTTCCCTGCGGCCATGCACATGCTGGATGCGGCGGTACAGGCCGTCGCCGCGCTGGATGAACCTCTGGAAAGCAACTTTGTCCGCAAACATACGCAGGAACGTCTGGCGGCTATCGAAGCTGATGATCCCGATGCGTGGCGTTCCGCGACCTTCCGGCTTTTTTCTTCGGAGCCGGGAACCTATCAGGCCGGGGTCAATCTCGCCGTCTACGCGTCCGCATGGCAGACGGAGGCCGATCTCGCGGATATTTTTCTCCATTGGAACGGGTACGCCTACGGCAAGGACGCGTTCGGGGTCAAACGCCCGAGGGCGCTGGAGGCCAGCCTCTCCACAGTGGATGTCACCTACAACAAGGTGGTCAGCGACGAGCACGATCTGTTCAACTGCTGCGGCTACTATGGGACGCACGGCGGCATGACGGCTGCGGCGTCGCACTTCCGGGGAGGGCAGGTTAAAACCTATTACGGGGACACGCGCGAACCCGAACAGGTGCAGGTACGCGATCTGACTGATGAGGTGCGCCGCGTCGTGCGGGCCCGTTTGCTCAATCCCAAATGGATAGAGGGCATGAAGCGGCACGGATACAAGGGTGCGGGCGATATTTCCAAGCGTACCGGGCGCGTGTACGGGTGGGAAGCCACCACGCAGGCCGTCGATGACTGGATTTTCGACGATATCGCCAAAACCTTCGTGCTGGATCCCGAAACCCGGGCTTTTTTCGATGAAAACAATCCGTGGGCACTGGAAGAAATCGCCCGTCGGCTGCTTGAGGCCGAAGCCCGGCATTTATGGAAAGCCGATCCCGATGTGCTCGCCGAATTGCGCGAGGCCTACATGGATATAGAGGGAACTCTGGAAGACCGTACGGAGGCGTTCGGTGGGGAATTTCAGGGAGGCTCCATCGACATCGTCACGTCCGACGATGTGGCGGAATGGAAACGGGCGCTGGAAGTCGTGCGCGGAAACAACCAGTAAGATCGAAGGAGAAGCTATGAAGACACTTCGCCAGCGTTACCCCTTTTCCGCTATTGTCGGGCAGGAGGAGCTGAAACAGGCCCTGTTGCTGAATCTGATCTATCCCGGCATCGGCGGGGTACTTATCCGAGGCGAAAAAGGGACCGCCAAGTCCACGGCTGTGCGGGCTCTGGAAGCGATTCTCCCGGAAATCGACGTGGTGGATGGGTGTCCCTGCGGATGCGACCCCCACGGCGACGCGTTGTGCCCGTGGTGTCTGGAGCAGGAAGCTCTTGAATCCGTTTCGCGTCAGGTTCGTGTGGTCGACTTGCCGGTCGGTTCCACGGAAGATCGCGTCGTCGGTTCACTGGATATGGAAACGGCCCTCCGTGAAGGCAGACGGCGTTTCGAACCGGGGATCCTTGCGGATGCCAACCGGGGTATCCTGTATGTGGACGAAATCAACCTGCTGGATGACCATCTTGTGGACGTATTGCTGGATGCGGCGGCAATGGGCGTAAACACGGTCGAGCGAGAAGGCGTTTCTTGGTCGCATCCTTCCCGTTTTGTACTTGTTGGAACGATGAACCCGGAAGAAGGGGAACTCCGCCCGCAGCTTCTCGACAGGTTCGGGCTGTGCGTGGAGGTCAGGGGTATGGCGGAACCGGAAGCGCGGCTTCAGGTGATGACGCGCCGTGCGGCCTTTGAAGATGATCCGGTGGGCTTCCGTGCCGCATGGCAGGAACGGGAAAACGAGATAGCCGAACGGATTGTCGCCGCCAGACGGAAACTCGGGAGCGTCGCTGTTCCGGAAGATGTCATGCGCGCCATTGTCGAACTTGCTATTGAAACGGAAGTGGATGGGCACAGAGCGGATATCGTCATGCTGAAAACCGTCAAGGCCATCGCCGCATGGCGTGGGGATGGCGAGGCCGCCAGGGAAGATGTCATGCAGGCGGCCCGGCTGGTTCTGCCGCACAGGATGAGGAGAAAGCCTTTTCAGAATGTCGGGTCCGCGAAGGCGGTGCGGTGATGTCCGGCAAATGGCGGGTGTTTCCTTTCACCGCCCTTGTAGGGCAGGAAAAGATCAAGCGCGCCTTGCTCGCCAATGCCGTTTTGCCGAGCATTGGCGGCGTGTTGCTGCGGGGTGAAAAAGGAACGGCGAAATCCACGGCTGTGCGTGGTCTGGCTTCGCTTCTGCCACAATCTCAAGCTGTTGCGGGTTGCCCGTGGCACTGTGATCCGCTTGCCCCGGAAGAATGGCTTTGCCCCTCCTGCGCGGGGAAAAAACGGAAGGGGGCGCTGCCATCAGTGGCCTTTGCGCCCCAGCTGGCGGATGTTCCCTTGTCCGCCAGCGAAGACAGGGTAGCCGGAAGCCTGGACATGGAAGCGGCGTTCCGCGAGGGTGTGCGTGTCCTTCAGCCCGGACTGCTCGCAGCCGCGCACCGTGGCATATTGTATATAGATGAAGTCAATCTGCTTTCTGATCATGTGGCGGACATCATCCTCGAAGCCTGCTCCGAGGGCGTGAACCGGATCCGGCGGGAAGGCATCTCCGCAGAACATCCTTCGCGTTTCGTGCTTGTCGGTACGATGAACCCGGAAGAGGGAGAGCTTCGGCCCCAGCTTCTGGATCGCTTCGGGCTGGCGGTTTCGGTATCCGCGCCCGGCGATGTGGAAGAACGGCTGGAGGTCTTGAGGCTCCGCGAGCGGTTTGACGCTGATCCGCAAGGATTTCTCCTTCAATACGCGGAACGGGAGGCCGCGCTTGCCGTCCGCATCCGGGAGGCGCAGCGGCTCGGCCTGCGGATCGATGTGAGTCATCTGTCCGAAGCTGCGTTCTGGCAGCTCATGGACTGCACACAGGCCCCCATTCTGGCCAGCCATTCCAACTGCCGCGCTTTGTGCGACTATACGCGGAACCTGACGGACGATCAGCTGCGCGCGCTGGCGCAGACCGGCGGCACGGTCGGCCTGAACCTCTATCCGCCGTTCCTCGGCGGGAGAGCGGATTTCGACACGCTGCGCGCCCATCTCGAGCACATGCTCACGCTCTGCGGCGAGGACCATGTGGCCCTCGGCGGCGACCTCGACGGCTGCGACGAGCTGGCGCGCGGCTTTACGGACGTCTCCTCGTGGGCTTCGTTTTATGCGTATTTACAGGCTGCGGGCTATCCCGCGGACCTGCTCGACCGGATCTTTTTCCGGAACCTTCTGCAACTGCTGCAATGAAAGGAGCGTGAGGGATGGCCCTTTACGCGATTGGAGACCTGCATCTTTCCCTCGGCAGCGACAAGCCGATGGACGTCTTCGGCGGCGCGTGGGTTGGCTATGTGGACAAGCTCCGCGAAGGCCTGTCCGTCATCGGGCCGGAGGACACGACCGTCCTGCTCGGGGACCTGTCCTGGGCGCTGGACCTGAACGGCGCGCGCGAGGATTTTGCCATGATCGCCGCCATTCCGGGGCGGAAGATCATCGTCAAGGGAAATCATGACTACTGGTGGACGACGGCCGCGAAATTCTACCGCTT
>OJSQ01003549.1_pt1 | contig 11052 bp, 11 predicted proteins | sample 1599551 | NCBI WGS metagenome assembly OJSQ01 (sample SAMN04168659, study PRJEB22393) | human gut metagenome | biome: human gut microbiome; feature: stool | host: Homo sapiens | collected 2014-05-12
ACCTGGTGGGCTCGGAAGCAGTCCTCCACGGGGTTGCCGTCCACCTCCTTGGGGCCGGTCCAGCCCTTGGGGGAGCGGAACACGATCATGGGCCAGCGGGGGCGGGTGGTGTCTCCCGTGGTGCGGGCGTGCTGCTGGATGCGCTTGATCTCCCGGATGGCCCAGTCCAGGGTGGCAGCCATCTGCTGGTGCATCTTCTCCGGCTCACTGCCCTCCACAAAGCGGGGTTCCCAGCCGCAGCCGCGGAAGAACTGCTCCACCTCCTCATGGGAGATCCGGGAGAAGATGGTGGGGTTGGCGATCTTGAAGCCGTTCAAGTGCAGGATGGGCAGCACCGCGCCGTCAGTGATGGGGTTCAGGAATTTGTTGGAGTGCCAAGATGTGGCCAGGGGCCCGGTCTCCGCCTCACCATCGCCCACCACGCAGGCGGCGATGAGATCCGGGTTATCCGCCACAGCGCCGAAGGCGTGGGCCAGAGAATACCCAAGCTCGCCGCCCTCGTTGATGGAGCCAGGTGTCTCCGGCGCCACGTGGCTGGGCACGCCGCCGGGGAAGGAGAACTGCTTGAACAGTTTCCGCATGCCGTCCTCATCCTGGGTAATGTTGGGATAGACCTCCGTATAGGTGCCGTCCAGCCAGTCCTGGGCCACCATGGCGTTGCCGCCGTGGCCGGGGCCGGAGAGGTAGATCATGTCCAGATCGTCCTTCTGAATGACCCGGTTCAGGTGGGTGTAGATGAAGTTCTGCCCCGGCACGGTGCCCCAGTGGCCCACGATGGTCTGCTTCAGGTCGGAGGCGGCCAGTGGGCGCTTCAGCAGGGGATTGTCCAACAGATACAGCTGGCAGGCGGAGAGGTAGTTGGACGCCCGCCACCAGGCGTCGACCTGTTTCAGCTGCGCCGGCGTCAACGGCGGCTTTTTAGACAGGCGTGTATTGGTTTTAGGCTTTGCTGCAATTGTCTTTTGAGAAGTCCGTGGCATATTATTGCCTCCTTTTTCTTGTTCCTTTCGCAATTAGTATATCTCTTATTTGAAAAAAGGCAAGCGAAATCGAAAATAATTTTATCTTAATTTACAATTATTTCATTTTAGCATTCCCCTTTTAGGCGTTTTACCCTTATTCTATCCCTTCCGCCGCGCTTGCGTTTTTCCGCCGGATGTGCTACTGTAACGGCATGGAAACGTATGAACTCATCCGCTCCGGCCGGAAGACCCTGGCCCTGGAGATCACAAGGGACTGCCGCGTGGTGGTGCGGGCCCCCCGCCGCCTGTCCCAGGCCCGCATCGACGACTTTGTGGCCAGTCACGCCGGCTGGATCGCCCGGCACCTGGAACAGCAGCGCCGCCGGGCTGCCCTGGCCCCCTCCGCCCCCACCCAGGCGGAGATCGGCGCCCTGAAGGAAAAGGCACGGCAGGTCCTGCCGCCGAAAATCGCCTATTACAGTGAGAAAATGGGCCTGTTCCCTACTGGCGTCAGGATCACCTCCGCCCGCACCCGCTACGGCAGCTGCAGCGGAAAGAACAGCCTGTGCTTCTCCTGTTTTCTCATGAACTGTCCGGATGCGGCCATGGACCTGGTGGTGGTCCATGAGCTGTGCCACATCCAAGTGAAAAACCACGGGCCGGATTTCTACGCGCTGCTGGAGCAGGTACTCCCCGACTGGCGGGAGCGGAAGAAGCTGCTGCGATAACGTGTAAAAGCACAAACCGGAGGCATGGCTTGGCCGTGCCTCCGGTTTATGTCTGATATTACGCCCCCACCGACGTGAGCCAGACCGCCGCCAGCAGCACCGCCAGCAGCGCTGCATTCCAGGCGGTAAACACCGCCAGATACCGGGCGGGGCGGGCCCCCGGGGAGCGAAGATACAGCTTGAGCGTGATCAAACTTGCTAGGGATGCTACCGGGGTTCCCAGACCGCCGATATCCACGCCCAGCAGCAGCTCCCTCCAGTTGTCCGTGAAGCCCGACAGCAGCACCGCCGCCGGTACATTGCTGATGATCTGGCTAGTGAGCACGCCGGTCAGCAAGGTGCTGCGCTCCAGCAGACTCTGGAGAAACCCATGAACGGCAGGCAGCCGTCCCAGGTTTCCGGATACCACGAAGAAGCAGATGAAGGTGCACAACAGGCTCACATCCAGCTTCCGCAGCAGAGCAGGTTCCACTGCGGCCAGCGTCCCAAGCACCAGAACCGTCAGCAGACCATAGGGCAGAATGCGGAACACCGTCAGCAGGCACAGCAGGAACAGTGCGCCGTACAGGGCCAACTTCCCGGGCTGCCGCAGGGGCTGCGGGTGCACCGGAGGGATCTGGAGATCCCTGGGCAGGACCGGCAAGGCCGCCGCGGTCAGGCAGGCCAGACTGATCCCCGCCAGGGGCAGCACCACCGGGAAAAAATCCCCGGCAGAGAGTCCATAGGCCCCGTAAAGGTAGAGGTTCTGGGGATTGCCCACCGGCGTGGCCATGCTGCCCAGGTTTGCGGCAATGGTCTGCAGCACCAGCAGCGGCACCGCTGCGGCCCGGCAGTCCATCTGGTCCAGAAGCAGCAGCGCAAAGGGTGCAAAGGTGATAAGAGCGACGTCATTGGTCACGGCCATGGAGCAGAAAAAGGGCAGCAGCACCAGGATCACTGCCAGGGCCCTGGGTCCGGTCCCCCGGGACAGCAGATGGCCGGCCAGCCACTGGAACGCCCCGCAGGACTGGAAGCCCGCCACCACCGCCATCAGGCACAGCAGCAGGCATAGCACCCGCAGGTCGATGTAGCCCAGATAGGCGGCGTCCGGCGGCACCAGGACCATGGTGGCCAGTGCGCAGAGTGCCGCCACGGTCAGCACCGCCTCCCGCTTGAAAAATGCCAACAGTCTCATTTCTGTCCCTCCAAAGGCTGACAAAATCCGCGTTCCACCATATCACACTTTTTCCGGGAACGCAAACCTTTTTGGGGAGGCTGTGCTGTTCTACCGCAGGCAGCCCGCCAGCCGCCGGGACAGCATCCACGCCAAGGCCAGCTTCACCAGGTCCGGCACCACAAAGGGGAACACGCACATTCCCAGTGCTGCCCACAGGCCGATGGGCCCCGCCGCCCGGGCATAGGCCACCAGGAACCAGGCGGTGCCGAAGGCATAGCACACCAGCAGGCCCAGCACCATGGCCGCGGCCGTCACCGCCGGACGGTCGCCCAGCCGGGCGGTCATGCCCCAATACAGCAGGGCCGAGGCCAGAAAACCCAGGATATACCCGCCGGTGGTGCCCAGCAGAACGCCCGGGCCTCCCTGAACGCCTGAGAACACCGGCAGGCCCACCAGGCCCAGCAGCAGATATGCCAGGATAGCCAATGTCCCCCGCCGGCCCCCCAGGGTCCCCAGGGCTGCAAACACGCCAAAGGTCTGGAGCGTGAACGGCACTGTCAGGGGAATGTTGATCCAGGCGCACACCATCAGCAGCACTGCGAACAGGGCGGCGTACGCCAGGTCCACCGTCCGCAGCCGGGTCCTAGTCTTGGAAGTCTGTTTCAAATCAGATCGCTCCTCTCCTGTGTCTGGAGGAAGTATAGCAAGGCTTTCCATAATTGTCAACCTTAAAAAAAATAAAGTTTACAATATAGATAAAAAACCAGGAGGCAGTGCCTCCCGGTTCAGCAGTCCGTGTGGGTGCAGATCTCCCGCACCTTGGCCTGAATAGCTTTCAGGTCCACAAAGGTCTCCGGCCGCTTCTCCACATCCCGCAGCAGCGCGGAGGGATGGTAGATAGCCGTCATCTGGACGCCGCCCCGCTGGAACCACTTCCCATGCTCGGCGGTGATCTTGAAGTCCTCCTTGATGATGGCCTTGGCGGCGATCCGGCCCAGACAGACAATCAGCTTGGGCCGCAGCAGCGCCGTCTGCCGCCGGAGCCAGCCGATGCAGGCGTCCTGCTCCACATTCAGCGGGTCCCGATTCCTGGGCGGGCGGCACTTGACGATGTTGGCCACATACACCTTCGTCCGGTCCAGGCCGATGATCTCCAGCATATCATCCAGCAGCAGCCCCGCCGGCCCTACGAAGGGGATGCCCTGCTCGTCCTCCCGCTGACCGGGGCCCTCCCCTACCAGCAGGATCTCCGCGTCCCGGGCACCGTCACCGAACACCACGTGGAGCCGGGTCTCCGCCAGGGCGCAGTTCCGGCATTGTCCGCAGGCCTGCTCCAGCGCCTCCCAGGTATCCGCCATCCGCCTCCCCCTCCTTCGTGCCTCTCTCCGGGGCACCACACCGGCGGCGGATGCCCCTCGGCCGCCCAGCCAAATGGCAACGGCCTCTTTGCGGCCATTGTAACACAAAATCTTCCGCCGCGCAATGAGGTATGAATCTCTTCCGTCCGGACAGACTGGACAGGGAGAGGAGGGGGACGCTTGTCTCTGTGGCTATGGACATTTTGGACATACAGCTTTCTCGGCTATCTGCTGGAACGGGGGTACGCCATCGCCACCCACGCGGACCGGCAGGCCCGGAAGTGCTTTCTGCTGCTGCCCATGTGCCCGGTGTACGGGCTGGGGGCCCTGGCGGTGCTGGCCCTGCCGGAATCATTGAGCGGCAGCTTCTGGTCTCTGGCCCTGTGGGGCGGTCTGGCGGCCACAGCAGTGGAGTATGCCGTACACGTTCTCTATGACCGTCTGCTGGGTGTGCGGTTCTGGGACTACTCCCAGGTCCGGTGGAATCTGCGGGGCCGGGTCTGCCTGCCCTTCTCCCTGGCCTGGAGCCTGCTGGTGGCAGCAGGGCTGCCGGTGATCCAGGCAGCGATAGCCCCGGCGCTGGCCGCCGTGCCGCCAACCGCCACCTATGCCGCGCTGCTGGTGTTCACCGCCGACACAGTGGTCTCCCTCCAGCTGCTGCGCCGGGCAGGAGATCCCGCAGTGCTGTCTCTGGGAAATCTGCGGGCTGCGTAAGAAGCCGGGCATGGGGAAACGTCCATGCCCGGCTTCCTTTTGCGTCCGGCCGGTCACTGTTCCGGCAGGTGGGCCTCCAGCCAGTGCGCCACGTCCGCATAGACCTTCTCCCGGCCCGTCTCCTGGAGGATCTCATGCCGCAGGCCCTGATAAAGCCTGATCTCCACGTCCCGGACACCGGAGCGGCGGAAGCTGCGGTACGCCCGCCGGACACCCTTGCCCATGTCCCCCACCGGGTCGTCCTGCCCGGAGAGGAAGAGGACCGGGGTATTCCGGTTCATCCGCTTCAGGTTCTCTTGCTTCTCAATGCAGGCGATCCCCCGCAGCATCTCCCGAAAGAGTCCGATGGTGGGGTCCCCTCCGCAGAGGGGATCCGCAAGATACTGGTCCACGTTCTCCGTGCTGGCGGAGAGCCAGTCGTATCCCGTGCGGTTGGGGGCAAATTTCTGATTGTATGCCTCGAAGGCCAGTTTGTTCACCAAGGGGCTGGAATGGCGGTCCCCCACCTTTCTGGCCTCCCGGGCGGCCAGGACGCGGCCCGCCGCCACCAGCGCCGGGGGCATCTGCCCCGTGCCCATCAGGATGGCTCCGGCCACGGTGCCGGGGTAGCGGATCAGATACGTCCGGGCCAGGAAGGACCCCATGGAATGCCCCAGCAGGAACACCGGAAGGCCGGGGAACCGCTGCCCTGCCAGCTCGCAGGCCGCGCAGGGCCAGGGAATCAGTCCCCGGACCTGACAGTCGATCTCCCGGGCGGAGCGGGTCCAGTCGATGGGGGACATCTCTTTTGTCAGCATGGAGGCGTAGGTCTGACGGCTCTCATCCTGGGGTGTCCGGGCGGCTGTGCCGTTTCCGATGGCCGCCACCGCCTCGCTGAGGGCCTCTGCCCCCAGGTCCGCCAGGCGCACCGTCAGGGCCTGGGCGTCCTCGTCCGGGCCGATGGGAGTCTCCTTCTGCAGGATCACGTCCCCTGCGTCCAGCTCCTTCGCCATATACATGATGGAGACGCCGGTAGTCTCCTCCCCGTTCAGGATGGCCCAGTTGATGGGGGCCGCCCCCCGATACTTGGGCAGCAGAGACGAGTGGACGTTGATAGAGCCGTATCTGGGCGCCTCCAGAATGTCCTCCGGCAGGATGCGGCCGTAGGCCGCCACCACCGTCAGCTCCGGTGCCAGGGACTGCACCAGCTCCAGCGCCGTGCCGTCCCGCATCTTCAAAGGCTGATAGACGGGAATATTTTCTGTCAAAGCAAATTCCTTTACAGGCGTTGGCACCAGCTTATGTCCCCGGTTTTTGGGCTTGTCCGGCTGCGTGAACACGCCGCAGACCTCATGGCCGTCGGCCACCAGCCGCCGCAAGGACGCCACGGCGAAGTCCGGCGTGCCCATGAACAGGATCCGCATGGGCTCACTCCCCTTCCTGAGCTTCTGCGGCCTCACGGGCCTCCCGCTCTTCCTGCTCCAGATAGTCCCGAAGCTCCTCATCAGAGAGGAAGTGGTCGATGTGCTCCACAAACAGATGGCCGTCCAGATGCTCGATCTCGTGGCAGAAAGCTCGGGCCGTCAGGCCCTCGCCCTCCACCTCGAACCAGTCACCATACCGGTCCTGGGCCCGGACCCGGACCACGTCCGGCCGGGTGACGATGCCCCATTTGCCGGGCACGCTGAGGCAGCCCTCCAGCCCGGTCTGCTCGCCGCTCTGAGCCACGATCTCCGGGTTCACCAGTTCGATATACTCCTCAGAGTCCTCGTCCAGCACCACGCACACCCGGCGCAGCACTCCCACCTGGGGAGCAGCCAGCCCAGCGCCATTGGCATCCTCCAGTGTTTCCAGCATATCGTCCAGCAACTGGTGCAGGTGAGGGTTGAACTCCGTCACAGGGCGGCACACCTTTGTCAGGCACTCCTCTCCCTGCACCACGATCTTCCGTAAAGCCATAAGTCCTTGACCTCCTTCAAAACGCTGCTCACTCCATGGAGTTGCAGTCCACAAATAGATTCATCCCGCGGTTGGCGCGGTCGTTTGCAAATGCCTTCAGCAGCCAGCTCACCGCCTCTCGGGTGGGCCTGTCGTTCTTTCCCACCAGCAGGCAGCGGTAGCGGTAGCGGTTATTCAGCTTCATCACCGGCGCAGGGGCGGGACCCAGCACCTCCGGTTCTCCGGCCGCCAGCTCCGGCAGGGCGCAGAGGCGGCGCAGCTCTTCCCGCACTGCGACGGCGGCCCGGAGGACGGCGCCCTCCTCGGTACCGGAGACGGTGAAGGTGAAGAGGTCTGCAAATGGCGGAAACCGCCGCAATCGCCGCATCCGGATCTCCCGCTCATAAAACCCCTGGTAATCCTGCCGAGCCGCGCACTGGATCACATCGTTTTCCGGGGTGTAGGTCTGGATCACCGCCCGGCCGGCACTGCCGCCCCGGCCCGCCCGGCCCACCACCTGGGTCAGCAGGCTGAAGGTCCGCTCGGCGGCCCGGTAGTTGTCTACATACAGGGACAGATCCGCAGCCAGAACCCCCACCAGTGTCACCTGGGGAAAGTCCAGCCCCTTGGCCACCATCTGGGTGCCCAGGAGGATGGGAATCTGCTCCCGCTCAAACTTGTCCAGCAGCTGCTCATGACGGCCCGCGGCGGTGTCTGCGTCCATCCGCAGCACCTCCGTACCCGGGAACAGATCGTGGAGCTCCTCCTCCACCTTCTGAGTGCCGGTGCCCACGTGCTTCATGATGCCGCCGCAGACGGGGCAGGTGTCGCTGGATCGCTCCGAGTGGCCGCAGTAGTGGCACATCAGCCGTCCATTGGCGGAGTGATACGTCAGCGCCACGCTGCAGCGGGGACACTCCGGCACATGGCCGCACTCCCCGCACAGCAGATACCTGTTGCTGCCCCGGCGGTTCAGCAGCAGGATGCTCTGCTCTCCCCGCCGCAAGTTTTCCTCCAGCTCAGTGCGGAGGACCTGCCCCACCATCCCGGCGTTGCCCGCCCGGATTTCCTGTTTCAGGTCCGCCACCAGCACCTCCGGCAATGCCTGCCGGTTATATCGCCGGCGCAGCAGCGCCTTGTGATAGATCCCATGCTCCGCGTTCCAGGCGGTCTCCACCGCCGGAGTGGCAGACCCCAGGACCAAGGTGGACTTGTCCCGGGCGCAGAGGTATTTGGCCACGTCCCGGGTGTGATACCGGGGCGGGTTTTCCGACTGATAGCTGCTCTCCTGCTCCTCGTCCAGGACGATCAGGCCCACGTTTTTCAGCGGGGCGAAGATGGCGGACCGGGTGCCCAGCACCACCTGGACCTCGCCCCGGCGGATACGCTTCCACTGGTCGTAGCGCTCCGTCATCCGCAGGGAGCTGTGGAGCATGGCCACCTGGTCCCCAAAGCAGGCGGAGAACCGCCGCATCATCTGGGGCGTCAGCACGATCTCCGGCACCAGGACCATGGCCCGCCTCCCCCGGCTCAGTATTTCCTGAACCAGACGGAGATAGACCTGGGTCTTGCCGCTGCCGGTGACGCCCTGGAGCAGCACCGCCTCCGGCTTCCCGGTCTTCGTCAGGGTCCGGATACACTGAAAGGCCGCCTCCTGTTCCTCATTGAGGACGATAGGACCGCTGGGTTCCACCGCCGTCAGGTCCGGCAGCCGCAGCTCCTCTTCCGCTGAAAAAGCCACGATCCCCGCCTTCTCCATCCCCCGGAGGGCGGCCATGGAGACGCCTGTGAAGTAGCATACCTCCGCCGCGCTCATCCGCCCCTCTGCCGCCAGGAGACGCACCGCCTCCCGCCGCTGGGGGGAGGATCGCTTTTCCGTCAGAGATGCGGCCTCCTCGGCGCTGACGGCCAGTTCCACCATCCGACGGGACTTGTCGCCGATCCTCCGGCGGGCCGCAGTCTCGCAGACCGTGACCCCGGCCTTCTGCAGTGCCCGCAGCACAGTGCCAGCCTCCCTGCCGCAGGCCTCCTCCAGCACTGACAGCTCTGCGGAGCCTCCGGCGGCAAACAAGGCGTCCAGCACCGGGGCGGCCCGTCGGATGCCGGTGGCCGCGCCGTCGGCCGCGCAGCGGTCCATGCCCTCTGCCACATGCCAGACCTCCCGGATCTGGTACCAGAGTCCGGCGGGCAGAATGGCCTTCACCGCTTCAAACAGCGTGCAGAAGTACCGCTGCCGCAGCCACAATGCCAGGGCGATGCCATCGCCGTCCAGTACCGGCTCCCGGTCCAGGACCGACAGCAGGGGCTTGAGCCCCTGCATCTTTTCACCTGGCGTCCGGGCCAGAATAATGCCCTCACTGGTGCGGTTGCCCCGGCCGAAGGGCACGGTGACCCGGACGCCGGGTACCGCCGTTTCCAGCAGCTCCGGGGGAACCAGGTAGTCATAGGGCTTGTCAATGGAATAGGGCGCGGCGCTCACCGCGATTTTCACGATCTCAGCGGTTTCCATGCCTCGCCCCTCCTGTTGTTACTGTGCCTCTTCCTCCGCCGGCTGTAGATCCTCCGGTTCCTCAATGGTCAGGTCCATGTTTCTGGCGTCCAGCTTGCCGTCCGCCACTTCCTGGATGGCCAGGGTGACGGGCTTCTCCGTCAGATGCTCGCCAGTCTCCTCCGCCTCGTCGGCGATCTGCCGGGCCCGGCGGGCCACCACGTCCACCAGCATATAGCGGTTGGGGATATAGCCGGTCAGCTTGTTCATTGCGGGATACAGCATCATAATGGATCAACTTCCTATCTGCCTTGCAGGCGTAAATTTATTTATGGACAAAGCGGGCGTCTCAGCGTCCGCTGATGATCTCCATGCGCTCCTGGGGCTTGCAGTGCTCCGCCGTGATAATGGCGTTCAGCTCCCCCACCGCATTCTCCACGGTGTCGTTGATGACAAAGTAATCATAGGTGTGGGCCGTCTGAAACTCCACTTTGGCCCGCAGCAGCCGCTTCTGGATCTTCTCGGGGCTGTCGGTGCCCCGCTCTGTCAGGCGGCGCTCCAGCTCCGCCCAGCTGGGAGGGGCGATGAAGATGCGCACCGTGTCCGGCCGCTTGCTGCACACCTGGATGGCGCCCTGGATCTCAATATCCAGGATCACGTCCTTCCCGGCCTCCATGGCATCGTCCACAAACTTCTTGGGTGTGCCGTAGAAGTTCCCCACATACTCCGCGTACTCCAGGAATTGGTCCATGGCGATCCACTTCCGGAAGGACTCCACGTCCATGAAGTGGTAGTGGATGCCGTCCAGCTCTCCGGGACGCGGGTCCCGCGTGGTGGCCGACACAGAAAAATACAGATTCTTCCGGGACTCCAGCAGGGCCTTGAGCACCGTGCTCTTCCCCACGCCGGAGGGGCCGGAGACCACAAAGGTCCTCCCCTTTCTCATATACACACGCTCCTATTCTTCGTTCTCTCTCTCTTCCTTCGGTGCGAACCGCTCCGGCGGCAGGGCCGACAGTACCACGTGGTCACTGTCCATGATAAAAATGGACGCGGTCTTGCGGCCGTAGGTGGCGTCGATCAGCATTCCCCGCTCCCGGGACTCCTGCACCATGCGCTTGATGGGGGCCGAGTCCGGCCCCACCACAGCCACCAGCCGGTCAGCGGAGACCAGATTGCCGAATCCGATGTTGATGAGCTTCATCTTCCATCACTCCACATTCTGGACCTGCTCCCGCATCTTCTCCACTTCCGCCTTCAGCCCCACCACTACATTGGCAATGGCCACATCGTTGCACTTGGAGCCGATGGTGTTGGACTCCCGGTTGACCTCCTGGATCAGGAAGTCCATCTTCCGGCCCATGGGCTCGTCGCTTGCCAGCATGGTACGCAGCTGGGCCACGTGGCTCCGCAGGCGGACGGTCTCCTCGTCCACAGCCACCTTGTCCGCGTAGATGGCGGCCTCCATCAGGATCCGCTGCTCGTCGACGGTGGTGCTCTGCAGCATCTCCTCCATCCGGGCGGTGAGCTTGGCGCGGTACTCCGCCACCGTCTCCGGCGACCGCATCTCCACCTGTCCGGTGTAGCGCTCAATGGCGTCCAGCCGGTTGGAGATGTCCTCCGCCAGCTTCTGCCCCTCTACGGCCCGCATGTCATTGTACGCGGCCAGCGCCTCGTCCAAGACCGCGCAGAGGTCGGCGCTGACAGTCTCCAGGTCCTCATCCGCCTT
>OJSQ01003569.1_pt1 | contig 10983 bp, 11 predicted proteins | sample 1599551 | NCBI WGS metagenome assembly OJSQ01 (sample SAMN04168659, study PRJEB22393) | human gut metagenome | biome: human gut microbiome; feature: stool | host: Homo sapiens | collected 2014-05-12
TCACCATTAATCATCATTTTTTTGATATTTTTTCTTTTCCCCCACTGTAAAACAGCCTCTGAGCGTTTCGTTATATAGAGGGATACAAATAAGAGCAAGATCCACCCAGGTATTACCGTATCGCCATTTTATGGCTACGGCATACCTCCGGGTAAGTCTCTTGATGGGGATTCCGATTCCCCATACCCTCGTACAGACATCAAAGATATCTGTTGGCTCTCTATCAAAGATAGTCGCAGCACTTTATATAACCGGAAGGGACAGCCGGTTAAAAAGTGTAATCGCACATCCAAGATGTCTTTTCAAAAAAGAAGGAAGGTATCAAAATTCGACGGGCACATCTCGCTTTGGGCGGGGCAAACCCTCAGAATCTAGGATACGCTGCGTCCAAAAAGGCGATACAATATCCTGTTTTTCTTTCTACACCCAAATCCGTGCGCGGAAATGCCAGCCGTCAGGCGTCAGGAAAGGGAACTTACCTGATCCTTTCCAATCTCTTTGTGCAAACGGCAAACATCTTGACGAATTACACTATGCTCAACGGCGCGCCCCTCTTTGCAGCATGGGGGATGGGACATGCACTGGAGCGCGAGATGCATGGTCCCAAAGTTACCGGAGTATGCCTTGTTGTGCATAGCATCGAACCCCTTGGGGAGCATGAAACCGCTATTTTCGAGCCTAGCCAAAGATTAGGAGCGGCTTTTACTTTTGAAAAATCCCGTAACGGGAGCGACTACGCAAAAGGCTCCACACATCTCTCTTTGCAGCCCGGTGCAACGGGGCATATACGGGTGAGCCTTATCTTTGAACTGTCGGAAGCCCTGCATTCCGTACCGAACGCCGTGGATCTTTTCTTGAACTTCGGAAAGTTCTCCGGTGGGCTGATCACTTCATACGACGCCCCGGCTTTGCATGATGACCGCTCTACGCTTCTAGAGTGCATTCCCGCCGGGAAAGTTGTTTTGGATCGGCGCGACGTTATGAGCCCTGGAAACCCCATTGAACAGCTTGTAACCGCGATAGGAACGTACAGCGGAAAATGGCTGTCCGCAACGAATATCGGTTTTTCAGCAATCACAGACTTTCAAGTTCGCGGAGGGGCACGGAACGGGTGCCTCCATGCTTTTGCGGAGCCGCTGATCGGCATTACAGAATACGTCTCTACTGAAAAGAGGATACACGGGTATTTCTGGCGCAGCCAGTGGGAAGAAGATAGCTTTTTGATGAGGGGAGATTCAACAAATGAATGATGCACAAGAAAAAAAGCAGGGGGGACGCCGTAAAGGATCTGGACGTAAAAAAAAGGTTGAAAATCGTGCAACAGTAAAGACTGTATCTATGCCGGATCATGTCTGGGAACGGCTGAACGATGTATGTACGGATAGGGGTATCCTACGCTCACAGGTAGTACGGGAAGCAGTCGAGATGTGGCTGGACGCAAATATACAGCAGCTTGGAAAATGACGCCTGACTACGTAAAGAAAGCCCCAACCGCCTGTTTAACGGTTGGGGCTTTCGCATGGAGGGAAGGATGGGACTAGGCTCCAGTCATTTGCGCAAAGGCAAAGGGCATGAGCACGATACCGCCGTAGGTGGTGCCGACGAACTTCTGACGGAAGCTGGACAGGTCGGGCACGACGCGTCCAGCACGCATCTTTTCTCCGAAGGCCAGCGTGCCGGATCGCTGCCCGTTCACTTCGGGGGCGATGAGGAACATGGTTTCCCCGGCGGTCATGCTGTGCAGCTCGGGGACGGTCACGATGTCAATGCGGGTGAAGTACCGCTTCAACATATCCAGCACGGACACGTTGAAATCGGTAGCCGCGCCGAGGCGAACGGCCAGTTCGGGGGAGAGGCAGAGCTTGAGGGGCGTGTCTTTGTCAATAAGGCCGCTGGACTGCTCGGAAAGCTGTGCGAACAGGGCGAGGACGTCGTTGTAGATTTGCACCGTGGTCTTGTCGGCCCATTTCGTGGAGCCGCCCGTGCCCGTGGCCCCTGCGGTGATCGCAGCAGGGAGGTTCGGATCGTTGAGGATGCCGTAGATTTCCTTCCCGGCGACGCCGAGCAGGTAGAAACGGTTCTGGTCGATGTCGATGACGTTGGCGGCCGCACGCTGCTTGGAGGCAGCGAGGTTGACTTTCGCCGTGCTCGACATGTCCACTTCAAAGTCTCCGTAGGTGATGGACGTCTGGAAGACGTACTGCACGCGGGTTTGCCATTCGGAGTTCACGCCCGAAGTCGTGCCGTTGGCATAGTCGGAATACGGCTCGGTCTTTCCGGTCATTTCGTCCACGCGCCACTTCATGTACGGGGTCGTCCAATCGCCCTTCTTCTCTTCACCGAAGATTTCACGGGCGCGCCGGGGCGCGGTCAGGATTTCGATGACCATCGGGTCGATATACGCCAGAAGCTCGGCGGGGACGGTCGTGTTCGGAGTAGTGATGAGCGCGGCGTCCTGCGCAATGCGGGCGCGGTTCTCCGGAGTTGCCCACATGCGGGCGCCCGGGAAGATAAAGCCGTAGCGCTTGGCCTGTTCAAAAGTCGGATTCATGTAGTACCTCCTACGCTCCGGCGGCGGCTGCGCCGAGGTTGGTGCGGGCCTGTTCCGCAGTGGTTGCGCCAGTTCCGCCGTTGGCCACGCCGAGCGCTCCGGTGGCGTTGCTGAAATCTTTCTGCATCAGGTTCGAGGTGTCGCCGCCGGATCCCGACGCTGCGGCCTGTCCCCAATTGCTGATGATGATCGGTTCCCCGATTTCGCCGGGCGTCTTGACGACCCACCCCGTATCGAGGTGCGTGGCGTCGGGGGTCCCGGTGCTGATTGAACCGTCAGCGGTGGAGGCAAGGACGGCCTGCCCCACCGTGGCCTTGGTCGTGGAAACGGCCCAATAGTCGCCCTTTACGGCCACGGTGAGGTTCGAGCCTGCCGGGACGGTCAAAGTGCCGTCAGAAAGCAGTTCGTAGTTCACGTAGTTGATGACGCGCTCCACGAAGCCGAGCACGGCTGTGGCGGTGCCAGCAACGTTGGTGGCCTGCGTGTTGTCGATCACGCCGGAATCCACGACGGGGAAGACGAAGCGCCCCACAGGGAGGGCCACTGCCGCCAGAGGGTTGAGCGGGGTGTAGATGCTCTGGTCGGGCGTCGCTTTATCGCCAGCAACGCCGGGAGCGACGGAGAGATTGACTTGGGACTGCAAAGGCATGGTGTGCCTCCTATTCTGCAATGGTGATATTGGAAAGCCCGGCGAAGCTGCCAGACATGCGCCCGACGGGGGCCGCGTCACGGGCAACGGAAGGTGTCGCCTTCTGCTTGCGGAGGACATCGATCATACCGGGCCATGCCTGCCGGGGATACTTGCGGGGATTCTCCCCAAGCTGCTCCAGCGCGTAGCCGTAGACGTCGGACGCGGAGTCGAAGGACAGCGGGTCAAGTTCGCCCACCAGCCCGCGCACGTCGCGCACGGCACGGGTGAGGTTCCGCATATGCTCCTGCGCTTCGGCGACTGCGGATGCCTTGATGCGGGCGGCGTCCATTGCGGTGAGAGGACGCGGACCACGGCGGCGGAACGCCCTGTCCTGAGCGGTTCCCTTGTCGTCCGGGGCTTCATCTCCGGTCGTGGGGGAATAGGCGAGATCAGCGAGGGAGTCGGTCAGCTTCTTTTTCTGCTCCGGTGTGAGGTCGGGGACGGAAGCGAGGATGCGCTTAATGGCCGCGTCCTTGTCCTCGTCCTTGCCGAGTTCGCGGCGTTCGCCCTCGGATTCGTGTTCCCGGTCAAGCTTGCGCCGTTCCTCGGGGTTCCGGATCCGCTCCTCACCGTACTTGACGCCCTCGGCAAAGGCTTTGCTCTCCTGCGGGTTCTCGGCGTCGAGGCCGCAGGAATCCATAGCCTTTTTCATACCCTCGGACTCATGCTCACGGTCGAGCTTCCTGCGTTCGTCCGGATTGAGCTCCAGTTCCTCGCCGTACTTCACGCCTTTGGCAAAGGCGCGGGACTCGGCGGGGTCTTCCGCATCAAGCCCGCAGGCGTCCATAGCTTTCTTGATTTCTTCGTCCATCGCTTCCTTTTTCTCCGGTTTCTCATCACCCGTGGCCTTGGAGTAGGCCAGATCGGAGAGGGAGTCCGTCAGTTTTTTGACGTCCTCGGGGTCGAGTTTGGCGGACAGTTCACCGATGAGCTTACGGATTTCCTCCGCCTTGTCCTCGTCTTCGGTGATATCCACGATTTCGCCAGTCACGGGGTCGACCTTGTGCAGGTCGATGATGGCCTGCGCAAGCTCCACTTCCTGCTTTTCGATGTCCGGGTTGTCGTCTTGCGCGCCCCGGAACCATTTCTTAAACTTGCCCATAAGCGTTCCTTTTTTCGTTGAAGTTGGATGAGAATCCGCCACCACCACGTCCGGCCCGGCCCGCCCTTCTTCGACCAGCGCGACGTGGTTGCCTCGGATGTTCCGCATGATGAAATCGTAAGGGGTGCCCTCGTAGCTGCCCGGCGTGAAATCCGGGTCGTAGCGGTAGGCGCAGGAGAGTTCCCGGAAAGAACCGTCTTCGATGGCGTCGATGGCGGCCCGATCCCACACGGTCAGCGGCGCATCTACATACGGCGCGTTCCAGACCGCGCCCGTGCCCACCGCGCCCACGCGGGTGAGCTTCTGCGGCTCTTCCGCGCTGTCGATGTGGTGCTCGATGTGCAGCGGCAGCCCGGCCCATGTCTCAAGAGATGCTTGAAGTTCTTCCGGGTCCCGAAGCCCGTAATAGACAGCCTCGGGGTCAAGCCCGGCTTCCTGCCAGCCCGGAATCTCCCGCCCGTAGTATGGGTTCACCGTCGCTTTCGTGATGTGCGACGCCCCGACGTGCAGGAACCCGTTTTCGTCGGTTTCCCGCTGTGAGGGGGCTGCGTCGAAGGTGACGCCTTTACTTTGATACATAGACTAGTCTCCAAATTCAGGAATAACGGCCCGGTACGTGCATTGGCACCCCGGAAGCTCACCGCAAAGCACTTTGCGCTTCACGTCAGAGTCGTAAAGACCTTCCGTGATGACGAACTTTTTCCCATTCATGAGCTGGTGGGTATGGCGGCTCGTTTTCTTTCCCGGCACATGTACCCAGATGCCTTCGGTGATGCCGAGTTCCTTGTCCTGTACCCGCTTAAGGGCCTCGGTCGCCTTGTTGGACTGGTCGCGTGCGATAAATTCTGCCCGGCGCCGGGTGATCTCGTACCGCTTGTGCAGTTCGTCGGTAAGAAAGGCCACGTCCCGACCCATGCTGGCGGATCGCTGTACAAGCCCCGTCACTTCCGTAAAATAGTGCTGCGGAATAGACTTGATGAGGTTGACATTTTCCTCAAAGAGGGCCCGCGCCACGTCGCTCATGGCCCTGCTTCCCTCCATCCTCACCGTGAAGCCCGCATCTTTGAGGGCCTGCCTCATGCTGGCTTCCGTGCGCCGCCTCGTACTGCCCACGAACTCCCGTGCAAAACTCTCCGCGCTTTCCCTCCACCGCTTCGTCCAGTACCGGAACAGACTCTTGAGGCGGTCTTGCAGGTCACTCGCCGGGGACGCATCCTGTGCTATGCGGGTTTCCTGCTTCCTGTACTCGGCGCGCAGCCACCACACGACGGAACGCTGCATCTCGTCGAGAAGCGACACCAGCCGCTTCCGGTATTTCGCCCGGATGCCCGCGTTGGGCTTGATGGCGCGGATGACCTTAGCCATAGACGGCCCCTGCCTTGTCCACGTCGTCGATGTCGGGCATCAAGCCCCCTTCCCCGGCTTCCGGCAGGGCGTCGGGCATTCCGTTGCCCTGCGGCACTTCCGCCGGGTCTATGTCGGAGAAGCCGCTGTCCGGGTCACTGGCAAGGGACTGCCGGGCCTCTTCCTGAGAGATGATGTCCCGATCCATGTAGACGGCGATGGTGTCTGCCTTGGTCTTCTGGAGCGTCGCAAGGGCCGCTCTGTCTTCTTCGCCAAGGGGTGCGAAGTCGAACGTCACGGACGGGTCGATGGTTCCGCGCAGGTAGAGCTGGATACAGTCGAGCGCCTTCTTGATGCCGTCGCGCAGGACTTTCTCCTGCTGGCTCCTGACATGGTCGTAGTAGTTGCGGATGTCCGATTCGCCCGTGGCATTGAATCCGGACGGGCTGATGCCAAGCAGCTTGACCGCCGGAGTGCGGTTCAGGGCGGCGAGGATTTCAAGGGACTGGCGCACGATGTCGGTCACGCCTGAAAGCGGGGTTTCCAGCTTGACCACGTCTTCCGATTCTTTGTCGACGGCAAGCACGCCATCATTGGTCATGGTCTGAATCATGTACCGGATGCGGGTATCGATCTGAGCGGTGCCCCCAGCTGAGTACAGGATGTCTTCCATCTTCGTCTTGAAGACGGTCAGCGAAAACTTGGTCAGTAGCCGGGCTTCGGCGGCGCGGCATTCCTGAAAATGCAGGACGTAATCCCAGAGGATCTGCGCCTGCGGGATGCCCAAAAAATTGTAGGCGGGCCGCAGCAGCACCGGGCATTCGTTCGCAACCAATCGGATGAGGCGCGAGGCGTGCACCCGCTGCCCGAGCACCCACCACCAGCGCGGGCGGAAGTAGTCCGGCTCAAGCGGCGAAAGGCTGTTGTAATCGCCGGGGAAGACGTTCACGGGGTCGATGACGACGAAGCGCAGCACGCCGCCGGGCCCGAGTTCGGCGGAATACGGGCTGACGTTCAGCGGGCGTTCCAGCTCTTGGCCGACGGACCCGGTGTCGATGAAAAGGAAGGCCCCGCCCTCGTACCCCACAAGCTCGGTCGCCTCATGGAAAAGGCGTTGCAGTGCGAACCTCTTGCACGCCTGCGCAAGGTCGGTGAGCAATGACTCGTCGCCGCCCTCCCCTTCGCGCTTGAACTCAATCCATGCTCGGGTCATGTCGTCGGATACCGTCTCGACGCAGGCACGGATCAATCCGTTCTGGGCAAGATTCTGGAGGACGCCGTACCCCATGAATTGAGGGGCAATCCCGACTCCGAGCTCAAGCGAGTGTTGAAGCAGGGAATAGACGCCGGAATCCGCAAGCCGCGCATCCATCGCAAGCTGCACATCTTCGGGCGCGCCGAGCGTCTTCGCCGGGCCGTACAATCGGCTGATGTCGTCGGGCGTAGGCGGCAAGGATTGAGCAAGGCCGTCGCGCACGTCCGGGGAGAGATTCAGACGGCGCGACGGTTGCACTTGAGGTATGGAGGTGGCGTGTCGATAAGTGCGCTTCTTGCTCATGTGCCCATAATGCTACGAGCCAAAAAGAAAACACACCGTGAACAAGGTTCGGGGGGCTTGGCTGTGGGACACCTTTCATATTGTATCAATATAGATTAATCTATATATACATGGATACCTTTAGGGAGGTATCCGCATGTACAAAAGCATCATGGTGTTTCTGCTGGCCGCGCTGGTTATGACGTCCGAGGCGCAGGCCGCGGGCAACGAATGGAACGATTCGTTCAGCAAGGCCAAGAAGACGCTGGAACGGCAGGTCTATTATGACCATCGGATCACGCTCTACTGCGGGGCGGCGTTCGACGAGAAGAAGAACGTCACCCTCCCGGAGGGTTTTACTGCCGCGAAGCACGAGAAGCGGGCCGGGAAGGTGGAATGGGAACACGTGGTCCCCGCCGAGAACTTCGGGCAGGCGTTCGCGGAGTGGCGCGAGGGCGACGCGCAGTGCGTGGACAACAGGGGAAAGGCGTTCAAAGGCCGCAAGTGCGCCGAGAAGGTCAGCCGGGAATACAGGCTCATGCAGGCTGACCTGTACAACCTGTATCCGGCCATCGGCGCTGTGAATGCCCTACGCCAGAACTACAACTTTCAGATGTTGCCGGGAGAAAAGCCGGACTTCGGGAGTTGTGAGATGAAGATTGCGGACAGAAAGGCCGAGCCGCCTATCAGATCAAGGGGACAAATTGCCCGGACCTACAAGTATATGGCCGACGCCTACGCCCCGCGCTACCGCATGAGCCGCCAGCAGACGCAGCTCATGGACGCATGGGACAAGATGTATCCGGTTGATGCGTGGGAATGCACGCGGGCCAGACGTATTGAAAGACTACAAGGTAACGAGAACCCTTTTGTGAAGGAAAGATGTCAAGAAGCAGAACTCTAACTCTTTACATTCATTTATATTCTCCTTCCCATACGTGGCTGATTGAGGATGGCGGGGTTGATGCACATGGGCCGCTTGGTATCGAAATCACGCAGCGCCTGTGTTGTGGCGTCCACTTGGTCGTCGTGGGGCGCACCGGGGAACTGTGTCAGTTCCGCGACGTACTCCCGCGCCCACGGGCAATGCTCAGGGTGCGGGAGCAGGACGTTCCCGGCCTCGAAGAACGTGGTCACGGCATGGGCGCGAGCCGTCTTGCTGCCGTCCGGCTCCACGGGGATGATACCGGGCACGGCATGTTTCAGCGCGTCGATGACCGCCGGGCCGTTGGCCTTATCCTCCACCAGCTTACGGGTTGCGCCGGGCCATTTAGCGGCGAGCGCCCGGAACGCGGCCACCGTATCCGTAAAGCCCATACGCCGCCGTACCTGATCGAGGAGGTAGCGGTCGGCCCCCTTGCGTCCCCACACCTGCCCCACAACAAAGTCGGTATCGTCGCCGTCCTTGAATGTCATATCCCACGAGATAAGGAGCTGGTCGAACTGCTCCGGAAGGTCTTTGGGGAGCCAGAACCGCAGCCACTCGGATTTGAAGATGGCGCCGCCGTCTGGCGTAGGCCGCTGCTGGTACAGGGCTTCCCAGTCGCGTGTGCCGAGGGCTTTCTTAATGGCAAGAAGCTGCTCCAACGGGTAGCGTTCAGGGTGTAATGCTTCACCTGCCCTACGGTGCAGCTCGTCTTCCGTTGCGATGGCGGGGAAGTTCACTACGCGCCAGTGGTCGCCCTCCCCCCGTGCGGCGGCCTCAAGCAGCCGCCCGGAGAGGTCAGCCATATGCCAGCGAGTGTTGATGATGAGCACCCCTCCACCGGGCGCGAGGCGCGTGTACAGCGTGGACGTGTACCAGTCCCAGACGTTCTGGCGGATGGTCGGGGAATCGGCGGATGCCCGGTCCTTGAATGGGTCGTCGACGATGACGATATGCCCGCCCATGCCCGTGATGCCGCCGCCCACGCCAGCTGAACGGTAGCATCCAGCGTGCCCCACTACCTCGAATATATCCGAGTTGCGGAGGTAGGAGCCGTTCCCGACGGTGCGGATGTTCTTGCCATAGAGGGCTGTTCCCGGGAAGAGTTCCCGGTATTCCGGGCTGTCGATGACACGCTGGACGTCGCGGTTCATGCGCGAGGACAGGTCGGCGGCGTAGCTCGTTGAAATGACGGATAGATCGGGATAACGCCCCAAGGCGTAAGCTGGGAAACGGCGGGAGGCCAGCTCGCTTTTCCCATGGCGGGGCGGCATAGTCAGCATGAGGCGCGGTGAACGCCCGGCTACGACGTTGGCAAGGAAGGTGTCCAGCTCGGAACAGATTTCCTCATGTACCCATCCCATGCGGTAGCTGGGCATGGTGTAGCGCACGAAGGCCGCGAGACAGCTACGGGCCAGTGCCTTCCGGATATCGGAAAGGATGGCGGGGCTACTCATGATCCGGCGTTTTGAAGGCTTCCTTCGTCAGGCGAAGCAGCTCGTCCGGGGAGAGGTGTGAGAGATCCACCGGACGCTGAGATAGGGAACCGTCGGATGAAGTGTGATCCAAGGCGGTTTTGTCCACGATGCCCCACGCCTTGCGCTCTCCCTCCTGCCGGATCTTGATCGTCTCGGCGGTGATCTTGGCGAGCTTGGCCTTGTCGAAGCTGCCCTCGGACAAAGCCTCATCAATAAGAGCCTGATGCCGATCCCATTCCCGTTGGTGGCGGGTGATGACGGCGGCCTTGGCTTCGGCGGCGCGGTCCAAGGCTTCGGCCTTTTTTTGAGGGTTGCAGCCTGCAACCACGCCCACAACCTTGGCCTCTGCCATGCGGTTCACGGTGCCGGAAATATCCTGCACCCATCCTTCGGCCCGGATGCGCTTTTGTATTGCCGTCCGGCTCACACCGTACCGCTTGGACAGATCGGACTGGCTCGCCCCTACTTCGTACTCGGCACGGATGGATTCCCAATCAAATCGTGCAGCCATCGTCGCACCCCCCGTTTGACCTGCGTTCTTCCTGTTCTCTCAAAAAACTTTCATGCCCTCGTTTCTCCTCTTCCTCGGGCCTCGTACTGTGCGTCAAATCATACTCCCAGGGGGCCCTTTTCCTCTTCAAATGCGGACACCGGTGACCGGTCTGATAGGACACCGGTGTCCGGTCCACTCTTCCAGTACTCTTTCCAGAACCGGCAGCCAAAACCGAGGAGCGTCCGGTTGCCGTGGAAGTGAACACCCCGGAGGATACGAGCGCAGCAACGGCCCTGCGCACTGTTCGCACAGACACGCCGCACTCCTGCGCGACGGTTTCCTGCCGCACGCGGATTTTTCCGGTCCGTTTGTCCATGTGTAGGGCGAGCACCATACCTACAAGCTTTTCCGTTGGAGGAAGTTCTGCCTGAAGAAGCTGACGCTGGAGCGCGTAGGTGTCCATTCATGCACAGGGCATTCTCAAAACATCCGGCCCACAATGGCACCGATGCAACCGCCAACTCCCGAGAGGGCGGTTATGATGGCGATGGCCGTTGTCCTGCTGCCCTGCCGCTCCCCGCGTTCCCGCGCGCACGTCTCGGCCATAACCGAGATATGATCCTCAAGATCCCGAATGCGTTTTCCATGATCGCGGAGTTGCGTGAGTATCGCGTCGTCAAGCCGCTGGTTGAGCGCTTCGAGCAATGCCTCAATGCGGGAAAGCCGGGATTCGTGGTCCAGTGTATGCTCCATCAGCTTCCAGCCTCAACGCCCTTGATCCACAGGAGCAGGTTCCCGGCCTCTCCTGCGGGCAGGTGCACCCACTCGCCGGGCTCGGTGAACGTCTCGCCCCGGTAGGTGT
>OJSQ01003579.1_pt1 | contig 10951 bp, 3 predicted proteins | sample 1599551 | NCBI WGS metagenome assembly OJSQ01 (sample SAMN04168659, study PRJEB22393) | human gut metagenome | biome: human gut microbiome; feature: stool | host: Homo sapiens | collected 2014-05-12
AGAAGAAAAGATTATGAATATCCATTTGATCACTTATCTGACAAGTAAATTATTCTGGATTTATACTGTGTTCCGTTACAATACCATCCTGTATCCAAAAAATGAGGATACACAAAAGCTATTTGCATATTTTTGTGCATATCTGCTTTCATGCTGGGGAAGCATGCAGTGGGGAACGATGTACGGAGATCTGATCTTTGAGCTGATAGCTCTGTTAATTATAACAGTGGCATATCAGGCAGACTGGCAACATCATGTCTGGAATACACTTATGGTATATATTATGGGAATTTTATGTGATGGGATTCCAATCGTGTTCTTTCAACGGTATGCGGTAGCAAGAAATCCGGTGCATCATCACATGGGACCGGGAACTATTGTAATGGGAAATTTTATATTCTTTTTACTGGAAGTCATTATTGAAAGAAAAGTAGGTGTAAAGAGAAGTTATTATATAAAGAACCGTCATTGGCTTGCTATGCTTTCTGTCCCGGTGATCAGCATTATAGTCTGTATCAGGATATTGCTGCCAGACAGAAGAGGTGTGCGGTCTACGATTGTATTATTCTTACTGTTTATCAATGTGTTTATTTTCTATCTGCACGATGAGGTTCAGAAAAGTTATATTGAAACAGCAAAACAGGAAGAGATGAAAATTCAGATGAGCCAGTATGCAAAAGAACTGGAGATGATGATGAAATCACAGGACAGGCTGAATAAGATACATCATGATTACAAGCACCATCTTACAACAATAGGGGCAATGGCAAAAACGGGAGGAAATGAAGAGATTCTATCGTATCTGAAACAAATGGAGAATATAGCCGGAACAGCCTTATGTCATCATTTATATACAGAAAACCGTAATATGAATAATCTGCTGAATTATATTTTGGAAGATTCGAAATCAGTAATTGAAAATCCGGAGATTTCTGTAGAAATACCGAATCATATAGGGGAAGAATTATTTGATATAAGTATAATAGTGGGAAATCTTATGGATAATGCTATTCGTGGGACAGCAGCTTCAGATGAAAGGAGATTATCGTTTCAGATGTATTATGGAAAAGGAATCATGAATATCCAGATTGAGAATAGCATAAAAGATACACCAAAAGTGCGGAATGGAATTTATCTGACAACGAAAAGCAGGAAAGAAGGACATGGAATAGGATTACAAAATGTGAAACTCGTAGTAGAAAAATATCATGGTCAGATGGAGATCTGCCATACGGAGAAATCCTTTCAAGTGAAAATATTATTATATATGAAATTAGATGAAAAATAGTAAGGCGATGGTGTCTTACTATTTTTTTCGACCGATTTCGTCTATTTTTGCCACCTCAAGGGGCATTTTTACCATTTATGAAAATTTTGTGATTTTTTAGATTATAGTAGTGCCAAAGTCAGAAAAAAGGAGGGTAGCGGTTATTTTGTAAAGGAATTATAGAAAAAGATTACAAGAGGGAGAAAGAGACTATGAAGAGATTTCGAAAGTCGGCTATAGCCTTAATACTTGCACTCCTGATGGCACTACAGGGAACAGAGCCTATTTTTGTACAGGCAAAAGAGGCCATTGAGGATGTACAGAAGAATGCAGATTTCTCCAGACCAGAGGCTTTGACGGAAGAGGAAGCAGGGATTACAGATTCCACATCTGGAGAACAAGACAAGAGTCAGCAGTCTGATGCGGACGTACAAAATGAAACGACGCCATCAGAAGATACAGAGACGCAGGAAGAACAGACAACTCCAGCGGAAGAAACAGAAGAAAATCCGCAGGAAAAAGAAGTGGAGTTGAAAGAACCACAGGATTACTATCCGATTCCAGAAGAACCGGAAGGTGAACTGATTGATTATGATGCCATTTCCAAGACTTATAAGACAGGGGACAAGCAGTATACAACCGTTTATGGAGGTTATGTCGGAACTTATAAGAATGAGGATGGAGATACCGAGCTGGTTGATAATACACTTGTAAAACCAGAAGAAGCAGATACTCCGGCATCCGAAGAAGCACAGGAAGCCAGCAGTGTAGTGGCAACTGAAGAAAAGGAAGAGAAAACAGAAGTTTATCAGAACAAGGCAAACGATTATGCTATCCTTCTTCCGGAACAGATGTCAGAAGAGAATGGTGTAACGATTGAAAATGGAAAGACCAGAATCGGGATCATTCCGGTAGATGGAGATTATACACATTCCGTTATTAAAGACAATGCGATCCTTTATAATGAAGTTTACGAGGGCGCAGATGTTCAGTATACAGTACTGGATTCCAGCATTAAGGAAGATATCGTACTTCAGCAGCCAACAGACAGGGAAGTCTATGAATACGAGCTGCAGATTCCGGGGTATCAGGCAGAAGTAAAAGACAATCAGGTTATGGACGCACTGGTAGTCGCAAATAACACGATCTTTATCCGTAACCCACAGACAAATGTTCCATATAGTCCTGCACCGCTTACCGATCAGGATAAGATGCGGATTGACGGAGCATTGATGGGAAGAGGCCTGCACTGTGAATTTGGATTTGAACCAGTCAACTTAAATACTGGTAACTTCTACATGGATCAGTCCGATGCGACGATGAATGAACTGAATGGAGAATTCTCCATTACAAGAAGCTACAATTCCAAAGGAACAGACCAGCATTCCATGTTCGGACGTGGATGGAGCTTTAACTATGACCAGTCACTTTCTCAAATGGAGGACGGAAGTCTTCTGTATATGAGAGGGGACGGAAGTTATCTGATCTTTGATAAGAATGAAGATGGAAGCTACACTACTCCGGATGGTTATGTATATGATTTAAAAGCAGTCAGCTATAAAGATACAGACCATGACTACATCGGATGGGAACTGACAGATGCGGATCAGAGCGTCTGGTCATTTGATAAATATGGAATTTTACGTTATGTAACGGATGTGAATGGATTTAAGACAGTATTAGATTATGACGATGATTATAATCTGAGTAAGATTACAACACCATCCGGAAAAACATTCGGGGTAAAACAGGATAAATTCGGGCATATCAAGGAACTGTCTCTTCCAGATGGTGGAAAAGTTTCTTACAAATATGATGAGCAGGGAAATCTGATATCTGTAACAGATCCGAATGGAACAACAAAAGAGTACAAATATGATGATGACAGCCGTATGACAAGCTGGAAAGATGAGAATGGCAATACGGTTGTAAAGAATACTTACGATAAAGAAGGAAGAGTTGTAGAGCAGACTGATGCAGAAAAAGGAACGGCAACTTTCAAGTACGGAAAGAGTTCTACTACAACAACGGATAACGAAGGAAATAAGACCGTTTATCATTATGATGATCAGTACCGCACAACATCCATTGAATATCCGGATGGAACAACCTGTGAAAAGACTTATAATGCAGAGAATCAGCTTGCTTCCGAAACGACAGCAGCCGGAACAAAAACTTACACTTATGATACATTTGGCAATGTAGCAACGGAGACAAGAGAGGATGGAAAGACAGCCTCTTATACTTATAATGAGCAGAATAAGCTGACCAGTGCAACTGGATATAACGGAGCAACGGTTACTTACAGTTATGACGGTAATGGAAATATGGTCACATCTACAAAACCGGATGGAACAGCCATTACCTATACTTACGATGACAAACATCGTATGGTATCCCAGACAGACGGCAGAGGTGTCACAACAACGTATTCGTATGACGGACCGAACATGACCGGATATGTGGATGGAAATGGAGCAGCATGGGGATTCACGTATGACGCGATGAATCGTGCAGTTACCATGACAGATCCACTTGGAAATGTAACCTCGAACAGTTACGATGCGAATGGCAATCTGACTTCCAAGACAGCAGCCGATGGCGGTGTGACCGCTTATACGCTGGATGGTGTGGGAAATATTACAGCAAGTACTGACGCACTGGGGAATACCACCACTTATACTTATGATAAGATGTACAACATGACCAGTGGTACAGATCCGAAAGGAAATCAGATCAGCTACGTTTATGATAAGAATTATCAGCAGGTCAAAGCAACCGATGCAAAAGGAAATACAATTACTTATAAGTATGACAGCATGGGACGTGTCATAGAAGAGAGTAATAAAGATTTTGGAACAAAGCTCTATGAATATGACAAAGCAGGAAATCTGAAAAAATATACCGATGGAAATGGAAATGCAACCGTATCCAAGTTTGATTCTCTTGGACAGGTGCTTCAGTCCAAAGATGCAGTTGGTAATATAACCAAATATGAATATGACGCATTAGGAAATGAAACCAAGATTACTTATGGAGATGGAAGCAGCCATTCCAAGGAATATGATAACTGCGGAAGACTCGCTAAAGAGACAGATGAATTAGGTGCAGTTACCACTTATACTTATGATGCGGCAGACAATCTGGTATCAAAATCAGATGACAGTGGAAGAACCTGGACTTATACCTACGATAATACAGGAAACCGCTTAAGTGAAACCAACCCAGAAGGTGGAACTACCACATATACTTATGATAAAGCAGGAAATCTGGTATCTTCTACCGATGAAGAGGGAAGAACAGATACTTATGCTTACGACAAGGCAGGAAATCTGACTACATCCAAAGATGCCCTTGGATATACCGTATCCATGAAGTATGACTTAAATGGAAATCTGGTATCCTCTACCGATGAAAATGGAAATACCAGTACCATGACTTACGATGGTAATGGAAACATGACATCGGTAAGCGATGCAAAGGGCAACATTACAGCAATGAAATATGATTCCACCGACAATCTGGAACAGACGGTGGATGCCCTGAAAGGAAAGACCACTTACGAATACGATTCACAGGGCAACAGCACAAAGATGACAGATGCCCTCGGCAATGCGTATAGTTATGTGTATGATAAAGAGGGAAATAACACATCCATAATACTGCCGACAGGGGACAAGGTGCTGATGGAGTACGATGCCATCGGACAGCTTGTAAAATGTACGGATGCACAGGGACTCGTAATTACCTATCAATATGACGGAGCAGGCAACCTGATCCATTCCTCCGACAATGGTGGAAACAGTATGGATTATACTTATGATGGTGCCGGAAATGTACTGACACAGACCGATGAACTTGGCAGGACAGCAACATACAAGTACGATCAGTACGGCAGACTCCTGAAACTTACTGAAGCAGACGGAAGTATCACATCTTATGAATATGATGTTATGGACCGCATTACAGCGGTAACGGATGCGGAAGGTCATAAAACAACCTTTACCTACGATAAAGTCGGCAACCAGTTATCCATGACAGAAGAAGAGGAAGCCACATATAAATACGCTTACGATAAGAAAGACCGGGTTATTTCTCAGACAAATCCACTGGGAGCATCCAGCACCTTTAAGTATGACGGAAATGATAATGTGACGGAATCTGTCGATGAAAACGGTACGGTTACCAAGTATGCTTACGATAAAAATGACAATCTCGTATCCCAGACAGACGGAAATGGAAATACGACAACCTACCAGTATGATGAACTGGACCGCAAGATCGGTGAGACTTCTCCGTTAAAAGAAACAAATGAATACCGTTATGATGCCATTGGAAATCTTACCAAATCAAAAGATCCGATGGGACTCATTACCGAATACAAATATGACAGCCTGAGTAACATGACGGAACAGATTTCTCCAAAGGGAGCAGTTACCAAATATGATTACGACAAGCATGGCAATGTCATTTCTGTAACGGATGCAAAGGGAAATGAGACACAGTACAGTGTTGACCTGAATGACAATGTCACAAAGATGACACAGGCGAATGGTGGAGAGTATACCTATAGTTATGATAAAGCCGGACGTCTGAAGAGTATGACCAGTCCACTGGGTTATACTAAAAATTTCTCTTATGATAAAGTGGACAACGTGGTAAAAGAAAGCGACAGCTTAAAGAGTACCACTACTTATACTTACGATAAGCTCCATAACATGAAGTCTTCTACCAATGCACTGGATGGAACAACCAGCTTTTCTTATGATAAGTATGGCAATCTGGTGAAGGAGACAGATCCGCTTGGACGGAGCAATACCTACAGTTATGACCTGGCAGGTCAGATGACTTCTGCAGCTGATCCGCTTGGTAAGATAACTGCTTACACTTACGACCCGGCAGGAAATATTACTGAGATCACCAAACCGGGTGGAAGAAAGACCAGCTATGGATATGATAAGAATTATAATGTTACATCTGTAACAGATCCGATGGGCTATGTTGCAAAGACAGTCTACGATAAAGACAACCGTGTAACAGAAGAGACCGATGCACTGGGGCAGAAGGAATCCTATACCTATGATAAGGACAGCAGGGTAACTTCTATTACAGACAAGCGTGGATTCACAACGGGATTTGATTACGATGCACATGGGAATATTCAGGTTGTTACAGATAAGACCGGATTAAAGAGCCATCTGGAATATGACAAGAATGACAACCTGACCAAAGTAACTGATGCCCTTGGCGGTGTAACAACTTATGGTTACGACAACATGGATAACCTGGTGACCTTCACCAATGCAGCAAATAAGACAACGAATTATACTTATGACTTAGAAGGCAACCTGACATCCATCAAAGATCCGGCAGGAAGAACGGAGAAATTCGACTATGATGAAAAAGGCAGACTGACCGGACATACACAGGCAAGCGGCAAGAAAACCACGTATGATTACGACAAACTGAATGACCTGTTGGAGAAATCTTATCAGGACGCAAAAGGCGAGACATCCGAAAAGGACGTGACCTACGCATATAACAGTGCCGGGGAACGGGTATCCATGAAGGATCAGACAGGCAAGAGCAGCTACGAATACGATGCACTTGGAAGAATCACCAAAGTGACAAGCGGTTCGAAAAAGGATGTCAGCTACGTTTATGATGACGCAGATAATCTGCAGGCAATCGTATACCCGGATGGGACAAAGATCAGCTATGAATACGACTTAAATGATAATCTGGTAAAACTGACAGACCGTAATAGAAAAGTAACCACTTACAAGCATGATGCACTGAACCGTGTGACAGAAGTTACTAGAAGTAATGGAACAAAGACGGAAGTATCTTACGATGCAGAAGATCATATCACAAAGATTGTGAATACCTGTGGTTCCTGCGGCAAAGTAATCAGTACTTATGAGTACAAGTACAATGATCAGGGATATGTAGTTGGAGAAACAGCTACGGAACTGGAAGCTGGAACAAGAAAGACGCCAAGCTGGGAAGACTGGTACAACTGGGGCGATACACAGAAAGAGACAGACAAAGCAGACTGTGAGCATCAGGAAAAAGAGATCCAGACGACACGTACCTATGAATACGATGACAACTGGGAACTGACACGCTGTACAGAAAAAGCAGAGGGCGGTAAAAAGACAGTCCATAATTATACTTATGACAAGATTGGAAACCGGACCTCTTACGAGAAGATCGAGGATGGTGTCAGCAAAGCAAAATATAACTATAAGTACAACGATTCCAACCAGCTCATCAAACGCACCAATGCAAAGATCTGGGGCGATCCGGGAACAACCTACAGCTATGATAAAGATGGCAATCTGATCCAGGAATGTGATAAGACAAACAGTGCAGATCCGGTTACTTATGAATACACAGCAGAGAATCGTTTGGCAGTAGTAAAACAGGGTGGAACAGTCCTGATGGCAGCCATGTACGATGGAGATAACAACCGGGTATTCGAACTTGATAACACCTATAAATGGGAAGACTGTTATGGCGATGAAGTCCTGATCCCGGAGAACCAGCGTACAGAAGATGGAGACAGTCCGAAAGAACAGCTTGCATCTCTGGTAAAAAGGCAGTTCAAATGCCAAAGGATACACACTGACAGAGTATATCAACGACATTAATCGTGAGAATACAGAAGTCCTCGCAGAGTATGGGGTAGACGAGAAAGTCCGTCAGGCTTATACTTATGGAGAAAGTGGAATCGGAGAACGTATAAGCGTTGATAAATCCACAGAAAGCAGTTATTATTTATATGATGGCAGAAACAGCGTAACCGGAATCCTGACCGAAACAGCTAATCTGACGAACAGTTATCAGTACGATCCGTATGGAAACCTTACATCAGGAACAGCAGATGGAGTCAATTATTACGGCTACAATGGGGAGTTCACAAATGTAAAAACAGGACTTCAGTATCTGCGGGCAAGATACTATAACGCAGAGAACGGAACCTTTACAACTGAAGATAGTGATCTTGGAACGACAGAAAATCCATTAACCAGAAACCGTTATGCATATACATCCAATAATCCGGTAAACTATGATGATCCGACAGGACATTCATGGTGGAAAAAAGCAGTGAGTGCGGTGAAGAATGTTGGTAAGAAGATTGTTAATACAGCGAAGAAGGTTGTGAAAACAGTCGTCAATACGGTCAAAAAGGTAGCCAGAACTGTTACAAATGCTGTGAAGCGAACAGCAAAAACTGTAATAAATGCAGTCACACACACGAAGACATATCAATCTGTGAAAAATCGTGTTACAAGCAGTGGAACTTACCAGAAGATCGTATCAAAAGGCAGCAACTTCATCAGAAATGTAGGAAGCGGACTGCAAAAGGCTGGAAAAACATATACATCTTTCCAGTCATATGTAGCAGAACGGAGAGCAGAAATCCGTGCAGAAGTTATTCGTCAGATGTGTACAACAGCAGACCGTATTTCAAATCAGTTAGGAAAAGTCGACTGGAAGAAGGTAGGAATTGCAGTTGTAGCTACTGGAGCTGCGATTGGAGTCGGTGTCCTTACAGGTGGAGTAGGTATTGCAGCAGTCGGTGCACTTGGATTGACAGAAGGAACTCTCGGAGCAGCCATAGTTGGTGGAGCTGTAACAGGAGCTATCGGAGGCGCAACGTATAGCGGTGTAAGCTCAGGATTATCAGGGAACAGCCTGAAACAGGTAGCAAAAGATACTTTGACCGGAGGGCTGACAGGAGCTGTAGCTGGTGGCGCAATGGGTGGTCTTGCTTATGGAGCTGATAAAGCTATAGGAGCTGTGAAAAATGTAATAAAAGGAAGTAGCAGTTCACCAAAGCCGGGGCATATCACGGAAGTAGCAAAGAAAAACTTGGCTGATATAGGAAATAAATCTGAACCACAATTGGATTTAGGGAATGGTGATCCATATGAATTGCTGAAAAAGCGTGGAATCCCAACTACATTGTCAGATGAAGAACGAGTAGCAGCCGATGCATATGGTTTGGTTGCCAAAAAACAGGTACATGGCAATAGTAAAAATAGCACAAAGATACAACATGGTTATGAAATATATGAAAAAGAAACAGGAGATGTTGTAAAAACTGGAATAAGTGGGCAAAAGTTAAATGTAAATCAAACATCTCCAAGAGCAAATAGTCAAGTGAATAAATGGAACAAAATAGAAGGTGAGGGAAAATATGAGGCAAGAATTGTTGAAAAGGATATGCAAAATAGATCTAGTGCATTGGAGTGGGAGAGAAATAACACGAATAGATTAAGCAGAGAAGGAAATACATTAAGCCATCATAAACGACCTAAACCGGAATAGTTAAAACATAAGAAAGCATGACATTCCTTAACATTAAGAAAGATGTTAAGGAATGTCATGAAAGGAGAGAAAAATTGAAACTAAAAGAATTTGATTTTGATTATCCATATGAAAAAAATGAAGATTATATTCAAAGTCTGTTGGATGATGGATATGAATATCTTCAAGCGACGAAAAAGGATTATGAAAAAAATCATAAAGCAAGCAGAATCAATTTTAGAATGCAAACAAGATGTATTACTGCATTTGTTGAAAGATTGGTTGAAAAAGTAAATACACCCAATTTTTGGAAAATATTGATTAATTGTGGGAGTAATATAGAAAAGAATGAAAATAAAGTAGTGGGAGGGGTTTATGAAGTTGATTATGAATTGAATATTGAGGAGTTTATGTATTTGTCTGATATAGAAAAAAAGATGATGACATTACAAGTTCTCAAGGAAACTGTAATTAAGGTATTTGAAGAGTTACAGATTGACAGTACTGATTTTGAAAAGGCATGTGAGCAAATAAAAAACTGTAATTATAAAAACGAATGGATATGGAAAAAAAAGAAAAACAAAAATTTTATTGCTGAAATAGTTCTTGTTCATGAAGTTAAAACGGCTCAAATATTTCTTAGAATTTATAAAAATAAGGAATATATTAGAGAGTTCGAAATATTGTCGACTTATCCAGATGAGTTTTATTTTTCACAATATTTGGGAAGAATAAAATGGGTAGATGATAAAACTGTAGCCATTGAACAGAAAAATGGAATCAATTATTTATTAATTGATATAAATAGAGGAATTATAAAAGACTGGAGTGAGAAAGAATAAAATCATATGATTATGCTGAATAAAATGAGCAAAAAAAATATATTATTTGTTGGTTTGGCAATTAGTGCCTTATGCATGACATCTTGCTCCAAACAACCAGATTTCGATGCCAAATCCTACGTTCAATCTTCTCTCGATGCAGAGTATCATGAACAATACGCAGATTATGCGAATCTGATGGAGATCTCAGAAGAGGATGTGAAGAAACAGGTCGTAGAAGATTTCAATGAAAGCATCCGTCAGCAATTTGCTTCTTCCGATAACATCACAGAAGAGGAGATTGCAGCTTACACAGAGAAGATGGCAGAGGTTAAAAAAATGGCGAAGTACAAGGTGCAGGATGAGAAAAAGGATGAGGATAGAAATTACACGGTCAGTGTAAAAGTTGAACCGTCCGATGTATTTCAGACATTGCAGCAGAGTTCCGCAGAAGTCAGCAAGGAAAAGATTGCACAGGGAATGAAAGAAACGGATCCGGGTGTATTTGCATCTGTTTTAACGGAAAGCGTGCAGAAGAGCATTGATA
>OJSQ01003580.1_pt1 | contig 10950 bp, 9 predicted proteins | sample 1599551 | NCBI WGS metagenome assembly OJSQ01 (sample SAMN04168659, study PRJEB22393) | human gut metagenome | biome: human gut microbiome; feature: stool | host: Homo sapiens | collected 2014-05-12
CACGGCAGGGCAGCTTTTCAAGCAGCTGGAGGATATGCGCTTTCGCAACAAGGAGGAGGAAGAGCCCTTCGATTGGGACAGTGAAATTCTGGATGCGGATCTGCTGATTATTGATGACCTTGGGACGGAATTTGCAACGATGTTTACCGCCTCGGAGCTGTTCCGCATTGTCAATGACAGAAAGCTGAGAAAACGCCCTGTTGTGATTTCCACCAATCTGGATTATCGTGCGCTGATGGAGCAGTATTCCGACCGCGTGATGAGCCGTCTGATTGGGGAATATACCACACTGAAATTCTTCGGGGATGATATTCGGATGAAGAAAAAATACAGATAAGACAAAACAGAGTTTTGCTTTATATTCAGACAGAGGAATAAACAGAGGAGCTTCGATGGTGGCAAGTGCCTTGAAGCCCTCTGTTTTTCTTTTTTCCTGTAATAGTAAGAACTTTTTTGCAAAAAAGACGATTTTTTTCAGCCTGTCCGTTGAAATCCTGCGTTGCGTTTCTCCGGAAAGTATGCTAGAATTATATCTTGATATGGTCTCTGTATTTGGAACAGAAAAACGGAGATGGAGAAAGAAACGAGAATAAGGAGGAACGCTCTTGAACAAATATCTTAAACCAATCGGAATTTATGTGCTGATTTTTGTGGTTATTTTAGCGGCACTGGCGTATACAGGCCCACAGATTCTTCCGCAGCGCAACGATACGGCGCAGGAGGAATATGTCTACAGCGACCTGTTGAAGGAACTGGACGAAAATAACGTGGCTTCTGTGGAGGTTTCCAGAAGAACAGAGGTCGGAGACTACGGTACGGCGGAGGCAACGCTGAAGGACGGCAGTGTCATCCGTGTGGATGTGCCAAGTATATCCGTATTGCAGCAGGTGCTGGATGAAAAAGCCCTGACAAATGGCGTAAAGATTGACGTTGGGGATTTGCAGAGAGAAAGCATGCTTTCTCAGGTGGTACCCTCTCTCATCATGATGATTGTGATGATTATTATCTTTATTCTGCTGTTCAACCGTATGCAGGGCGGCGGCGGAAAGATGAACAACTTCGGCAAGAGCAAGGCAAAAATGAGCGTTGACGGGGAAAGCAATGTTACCTTTGACAACGTAGCAGGCTGTGACGAGGAAAAGGGTGAGCTGGAGGAATTGGTAGAATTTCTGAAGGCACCCAAGAAATTTACGGAGTTAGGTGCGCGCATCCCGAAGGGTGTGCTGCTGGTGGGCCCTCCGGGTACCGGTAAAACATTGCTGGCAAAGGCAGTTGCCGGCGAGGCAGGCGTACCCTTTTTCAGCATTTCCGGTTCCGACTTCGTGGAAATGTTTGTCGGTGTCGGTGCATCCCGTGTCAGAGACCTGTTCGAGGAGGCTAAGAAGAATGCACCTTGTATCATCTTTATCGATGAGATCGATGCAGTTGCAAGACGCCGTGGAACCGGAATGGGCGGCGGACATGACGAGCGTGAGCAGACACTGAACCAGTTACTTGTAGAGATGGATGGTTTTGGTGTCAATGAAGGTATTATCGTGATGGCTGCAACCAACCGAGTAGACATCCTTGATCCGGCAATCCTTCGTCCGGGACGATTCGACCGCAAGGTTATGGTTGGAAGACCTGATATCAAAGGGCGTGAGGAGATCCTTAAGGTTCATGCGAAAGGCAAACCACTGAGTGAGGAGATCAATCTGCAGCAGATCGCACAGACAACAGCAGGATTTACAGGTGCAGATCTGGAAAATCTTCTGAACGAGGCAGCAATTCTTGCAGCGAAGGATAACAGAGTATTCTTAAAACAGGATGATATTAAGAAAGCATTTGTAAAAGTCGGAATCGGTGCAGAGAAGAAGAGCCGTGTCATTTCCGAAAAAGAGAAGAGAATCACAGCATTTCATGAAGCAGGGCATGCAATCCTGTTCCATGTACTCCCGGATGTGGGACCTGTATACAGTGTTTCGATCATCCCGACAGGAAGTGCGGGAGGATATACGATGCCGCTTCCGGAAAAGGATGAGATGTTTAATACAAAAGGAAAGATGCTTCAGGATATTACGGTATCACTCGGTGGACGTGTAGCCGAAGAAGAAGTATTTGATGATATCACAACCGGTGCATCCCAGGATATCAAACAGGCAACCGGTCTGGCAAAATCCATGGTTACAAAGTTCGGTATGTCGGAAGCAGTCGGGCTGATCAACTATGATGATGACAACAATGAGGTGTTCATCGGACGTGATCTGGCGCATACAGCAAGAGGCTACGGAGAGGGTGTGGCTACTGTAATCGACCAGGAAGTAAAGAGAATTATTGATGAATGTTATGACAGAGCAAGACATATCATTAGAAAATATGACGATGTTCTGCATACATGCGCAGACCTTCTGCTGGAAAAAGAAAAGATTTCCCGGGAAGAATTTGAAGCGCTGTTTCCGGAAGATGTATCGGAGGACTAGGAGGAAGAGCTTTCCTTTCCGGAAACAAAAAATGAGAGAGGTGTTAGTTATATGAATAAGGCGGCTTTATTTTGCGATGGAACAGAAGGGTATGTATATCCCCCTGAACCGAAGGAGAATGAACTGGTAACGTTCCGGTTCCGTACGGCGAAGGATGATGCAGACAGAGTAGGGCTTGTGACATCGGCTGACACATATGTAATGGAAAAAGAATGCACACAGGGAGAATTTGATTATTATACGTTTGAAGTGCGTCTGGGGGCAGAGCCTTTCAGATATTGTTTCGAAGTGCAGTCTGGAACAGAAAAATATTATTATGGACGATGTGGAATCTCTCGCGAGATCCTGGAGTATTATAACTTTGTTGTAGTACCCGGATTTTCCACACCGGACTGGGCAAAGGGAGCGGTTATGTATCAGATATTTACAGACCGCTTTTATAACGGAGATAAGTCAAATGATGTAGAGACGAACGAGTATTACTATATCGGAGATTATTCCCGGAGAGTAACAAACTGGGATAAATATCCGGCGAACATGGGGGTAAGAGAATTCTACGGCGGGGATCTGCAGGGAGTCATGGATAAACTTGATTATCTGCAGGAGCTGGGTGTAGAAGTTGTATATTTTAATCCATTATTTGTGTCACCGTCGAACCATAAATACGATATCCAGGATTATGATTATATTGATCCGCATTATGGGAAGATCGTAGATGACGGAGGTGAGGTGCTTCCGGATGGTGTGACGGACAACAGTCAGGCAACGAAGTATAAAAAACGCACGACAGGTCTTAAGAACCTGGAAGCAAGTAATGAGTTATTCATTAAGCTGGTAGAAGAATTACACCGTCGTGGTATGAAAGTGATTCTGGACGGCGTATTCAACCATTGCGGTTCTTTCAATAAGTGGATGGACCGTGAGAGAATATACGAAGGCGAAAAAGATTATGAACCGGGTGCTTATATATCGGCAGACAGTCCGTACAGAAGCTACTTCCGTTTCTTCAAAGAAGAACCAGAGAACTGGCCGTATAATGGTAATTATGATGGCTGGTGGGGACATGATACTTTGCCGAAACTGAATTATGAAGATTCTGTAAAGCTGGAAAATTATATCTTATATATCGGGCGGAAATGGGTATCACCGCCGTATAATGTAGATGGATGGCGTCTGGATGTGGCAGCAGATCTGGGACGCAGCAATGAATATAACCATGATTTCTGGAAGAAATTCAGAACAGCCGTGAAAGATGCGAATCCGAGTGCACTGATCCTTGCGGAACATTACGGGGATCCGAGCGACTGGCTTAAAGGTGACGAGTGGGATACCGTCATGAACTATGATGCATTCATGGAGCCGATCACATGGTTTCTGACAGGAATGGAAAAGCACAGTGATGAGGCCAGAGAAGAACTTCTCGGTAACATCGATAACTTTATCGGGTCGATGGCACATCATATGTCGAATATGCTGACCCCTTCACTGCAGGTAGCGATGAACGAACTTTCGAACCATGATCATTCGAGATTCCTTACGAGAACGAACCACATGGTTGGCCGTGTAGAACATCTGGGACCGGAAGCCGCAAATGAATATGTAAATAAAGCGGTTATGCGTGAAGCGGTTGTCATGCAGATGACATGGGTCGGAGCACCGACCATATATTATGGTGATGAGGCGGGCGTTTGTGGATTCACGGATCCGGATAACAGAAGGACCTATCCGTGGGGACGTGAAGACCATGAACTGATTGCGTTTCACAAAGAAGCGATCCGCATCCACAAAGAGCATCCGGCACTTAGAACCGGTTCTCTGAAGATTCTTGGCGGAGAAGAGAATGTCCTGGCTTATGCAAGGTTCAAAGGCAATGACCGGATCGTCATCGTGATCAATAACCGCAGCGAACGTACGGAAGTGAAAGTTCCTGTATGGGAGGCTGAGATTCCGGCGAAATGTCGTATGAAACGTCTGCTGTATTCTTACAAAGACGGATATACAACAGAGTATGAGGAATATCTGGTGGAAGATGGTGAAGTGGTTGCAAATATGGGACCGCATTCGGCATTGGTGCTGGGAATGCGGAATGAAGAGGAGCATGACTGGCTGTATATCCTGTAGAGTGGAGATAAAAAAGATTACCGGAAAAGGAACTGTCCTTTCCGGTAATCTTTTTTAATATCTGAGTATGCAAAAAATGGAGTTGCCTGCGGCAGGTTCTCTGTGTTATTTTGTAAGAACTTCTACTCCGTCTTCTTTGATAAGAACCATATATTCAATCTGGGCAGAAAGACCGTCGTCATCTGTATAAACGGTCCAGCCGTTGTCTTCGTCTACATAGAATTCCGGAGATCCCTGATTGATCATTGGTTCAATCGTGAACATCATACCTGGGACCAGAACCATCTCGCTGCCCTTTGGAGTAACATAACTTACAAATGGTTCCTCATGGAATTCCAGACCGATTCCATGACCGCCGATCTCTTCTACGACAGAATATCCGTTTTTCTGTGCGTGGGAATTGATCGCATAAGCAATGTCTCCGAGATGTCCCCATGGTTTTGCAGCTTTGAGGCCGAGTTCCACGCACTCTTTTGTGACACGGACGATACGTTCTGCTTCCGGAGATACCTCACCGATCGTGAACATACGGGATGCATCGGAAAAATAGCCGTTTAAGATAGTAGATACATCAACATTGATGATATCGCCATCGATCAGGATCTCGTGTTCACTTGGGATGCCGTGGCAGATAACGTTGTTGATAGAAGTGCACACGCTTTTTGGGAATCCTTCATAATTCAGAGGCGCAGGAATCCCGCCATGCTCTGTTGTAAAATCATACACCAGTTTATCGATCTCGGCAGTGCTCATTCCTGCGTGAATATGAGCAGCTACATGATCGAGAACTGCGGTGTTCAACGCTGCACTTTTTTTAATCATTTCAATCTGTTCCGGTGTTTTCAGTAATGAACGGTCAGGAACGATCTGACCTTTGGACGCAAGTGTCCATAATTTTATATCTAATTTATCCACAATACTACCTGCTTTCTACACAAATTTTCCACATGTATTATAACACGTTTTGGAAAAAGAGACAGGGGAATTTTTGTCAACAGGAGTGAGCCGGATGAAAAAACATCTGTCTCGTATTGTCTCGGCCATAAAAATAAGTTATAATTTTACTGGTATTGTATACAGAAAGTGGGTAAGCTCATAGGTAGGACTTTTCTAAACCGGAAATTCTATATGGTGCAGAATAAACGAATACACAGGCAATATAGAAAGGAGCAGATATATGTTAAGAATTGGAATGCTTACAAGTGGCGGCGACTGCCAGGCACTGAATGCAGCAATGAGAGGCGTCGTAAAGGGGCTTGTTTCAAAAAGGGATGATGTAGAGATTTATGGATTTCAGGATGGATATAAGGGTTTGATCTATTCGAATTTTAAGATGCTTACGTCAAAAGATTTTTCGGGAATCCTGACACTTGGCGGAACGATCCTGGGAACATCCAGACAGCCGTTTAAGTTGATGAGAGTACCGGATAAGGACGGAATTGACAAAGTAGAGGCGATGAAACACACATATCACAAGTTGAATCTGGACTGCCTGGTAATTCTGGGAGGGAATGGAACACACAAATCAGCCAATATGCTGAGAGAAGAAGGACTTAATGTGGTAACACTCCCGAAGACGATCGATAATGATCTCTGGGGAACAGATATGACGTTCGGATTCCAGAGTGCAGTAGATATTGCAACAGATACGATTGATAAGATCCATACAACAGCGACATCTCACAGCCGTGTATTTATCGTGGAAGTAATGGGACATAAAGTAGGATGGGTCACACTTCATGCAGGAATTGCCGGTGGTGCCGATATTATTCTTCTTCCGGAGATGCCATACGATATCAATTCAGTGGTTGACGCAATTGAAAAACGCGGCAAAGCAGGGAAGAGATTTACAATTATTGCTGTTGCCGAAGGTGCAATTTCAAAAGAGGATGCAGCACTCTCAAAGAAAGAATTAAAAGAGAAAAAAGCAAAGAAGAAATATCCTTCTGTTGCATATGAACTTGCCGAGAAGATTCAGGAAAAGACAGATAAAGAAGTAAGGATCACAGTTCCCGGACATACACAAAGAGGCGGCTCTCCGTGTGCATATGACCGTGTACTTGCAACAAGACTTGGTGCAGAAGCTTCGAGAGCAATTTTGGAAGGTGATTTCGGATGTATGGTAGGGACCAGAAATCAGGAGATTATCCGCGTGCCATTGTCAGAAGTTGCCGGAAAACTAAAATATGTAGATCCAAAAGCATCGATCATTGACGAGGCAAAGACCATTGGTATCAGCTTCGGTGATGAATAGATGCGGAGACTGAGCAGGATCTCCATTTAGACAAGGAGTGTAAAGAATGTCATATACGGCATTATACCGTAAGTTTCGTCCGGATGAATTCGAAGATGTAAAAGGACAGGATGCGATCGTCCGGACATTGAAGAACCAGATCAATGCAGATCGTATCGGACATGCATATTTGTTCTGCGGGACCAGAGGAACCGGAAAGACAACCGTTGCGAAGATATTTGCGAAAGCAGTCAACTGCGAACATCCGGTAGACGGAAGCCCGTGCGGGGAGTGCGCAATGTGCCGGTCGATCGCAGCTGGTACATCGATGAATGTGATCGAGATTGATGCGGCATCTAATAATGGTGTGGACAACATCCGTGAGATCCGTGAAGAGGTCACATATCGCCCGACAGAAGGGAAATATAAAGTATATATTATTGATGAGGTGCATATGCTGTCGATCGGCGCATTCAATGCATTGTTAAAAACATTGGAAGAACCTCCGGAATATGTTATATTTATTCTTGCGACAACGGAGGCACACAAGATTCCGATTACGATCTTGAGCCGATGCCAGCGATATGATTTTAAAAGAATTTCCATTGAGACGATCGCAGCGAGATTGCGTGAACTGATCGATAAAGAAGGATGGGATGTGGAAGATAAGGCGGTCCGCTATATCGCAAAGATGGCGGATGGCTCTATGAGGGATTCACTGAGCCTTCTGGATCAGTGTGCGGCATTCTATATGAATGAGACACTGACATATGATCATGTACTGGAAGTGCTGGGAGCGGTGGATACGGAAGTATTCAGCCGGCTGTTAAGACAGCTGCTTGCGATGGATGTACATCAGGTGATCGAGACGGTAGATGAGCTGGTAATGCAGGGAAGAGAATTGTCTCAGCTGGCGGCAGATTTCACATGGTATCTGAGGAATCTGCTTCTGGTGAAGAGCTCGGATGATATGGAAGATGTACTGGATGTATCATCGGAGAATCTGGCACTGTTAAAAGAAGAAGCACAGATGATTGACAGTGATACACTGATCCGCTACATCCGCATTTTTTCGGATCTGACGAATCAATTGAAATATGCGACACAGAAGAGGGTTCTGCTGGAAGTAACCCTGATCAAATTATGCCGTCCGGCAATGGATCAGAATAAGGACGCCCTGCTGGACCGCATCCGTGCGATTGAAAAACAGCTGGAGGACGGAGCGTGGGAAGCACCGGTCAGGGAGCGTGTTGTGTATGCATCCGATGCAAAAGAAGCAGCGGCACCGAAGCCGAAACCGGAACTTCCGCAGGCATTAAATGAAGACGTGAAAGCGGTGGCAAAAGATTTCCGGATGATCATCAATGAGGCTTCCCCGATGCTCCGCACATATCTGAAAAAAGCGAGATTAAGTGCCGGAGAAGGCAACCGGCTTCTGATCGTGCTGCCGGATGAACTGAGTGCCAGTGCAGTTGCGACGCCGGATCACAAAGAAGAGATCCAGTCGTTGATCGAGCAGAAGATCGGTAAAAAAGTAGAGATAGACGTCCGCCAGATGGAGGCAGGACGCAGATTCGAGGATCACTTTGTGGATCTGGAGAATCTGATCAATATGGAAATTACTGTAGAAGACGAATAGGAGGATATTATCATGGCAAAAAGAGGAGGATTTCCAGGAGGCGGAATGCCGGGAAATATGGCAAATCTGATGAAACAGGCACAGAAGATGCAGCGTCAGATGGAAGAACAGGCAAAGGAAATGGAGACAAAAGAATTCAGTGCAACTGCAGGCGGCGGTGCTGTTGAAGTAACTGTATCCGGAAGCAAGAAGATATTAAAAGTAAAACTGGATGAAGAAGTAGTAGATCCGGATGATGTAGAGATGCTGGAAGATCTGCTTGTGGCAGCAGTCAATGAAGCACTGGAGAAAGTAGACGCAGAGACAACTTCTGCAATGTCTAAGTTTACCGGCGGCATGGGTGGCGGAATGCCGGGATTATTCTAAGAGAAGATCCGGAAAGAATGATTCTTACAGGGAGTTAAAAAATTATGGATTATTACAGTAATCAGATGAGCAAATTGATTGAGGAACTGTCATGCCTTCCGGGAATCGGAGCAAAATCTGCGGCAAGACTTGCGTTCCATCTGATTCATATGCCGGTTGATGATGTAAAAAGACTGGCTTCTACGATGGTGGAAGCCAGAGAGAATATAAAATATTGCAAAGAATGTTATACACTTACCGATCAGGAACTGTGCCCGATCTGCAGTAACAGTAACCGTGATCATCAGACGATCATGGTGGTTGAGAATACAAGAGATCTTGCGGCATATGAAAAGACAGGGAAATATAATGGTGTGTATCATGTGCTTCATGGTGCAATCTCTCCGATGCTTGGGATAGGTCCGGAAGATATCAAATTAAAGGAACTGATCGGGCGTCTGCAGGGAGATGTAAAAGAAGTGATCATTGCAACGAATTCGAGTCTGGAAGGTGAGACTACAGCGATGTATATCAGTAAGCTGATCAAACCGACGGGAATTAAAGTAAGCAGAATTGCAAGCGGTGTTCCGGTCGGAGGAGATCTGGAGTATATCGATGAAGTGACGCTTCTCCGGGCACTTGAAGGAAGGACAGAGCTGTAGAGCGTTTGTCCCCGCCAGAGGTGAGAGAATGAAGAAAAAGGTTACGTCAACAGATATTGCCCATGCTGCCGGAGTATCACAATCTACGGTTTCTATGATCCTGAACAAAAAATATGATGTGTCATTTGCCAAAGAGACTGTGGAAAAAGTAGAAAATGCTGCCAAAGAGCTGGGATACGTCCCGCCGAAAAGGAAAACGAGAAAGGGGACAAAAAGAGAGAAACTTCTGGTTGTGTTCTGCCCCAATCTGACGAATCCGTATTATGTTATGCTGCTGCAGGGAATCGAGGCGCATGCAAAAGAAAAAGGATTTGGTCTTTTTGTATGTAATACACAGAGAGATCTCCGGATGGAAGAACGTTATCTGAAAATGATGTGGCAGTTACGGCCGCTGGGGATTATCTACACCTGTAATCCGAGCCATTGCTTTATGGATCTGGTGGGAGAGATTGCAGAACAGATACCGGTTGCGATCGTAAATAACCAGAATGAAAAGATGAATGTAGATGCAGTGGAACTTGATAATTCAAAACTTGGAAGAGTGATGGCGAAGCATCTGCTGGAATTAGGTCACAGAAAGGTTGCATATATAGCACCGCCATTGACAGCAAGACAGAAACAACGTTCAAAACGGGTGGAAGGTTTCCTGAAAGAGTATGAAAAAGCCGGTCTGCGAGACAAGGTGATCATCAAGGCGGCAAAAGAAGAGATTGATCTTGATGTGGCACATATTGATTCCGAATATAAGATCGGATATGAACTGACGAAAGAGTTGTTGAATGAAACGACAGATGTGACAGCAATTGTCGGATTAAATGACATGATTGCATTTGGAGTCATGGATGCACTTCATGAGGCAAAGATAAAAGTGCCGGCCGATGTGTCCGTGATGGGATGTGATAACACACTGTTTGCCAGAATGCATAACATGAATCTGACGACGATCGAGCATTTTGTGACTTTTAAAGGAAGGGATGCATGTGATATTATAATGAAGAAGATAGCATCACATCATTCAGCGAATATGGAAACAGCACCGATCAGTACCTATCATGTGGAATATGAACCGCAGCTGATCGTCCGTGGAACAACAACGTATGCAAAAAATGCACGAAAAAAGAAAAATTAATTCTTTTGCGAAAATTATTATTAATAATTACTCAATTTTACAAACTGAAAATACATGTTAGATGTTAATGCCCTTTATAAATGCGTGAAAATCGATAATAAAAAGAAAAAATCAAAAATAATGTTAACATTTCCATCAAAAATTTTAAAAAAGTTCAATTAATAATTTGAAAATATTAATAAAGAAAATTATTAATAAAAAATCATGGCTATTGACCGGAGTTCCATGAATAGAGTATAATTTATATCAAACGATAACAAGGGAATGGTGAACAGATTTCACCGCTTTTAAGGAGGAAAACAACATGAAATTTTTCATTGACACAGCGAACGTAGAGGATATTAAGAAAGCAAATGATATGG
>OJSQ01003592.1_pt1 | contig 10911 bp, 11 predicted proteins | sample 1599551 | NCBI WGS metagenome assembly OJSQ01 (sample SAMN04168659, study PRJEB22393) | human gut metagenome | biome: human gut microbiome; feature: stool | host: Homo sapiens | collected 2014-05-12
ACATCGTGGCACGCGCCGTCAGATCCTGCGGGTAGATGTATTTTCTCAATCTTTTCCCTCCTCCATTACAATACTATGTGGGGTGAAACACGGCAGCCAGCCTGAGCTTTTGCACAATGCATCCTCAGCCCGGCGCGGAAGAGACCATCCGCACAGTATTGATGACGGACTGTGCCGTGTGGACCGCGCCCATCACGTTGGCGCGCGTGCTGGTGTCCACACCGAACGCGCCCGCGATCCGCGGAACTTCCGTACTTGCCAGCATCATCCCGCAGCCCAGCAGCATATTCGTATTCCACACCATCAGGCCTGCAGTGAGCATCGTCGTCTGCAAAAAAGCCGTCAGGCACAGCCCTGCCACCTGTTTTCCCCAGTTCCAGAACCCGTCCAGGTATCCGCGCGGCACGCTGAAAAAGTACAGGCTGCCCACGGCGATCTGGATGAGCAGGATGCCGCCGCGCCTGAGGTTCGCAAAGAACACCTTGAACACGGCATAGCCGAGCAGGATCAGCAGGAACAGGCCCACAAAAGCGCCGTATCCGTTCAGCGCGCCCATTGCCGCACGCGTCAGGCTTCCGATGCTGCCGTCCTCCCCGCCCATGAGCTGCGCGAGACCCGACGCGAACGTGCCCTGCAGTGTGACGCACAGGCGGTACAGTTCTACCGGCACTGTGGTGAACAGGCTCACGGCCATGAAGCCTTTGATCCCATTGAGCGCAAGGCCGTGCAGGTCGCCGCGCCCCGATTGGGACTGGATGGCGTATTCAAAACCCGCCACTACAAGCCCTACTGCGTACAGCACCCATGCAAACCGGCTGAAAAACAGCACCACGGCCTGCGTCCACGGAAGGTCGAACAGCTCCGCCCCCATCATGTTCATCATCTCAAAAAATTCACTGAAAAAGCCGGCCAGCTTTCCGTAGATCCAGTCAAAGATCTGGCCCAGAACCGCGTCGGCCATGAAATCCCACACAAAAATAGACGGTCACCTCCTGGCTATTTCGTATATCTGCGTCCGCCTAATATCCCATTCCGCACATCTCCTGCCGCGGGTCCTGTTCATACAATGCGCAGAATGTTTCGATCTGCCGCGCCAGCAGCTCCATATCCCCGGGTGTCGGGACAGCTCCATACCATTCTGTTTTCCCATCGCAGCGCCACAGATATGGCGCCTGTCCGCCCCACACATCTTCAAAACGCACCGTTACACGGTCGATCTCTCCCCGCGTCCTGCTGATGGCGCTCAGCTGCAGCGCTCCGTACCGGTCCGCAATTCCCTGCGTGACAAACTGCAGCTTTGCGTGCAGGCCGCTGTCAAGCTCCAGATATGCCGCACGGCCAACGTACCGCGCACTGTCTTCCATGCCTGCGGCGCTCACCGCTTTCCGCAGTTCCCGTTCAAATGTGTTCAAGATATATTTACACCCCCGCAATGGTCCAGATGTACAGCGGCGCCGTCAGGGTAAGCACCAGGCCGGCGAACAGCAGGATGAGTCCCGTCCATTCGATCTGGCCGTGCTTGCGGTACTCATAGTACGTTGTTCCCGCTTTTACGAAAAACGCGGTCACGAGGATAAGGTCCAGTGCGGGGAACACTACTGTATTTACAACCGTTTTGATCTGCTGTGCCGCGCTCTGCCATGTACTCTGGATCACGCCCGCCACGTCTCCCGTCTCAGCAAACGCCGTCGCCGCAAAAAGGCACACGGCTGCCATCAGCACACATACTGCCGTCAATTTCTTTTTCACAGGCATCTTCTCCTTTTCCGCGCCTTGTGGGTCCAGCCGCTGTGCCGGAAGGCGCTGTCCGGCACGAGCTCCATACGGTTCAGGGCTTGTCCTTACGCAGAAAAACGGACTCACCCCGGTTCCTGCCCGGCCAAAGCCGCGGCCGCGGCGTTTTCCGCCTGTTTTTCCGCATAGGCCCGGAGCACGGCCCCGGCCAGCTCTTCCTTCGCTTCCTTATCCATTGGAAAAAAGATATCGATGTATTTTCCTTTTGCAGACTTGTATGAGGGCATCGCCACGAACAGGCCGCTTTTCCCCTCGCATACCTTGATGCCGCGCACGCCGAACCTGCCAAGCACCGCGTTTGCCTTTGCCTTCACGGCGCCCGTTTCAAACACCGATGTGATCTTGGCCGAAATGATTTCCATATTCCCCGTTCTCCTTTTTTTGTTTTTGTTCTGCTTCATACACATACGTTCCCGCATCCGGGTCATACCGCAGCCCGAATGCTTCCGGCGGCTCACGCAGGATGTCGAACGAAAGCACATACGCCTGCCTGCTTGCCGGCCGCGGACATATTTGCGCCAGTATTTCTCCGTCCCTGTACCGCGCGGCGCCGCAGTCCATACCAACATCCCGGCTGGCCCAGGCGTAGAGCAGGGCGGCGTCCGGACAAAGCCGGGACGCGTGCTGCATCAGCACCGGCACACCGGCGTCCTGCGTATAGAACAGGATGGTATCCCCGCCGCCGTATGCCGCCGCACTGGCCTGTGCCTTCAGCGTGTTCCACCGCGTTCCCCAGTTTGCCTGCCGCCAGTCCAGCCAGCAGTTTTCTCCGCCCTGCCTGCGCACCGTACCGGCGCTCAGCGGCTCTTCCCGCATCCAAACCGGCATGGGGGTTATCCGGTTGAGATCCACACTGCCCAGCCCGGCTGTATCATCCTGTATGGCGCCAAACAGTGCCCGTGCCGCGCCCGGCGCGCCGAATACCCGTAGATAGTTCACATATTCTGCCATGCATTTTCCTTTCCGGCAGCCACAACACAGCGGCGCGGGATATCCCGCGCCGCTGTCTCCGCCATCGTTTCACTCTATGCTCCCCTATGGCCGCTCTCTTCCTGTGTACCAGTGATCCAGTCCTCAAGGCTGAACCACTCGGCAGCCGCCTGCGCCGTGTTGAACAGCTGCTGCCGCTTATCCCGGTCATTGAGCCGGACCGCTGTTTCGAACAATTCCCTTTCCAGCTCTATGACTTCCCGGCCTGTGAGTACCAGCGGGACGTCCCCTTCATCCGGCGGCATATTTTCCGCTCCCATTCGGACGGACTGCCGCCCGTGCCCGATCCGTTCGATTTGCCGGGCCGTCTCTTCCTCTGCAAGCCCCCAGGCTTCCCCAATGAGGCGGATGGCTTCCTCATGCTCGGCCGTATCCGCCTCCGCGCCGCCCAGCATCAGGAGCGTGACCGCTTCCTTCGCCATCATACTTTGAAGCTTTTTTGCATTTTCCCGTGTCATTCTCTATTTCCTCCAGTTCATTTTGGCGTTTTTCCGCCTTATTACCACAATGCCACAACGCACCGGCACATAGCTATCACCATACCCAACGAAGTTTGGGGTGCGGCCCTGTGCAAAGGCAACAAAAACGCGCCGTCACGCCCAAACGGTTATGGCCCCGTCCGCGTAGCTGCACCCGGCGGAATCAGCTCCCTGTGCCGACAGCGCGCTCAGTTCGGCCTCCAGCGCTGCCCACAGCGCCGCATAGTTCTCATCCAGGGTATCTTTCCCATTGAAGTCTTCCAGCCGTAAAACGGCCTGTACCGCGCGGTATTCGTCTGAGCGTGCCAGACCCAGGCTTCCCATGATGCTGTCGGCCTGGTTCGTGGCCAGCAGCATGGCAAGCTCCCCGTTGATGGCTGAGGGCGTGTCAGGCGGCATGAGCGCGGCACGGGGCGCACCATCCTCTTCTTCGCCTGCATCCACCGGACTTTCCGCGGCGTTTGCAGTGTTTTCTTCCGTCTCACCGGAATCCGGGGAAGCATCCGGCACGCCGGCGCCGCCCGCCTCAATATCCGGGGTGGGAACAGACCCGGACTCTTCCCGCTGCGCGGCGTCTGGACCCGGCGCCTCTGAAATGGCGCTGTCCGCCGTACCGGTGGCGCCCGGCGCCGTTTCACTTGTGGGGCCCGGTACGGTGCTGCTGTCCGGCATACCCGCCGTCTGGCTTTGGGACGCCGGGTACGGCATGGAGGACGCGTCCGGTGTGGACGGTTCTTCAGTTAGTCCCGTGAGGGCAACGGCAAGCGCCGCCGTTACAGAACAAAGTGTCATTGCAATTGATTTTGTGTACAGATACATGTGCATTCCTCCTATTACTCTTCATCTGTGTCTTCTTCGGGTGCAGATTCCGGCCTTCTGCGCCAGATGAGCATGGCCAGCGCCGCGCCGCACAGCAGCACGAACAACACCGTCCACCAGTCTACGAAGCGGAAACGCCATACAAGCGGCTGCGTGAGGAAGAACAATACCACAGACAGTACCGCCAGCACCGCATTCACGGTTTTCTGCACAGCGTAGCCCCGCGGCTTATCTTCTTCCTCGTCCACATCCGCCTGTTCGACCTGTTCATCTTCATCGTCTGCATCCTCACCGCCGTCTTTTTTCCTGCGCAGCCACACAAGGATGGCAAACAGGATGGAGAGCAGCGTACAGGCAAGGTCGGCCAGCGTCAGCGCGCGGGCGTCCTCCTGCACAGGGACCTCCACCGGTGCCGCCGGTCCTTCCGGCTCCGGATCAGGCTTCGACTCCGGCTCTGGTTCCGGCTCAGAGGGCGCAGGCTCCGGCTCCACAGGCGCTGCGAAGCTGTCGACCGGCACGGTGTACTTCAGCAGATTCCCGCACCGGTCCCACACGAAAAAATCGTAGTCTCCGTTCCGGTCCACTTCAAACACGAGCGTATCCACGCCATATGCCACACTGCCGTCCGGCCGCGTGATGGACTGGACGCCGCAGATGCTGCCGTCCGTTCCCAGGTTGATGTTCACCTTTCCGTCCTTGCCCGGCGTCAGCGTATGCGAAGCCGTGGGCGGCGTTTTGTCCAGCACGATGTCACGCGCCTTTTCTTCGCTCACATTCCCGGCAACATCCCATACACGCACAACGATATGGACGATCTGTTCCTCCGTAAACTTCGGCGGGTCTGCCGGGTCGAACACCGTCCATTCTCCGTCGCCCACTTTGTATTCGTACCGTTCGATGCCGGAACCGACATCACCGGCGCTGGCGTTCATAATGATATCGTAATTGTAGTACTCGGTTTTGCCGTATTCCGTGATGATGGTGCGGTCGCCGCCGTCCAGCGGCTCAAAATGGAAATCCACAGTCGGGCGCGCGGTGTCCACATTGCCCACTTCCGCGTGCAGTGTGGCCGTATTTCCGCCGTTGTCGGTAATGATGAAGTCATACGTACCATTGACGCTCACGGTAAAATCCGCCGCATCGCCCTCCACTACCGTGCCGTCCGGCATCGTGATGGACTGGACGCCGCTGGGCGCATAGCCGTCCTCCGGCTCCGGGTCGGTGGCCGTCACACGGATGGTCACGGGCTTGTTCGTCCAGTCACCGGGCATCACCTCATAGTCCGCGGCCGGCGCAAGCCGGTCGATGTTGCTCACTTCTACGGGGTATGTCAAAACGTTGCCGCAGTAATCCCGCACAGAGAAATTGTACACGCCGTTTTTGTCCACCGTGTACTTCGCCTGCGTGGCATCCACGACGCTGCCGTCCGGCAGGGTGATGTCCCGCACGCCCGACAGGTTATCGTCTGTGGACAGGTCGATCTCCACCGTCCCGTTCGTCCAGTGATCCGGGGTCAGGTTCTTCTCCGCCACAGGCTCGGCCTGCTCGAACATGAAGCCTGCAAAAATGGCGTCGGACACATTCCCCGCGTTGTCCTCCGCCTTCGCGTAGATGTTTCCGAAGTATTCCTCCCGCATGGCGGGCTTGTCCAGCTCGTCATAGGTCAGCCAATCGGTTTTGAGGGAATCTACATCTGCGGCAAATTGATAATAGATGGCCTTGATGCCGCTGTCCGTCCAGCCTTCATCGGCCAGATCGTGGGCCAGCAGCTCCGGACGGTCCACTTCATTGAAATGCGGATAGCCGAACATCCCCGCGGGCGCATTGTCCGCTGCCGAATGCAGGATATCGTCCATCACGGGCCTGGAACGGTCGATGGTGTCGATGACGATCTCTTCCGGGCCGGGGTCTGGTGTTCCCTCACCTCCATCTGCATCCGCGTCCGCGGACACGCGCTGCACGTTGTCCTTCGCCCACAGATAGTACGTGCCGTTTTCCGTGATGTTGGCGAACACATTGCTGTCCTGCCACTCAGCGGGGCGGTCCGCCGTGCGCGTCACCGCATACTGCCCAAGGCCGGATTCCGTATCATGGGCTTTTACCGTGATGGTCTTGCTTTGGCTCCAGCCCTTGTCCCACTCCACAGAATCAATGACCGGCGAATGCTTGTCGATGTGGTCGATGATGAACGGATACGGCTCGGACACATTGCCTGCCAGGTCGCGCGCATAGGCGTTGTAGCTGCCGTTCTCGGTGAAAATGAAGGCCGCTTCCGCCGTGGAATCCACCCAGGTGATCGGGTCAGGAGCATGACGGCTTCCCATATCTTTTTCGGCCCGTTCCCAGCCGATGGCCACAACGCCGCTGTTATCGTCCTGCGCCGTTACTTTCGCCCAATTTTCCTCCGCGTCCCAGGTACGCTGTGTCTCCACCTTTACCACAACGGGCGGCACGATATCCAGCGCGGTGACGTTCACCTTTGCGGCAGCGGAAATATTCCCCGCCTTGTCCGCTGCCCAGATGTAGTAAACGCCGTTGTGGTCTGCCTTGGGAGTGCCGGCGCTAAAGCTGTCCAGCGCAGGCGCTTTTTCCTCCGTGGTGACCGCATAGCCTTTCACGCCGCTGTCCGCGTCTGTGGCCGTAACGGCCAGCGTCATTTCCGTATGGCCGCTGTCTGGCTGCTGCTCCACCTTTGAAATGACCGGCGCGACCTTATCCACCAGCGCGGTCTTGCTGGCCGTGCCGGAAATGCGGCCCACATTGTCGATGGCGCGGGCGCTGACCGTATGTTTGCCGTGGTCTGCGATGGAAAGCACGCCGCTGTATGCCGTCCAGCTTCCGCCGTCCAGAGAATATTCCGTGCGGGCAACGCCGCTGTGTGCGTCGCCGTTGTCCTTCACTGTGGCTGTGACAGAAGTATTCGTCCACTGTTCCGTGGAAAGCGTGATACCGGGCACATTGGGCGGGGCCGGGTCGATGTACACCTTTGCCGTGGCTGTCTGGCCGGAGGCGTTGCCCGCGCCGTCCACCACACGGGCGGTCACAGTCGTGATGCCGCCCGCGGTGATGGTCACGGTGGGGTCGCCCACGGGACAGCCCGTCCATGCCCCGCCGTTGATTTGATACTCATAGTGATGGATGCCGCTGCCGTAGTCGCCCGGCGTTGCGCTCCAGTCCGGCAGGCTCGTGCCTGTGTCTGTGCCGCCCGAAAAACGCACCACCGCGCTGTCCCGCTGCCAGCCCGTGGGCGCGCTGACCTGCACGCCGGTCGGCTCGGTGAGGTCATAGCCGTAATAGCAGCCCGCGTACATCGGCACGTTGACCGGGATGTATACCCGGTCATCCGACAGCTGCCCGTTGTTGTGCCTGTGCCGCACCAGCGCGTAGCGGATGCTCATGTCCCCGCCCGCTGCCGCAATATCGTATCCATAGCACGGCATATACAGATTCGGGGACAGCGCCGTTCCCTGCGAATTCCCCAACGGGTCCCGCCCGCACACCGGGCAGAGCCAGATGTCATAGTTGTTGGGCGATGTGAAGATCTCCCGTGTGTTGACGGTCTGGGAGCTGCCGGAATACATGTAGCCGATCACGTAAGTATATTGCGTGCCGTTTCGGTCCGCGCCCAGCCCGCCGCCCGCGGCGAACGCCGTGGACGCAAGCAGCGCCATACACAGCAGCAGCGCAAGCAGGCATGTCACCGGTCTGCTCACTTTCTTTATTCTGTTCATGCGCATCCTCCTGTCTCCAATTCTTTTAAAATATTGGGTATTTCCATCTTTGGCACAGGCTGCTTTACGGCCTGTCCCTTTTCCTGCCGGCTGGATCTCCGTTCCGGTTTTTTCGCCCGTATTTCTGTTTTCGGCTCCGGAATGATGAACGGTGTTTCCGGCATGGGCGGAGCACACTGCACCGTGCTCTGGTTCGGCGCCATCTGCTCTACCTTCACGACGATCTCTTTTTTCTGCCGTGCGCTCATCCGCCGCACCAGCCTGCCCAGGCGGGCGAGCTGTCCGCCCGCCCAGCACAGGAGCATCACTGCGTTCAGCGCCAGTGACAGGCCCAGCAGCAGATAGGCCCGTGCCAGCGGCGCGGGCAGGGCTTCTCCCGCCGTTACCGCCTGCAGCGCCTCCCGTGCGGTATCCGCCAGCGGATGGCCCGAGCATCCGCTCAACAGCGCGACCGCACACACAACAGCGCCTGACGCCCGTTTAGCATTCCGCGGCATCCTGCGCCTCTGCATATGCTTCCTCCAACAGCTCCCGCATCACCCGTTTTGCCCCCTCCGCGCTCAGACGCGGCAGAGACGCACGGATGAAGTCGAGCAGCTCCTCCTCGGTCATCTGCGCGGCCTCCCGTGGCGTCACATGCGTGAGCCGGACAACGCTGCCGTACAGCCGGGCGCGGACAAAACTGTTCTTTCCCATCCCTGTGCGGCAGCGCAGCGCACTCGGTATCGTCATACGGCCGCGTCCGTCTACGTACAGATACAGATCCATTTCCCCGGTCTTCTCCATTTTCCATTCTCCTATTACAATATATTTACGGGTTAAGGCACGGCAGCCAGCCGTGTCTTTTTCCGCATCGTTGCCTAAGCTGTTAGAATGAGAGAGTCTTGGCCTGATGTATACCTCCAAGGACCAGCGCGTCCGTGACGAAGTCCGTCAGCCGGCCTCTCATTCGCAGCGTTCGATTTATGCAGGTTGAGCCACCTCCTTGGTGCGCCCGTGTCATCAAATAGATTGGATCGGCAATGGTGGAATGGCTGGTCGCCAAAACAAATCCATGATGAGGAGCGATCAATATGAACAATGTGGCAGGGATCGATGTTTCCAAAGGAAAGAGCATGGTATCCGTTCTCCGCCCTTTTGGAGAAGTGGTAGCAAAACCATTTTCTATTGGTCACACCGGCAGTGAACTCAAGGAGCTGGCAGACTACTTGAAAAGCCTGGACGGTGAGACACGAGTAGTCATGGAGCATACCGGACGGTACTATGAGCCGGTAGCCCGTTTTCTTCATGAGGAGGGCGTCTTTGTCAGCGCAGTCAATCCGAAGCTTATCAAAGACTACGGGAACAACACCCTGCGAAAAGTGAAAACAGACAAGGCAGATGCCCGGAAGATTGCCCGCTATGGGCTTGACAACTGGGCAGAATTGCGCCAACATACACCCATGGATACGATTCGAATGCAACTGAAAACGCTGAACCGGCAGCAGAGTCTATACGCTAAGACTAAGACGATGATGAAAAACAACCTCATCGCCCTTCTTGACCAGACCTATCCCGGCGTCAACGCCCTATTTGACAGCCCTGTCCGTGAGGACGGCAGCCAGAAGTGGGTGGACTTTGCCACGGCCTTTTGGCATGTGGACTGTGTGCGAAACATGAGCCTCACTGCCTTTGCCGAGCGTTACCGTAAGTGGTGTAAACGGCATGGCTACAACTTCAGCCAGAGCAAAGCCGTTGAGGTCCACACCGGAGCACAGGACCTGATTGCCATGCTCCCCAAGGACGCTCTGACCAAAACCATGGTCCGGCAGGCCATTGATGCGCTGAACGCCGTCTCTGCCTCTCTGGAACGGCTCAAGGCTGAAATGCAGGCCCTGGCAGCCCAGCTCCCGGAATACCCTGTGGTCATGGCCATGCACGGTGTAGGCGATTCTCTCGGCCCTCAGCTTATGGCGGAGCTTGGGGATGTGGCCCGGTTTACCCACCGAAACGCCATTACCGCTTTTGCGGGCGTTGACCCTGGCGCTGACCAGTCCGGCACTCACGAGGCTAAGAGCACAAGGGTTTCCAAAAGCGGGCCGCCGGAGCTGCGCCGCGCCTTATTCCTGGTTATGGACTGCCTACTGAAAACACAGCCCCAGGATGACCCGGTATACCGTTTCATGGACAAGAAACGAGCCGAGGGCAAACCCTATCTGGTTTACATGACAGCCGGCGCCAACAAGTTCCTGCGCATCTATTATGGCAGAGTAAAAGAATATCTGGCATCTCTGGAGGAAAATTAAGGAAGTATCCTTCCTTGTAGCAGAACCATATTGCCCATACGCTAAAAGCATCTTATGACAGAAAGAGAGCGATTAAGATGTTTTTAGACAATTTATCCACCTCCGTCCTCAAATTATGTGATACTCAAAAGCTCAGCTATGAAGCTGCCTCGGAACGATGTGACCTCAGTTCCAGGTACTTTGGCGACATTGCCAGAGGCAAGACTGCGCCCACGATCCTGACGCTGGAAAAACTCTGCGTTGGCTTTGAACTGACGCCAAATGACCTGTTGATCCCCTCAGAGTTCTGGAGAGAGATGGCCTTCCGCGAACCGATGCCAGTTACACACATCCGCTGCTTTCGATACCTCTCTGGCGTGACGGGTTTTCCTGTTTGCCCGCAATGTAGAAGGACTATGGAACGGGAATACCAGTCCTATTGTGACCGCTGTGGGCAGTGCCTTGACTGGAACAACTTCTCTAAAGCAACGATTATTCTGCCTCAGAAGTAATGTGCACTGTTACATACCTGACCATCCGGCCAGCGTCCTTTACCTGCTGGCCGCTTTTGGCATGGCCTTTTTCTCTCCTCAATTTTGCTTTATTTCCCTATTGACTTTTTATTTGCAGACTTCGTTTTTGAGATGCGGTCGGCCAACCACTCTCATTCTACCGAAGGAGGTTTATCTTTTCTACGTATAGGCATAGCCTTTTTGGAGCCACGGGCATAGCCCGTGGTTGCCGTTTTACAAAACAAATAATCCGAACCCATCTCCTATCGGAAACAAGTTCGGATTATATTGGTTTGGTGCCGGTGGTGGGACTCGAACCCAC